>Ga0207997_1001190_pt1 | contig 13538 bp, 13 predicted proteins | sample AntAceMetag02UKN_FD_184777 | JGI IMG/M metagenome (GOLD analysis project Ga0207997, IMG submission 184777) | Saline lake microbial communities from Ace Lake, Antarctica - Antarctic Ace Lake Metagenome 02UKN (SPAdes) (version 2) | ecosystem: Environmental > Aquatic > Non-marine Saline and...
CAAGTATGTAAAACCAAACGGTAGAACATTTGTTAACGTACGTGTTAACGGAAGTAATATTCTGGTTTTAAAACCCGATTGGTTTTGGTACGGACCAATTCCTGAAACCAGACTTTTTCACCTAGAACCACAAGCACCTGTAAAAAAGTACATGACAAATCATCTACTACCCAACATACGACCTGATTTTAATGCGTTAGGAGCAGACCATTGCAACCAAACTGGGGAAATGATTCCATACAAGTTGGTGGAAATTACAGAAAACAGTGCTCCTGCGTTTGTTGCTGCAGCCAAGTACAAAACGGATTCTTCAGCAACGGCTTTAGCGGTTGGAGGCAAACGACGTAAAAATAAATATACTATTAAACAAAAACATTATTTTCAAAAAAATGACCATAAACATAAAAAATACAAAACCTTAAAACATAAGCATAAGCTAAATAAACATAAACAAACCAATAGCTTAAAACATAAGCAACACAAACGTAAACAAACCAAACGTAAAAAATATAGCTTGTAATATTAATGTGTGTTATATATTAACTAAAGTAATTTTTAAATAATATATATATAACAAATGGCTTCAGAATGGACTGGTAAAGACTTTAATATTTTTCTTAATCTTAATAAATTAACCTTAAATGACAATAAATTAAGTGTGCTGTCACCTAAAATTGGTGAATTACGTACATTAGTTGATCTGAACTTATCTGAAAATCAACTAACTGTGCTTCCGCCAGAAATTGGCAATTTAGTAAATTTAACTGAGCTGGACTTATCTGACAATCAACTAACTGTACTTCCTTCAGAAATTAGTAATTTAGTAAATTTAAATAAACTGGACTTAATTGACAATCAACTAACTGTGCTTCCGCCAGAAATTGGCAATTTAGTTAATTTAACTGAGCTGGACTTATCTGACAATCAACTAACTGTACTTCCTTCAGAAATTGGTAATTTAGTAAATTTAACTGAGCTGAACTTATTTAACAATCAACTAACTGCACTTCTTTTAGAAATTGGTAATTTAGTAAATTTAACTGAGCTGGACTTATTTAACAATCAACTAACTGTACTTCCTTCAGAAATTAGTAATTTAGTAAATTTAAATAAACTGGACTCATCTGACAATCAACTAACTGTACTTCCTTCAGAAATTGGTAATTTAGTAAATTTAACTAAGCTGAGCTTATCTGACAATCAACTAACTGCATTGCCACCAGAAATTGGAAACTTAATTAAGTTAGAATTTTTGGTTTTAGCAAATAATAAACTAACTGCATTGCCACCTGAAATTGGAAACTTAATTAAGTTAGAATTTTTGGTTTTAATTAATAATCAACTTACTGCATTGCCACAAGAAATTACCAAATTAATAAATTTAGAAGAGTTAGATTTAACAGAAAATCCATTGTTGACTACAATACCACCAGAACTTGAACAAATGCCAAACTTAGAAATATATCGTAACGAGCCAAAAAATGACGAGCCGAAAAAAACACAAGACTTACAGCCACTTAATCAACCGACTCTAAATATTTTTAAAAACGTACTTTGTAATAATTATCTTGAAGGTGAAGACAATACAATTCCTGATTTTTTAACAGAAACTTTAGACGAAAACCCATTCATTGTGGAGCATAAAAATATTTACTCTGGAAATGCATTGGGGTGGCTCTTAAAAGAGTTTTCTGACGAAAATGACCCAAGAGAATTCGTAGAATGCAAAGACGAGACACCAAGTGAGTGGCAAGGCAATGCATATGCTAGGTATGTAAAACCAGACGGTAGAACATTTGTTAACGTACGTGTTAACGGAAGTAATATTCTGGTTTTAAAGCCAGATTGGTTTTGGTACGGACCGATTCCTGAAACCAGAGTTTTTCACTTAGAACCACAAGCACCTGTAAAAAAGTACATGACTAATCATCTTCTACCCAACATGCGAGACGACTTTAATGCGTTAGGAGCAGACCATTGCAACCAAACTGGGGAAATGATTCCATACAAATTGGTGGAAATTACAGAAAACAGTGCTCCTGCGTTTGTGGCGGCAGCCAAGTACAAAACTGATTTGGTGGTTGGAGGCAAACGACGTAAAAATAAATATACTATTAAACAAAAACATAATTTCCAAAAGAATGGCCAAAAACGTCAAAAATACAAAACCTTAAAACATAAGCGTAAACCTATTAAACAAACCAATAGTTTAAAACATAAGCAACATAAACGTAAACAAACTAAACGTAAAAAATATAGCTTGTAATATTAATGTGTGTTGAATGCAGCATATTAACTAAAGTAATTTTTAAATAATATATAATATATAATATAACAAATGGCTTCAGAATGGAATGGTAAAGAATTTAATAAATTTCTTAATCTTGATAAATTAACCTTATATGACAATAAACTAAGTGTGTTGTCACCTAAAATTGGTGAATTACGTACATTAGTTAATCTAAATTTAGCTGACAATCAACTAACTGTGCTTCCGCCAGAAATTGGTGAATTACGTAGATTAGTTGAACTGTATTTACCTAACAATCAACTAACTGTGCTTCCTCCAGAAATTGGTAATTTAGTAAATTTAACTGAGCTGAGCTTATCTCACAATCAACTAACTGTACTTCCTTCAGAAATTGGTAATTTAGTAAATTTAACTCAGCTGAGCTTGATTAACAATCAACTAACTGTACTTCCTCCAGAAATTAGAGATTTAGTAAATTTAACTCAGCTGAACTTAAGTCAGAATAAACTAACTGTACTTCCTCCAGAAATTGGTAATTTAGTAAATTTAACTGAGCTGAGCTTGATTGACAATCGACTAACTGTACTTCCTTCAGAAATTGGTAATTTAGTAAATTTAATTGAGATGAACTTAAATAGCAATGAACTAACTGTACTTCCTCCAGAAATTGGAAACTTAATTAAGTTAGAATTTTTGGTTTTAGCAAATAATAAACTAACTGCATTGCCACCTGAAATTGGAAACTTAATTAAGTTAGAATTTTTGGTTTTAATTAATAATCAACTTACTGCATTGCCACAAGAAATTACCAAATTAATAAATTTAGAAGAGTTAGATTTAACAGAAAATCCATTGTTGACTACAATACCACCAGAACTTGAACAAATGCCAAACTTAGAAATATATCGTAACGAGCCAAAAAATGACGAGCCGAAAAAAACACAAGACTTACAGCCACTTAATCAACCGACTCTAAATATTTTTAAAAACGTACTTTGTAATAATTATCTTGAAGGTGAAGACAATACAATTCCTGATTTTTTAACAGAAACTTTAGACGAAAACCCATTCATTGTGGAGCATAAAAATATTTACTCTGGAAATGCATTGGGGTGGCTCTTAAAAGAGTTTTCTGACGAAAATGACCCAAGAGAATTCGTAGAATGCAAAGACGAGACACCAAGTGAGTGGCAAGGCAATGCATATGCTAGGTATGTAAAACCAGACGGTAGAACATTTGTTAACGTACGTGTTAACGGAAGTAATATTCTGGTTTTAAAGCCAGATTGGTTTTGGTACGGACCAATTCCTGAAACTAGAATTTTTCACTTAGAACCACAAGCACCTGTAAAAAAGTACATGACTAATCATCTGCTACCCAATATGCGACCCGACTTTAATGCGTTAGGAGCAGACCATTGCAACCAAACTGGGGAAATGATTCCATACAAATTGGTGGAAATTACAGAAAACAGTGCTCCTGCGTTTGTTGCTGCAGCCAAGTACAAAACGGATTCTTTAGCAACGGCTTTAGCGGTTGGAGGCAAACGACGTAAAAATAAATATACTATTAAACAAAAACGTAATTTCCAAAAGAATGGCAAAAAACGTCAAAAATACAAAACCTTAAAACATAAGTGTATGCTAAATAAACATAAACAAACCAATAGCTTAAAACCTAAGCAACACAAACGTAAACAAACTAAACGTAAATAAAATAAAATAAAATTGTATAATAATTATCTTTACTAATTTATGAAAAGGTGTCCCAATAAAAGTCGTAGAAATAAAAAAACGAATAATTGCGATAAAATAAAAACACTTCGCTTTAAATCTTTATCAAAGTCACTAAGCAAAAGTAAAAGTAAAAGTAAAAGTAAGAAAAAACGCAAAATGAAGCCAACTGATAGAAATAAATACGTTAATCTGGTCGACAAGTATAACCAATTGCTTACTGATTACAAAAATGGAACTGAAAAAAAAGAGGGTGATATTTACCGTTTTTTACAAAAGGTTGCCAAAAGGGAATACTATAAAGACGCCGAGTTTGCTCAGTTTCAAGAACTGTTTTTCCAAAAATTCATTAAAACGGACGAATACATATCCGCCGAGTACAACGAGAAACTCCACGATAAACTTGTTGCACTAAGAGACAAGGCCGATTCTCGTTCTCAATAAATACACAATTATTCCAAATCGTATTTGATTATGTCTTGTTGTAATAATTTATATATTTAGTTTGTGACGTATATCGTCACAAAATACGTTTTTAGAGGGCCGCACAAATTGCTCACAACTTTAACCCACAACTTTTAGTCACGAATTTTGCTACAAGTTTATCTTTTACTTTTTCAACAAGATTACAAAATAAATTCATCTTAAAATCTTAATAAAAAGATGACTAACTAACAAACCGATTTAATCCATAAAAAATAATCAAAAAAATAATCAAAAAAATAAGATTATTAATATTACACAAAATATTGACCGATTAAATCACTTTGTTAGTTAGTCATCTTTTTATTGAGATTTTAAGATGAATTTATTTTGTAATCTTGTTGAAAAAGTAAAAGATAAACTTGTAGCAAATCTCGTGACTAAAAGTTATGGGCAATTTTCGCGGCCCTCTAAAAAATGTAGTTTGTGTATGAATGCGTCTTGGTAGTATAAATTATAACTGTAATTTGTGACGATATGTGTTTTATAAATATACTGCGTCTAAATTTGTGAGTTGTGGTAAAAAATATTAATTATAAAAACCCAGAAAATAAAAAAAACAACTAACATAACAACATGAGTAACCGAGTTGGACCAGCTAATTTATTTGTCAAGAGTTTTTCCGCCAGTTCGACCAACCCGAATATGATTAACCGAACCAAGTTGTCTACTACCACTGTGTTTAAAAAACAAATGCGAGGAGCAAGGATTAAATCGTTTGCTAAACCAAAGTAAATAACATTAAACAAATAAAACCAAATAATGTAACCAGTAAAAATGAAAATATATTACATACACTTTAGATATAATATAGTAACGTATACTAATGTCATACTCTCTTGTGATTGTTGAGTCACCCGCTAAATGCAAAAAGATTGAAGAGTTTTGCGGGCCAGGCTATAAATGTGTTGCCAGTTTTGGTCACATTCGCGAACTGCCTCACATACGCAATATTGACGTCATTAACGGGTTTGTTCCCACATATGTGCCAATGAAATCCAAAGCTGAACAAGTTAAAAAAATTAAAACACTGGCTCAAGCTTTTAATTGCAAGGAAGTTATTTTGGCTGTGGACGATGACAGAGAAGGTGACGCCATCGGATGGCACCTATGTCAAGTATTAAACCTTGACTGCACCACTGTTAAACGCATTATTTTTCACGAAATCAGCAAGACTGCGGTACAGCATGCAATCGCTTTTCCTCAAATATTAAACATGCCATCAGTTAAAGCTCAGCAGTGCAGACAAATTCTCGACGTGCTAATCGGTTTTACCATTTCTCCTATACTTGGAACCGCATTTACTAAAACAATCCAGTCCACCAATAAAAATAAAAATAAAAATGCAAAAACAACAAATGGCTTGTCTGCTGGTCGATGTCAAACTCCTGCTCTTCGTCTTGTCTACGAGAACTGTATTGAGTGCAAACAAGCACAAGGCGATATGATGTTTAAAACTACAGCAATTTTTACTAGTGAGGCTTTGCCCTTTGTGCTTAAACCCGAACTTGAAACTACATCCATGGTTAAATCTTTCTTAGATTCCTCTGTCAATTTTAACCATGTTATGTCTGTTAAACCCTGCACTAATTCTATTCGCAAACCTCCAAGACCATTTTGCACAGCTAGTCTTTTACAAACCGCAAGTAATAAATTTAGTATGGGACCAAAGGAAACTATGAAGTGTGCTCAAATTCTTTACGAAAATGGATATATTACATATATGCGAACAGATTCAGAAAAATACAGTGCTGAGTTTATTTCTTCAGTCATTGCGTCCACCATGGTTCAGAGTCGATTTGGTCGCAACATCAACACACAACTCCTTGCTGAACTTTCGTCTGATTCTCATTCTGCTTACAACGGTAAAGCTGAGACTATGTGTGCTCATGAAGCTATTCGCCCTGTTAATATTAATGTTGAAACAATTGAAAAACTCGATGCTCGGTCTTTAATTCTTTATCAACTTATTTGGAATCACACTTTAGAAAGTTGCATGGCTGCCGCACAAGTTCATGTGTTACAAACTGAAGTCACTTGTCCTTTATCTACTTTAGTGCCAAATAAACACATTTATGTTTATACTTGTGAACAAGTCATCTTTTATGGCTGGAAGTGCGTGGTTCCCAATTTAAACCAAACCAAAGACGAAAAAGTATACCGCTACTTACATGCTATTAAAAATACGGTTCCAGTTAAATATTCATCTATTACAGCGTGTCCCCACTTAATTCATACTAAACCACATTTAACTGAGTCTCGTTTAATTCAACTTTTAAAAGACCATGGTATTGGTAGACCATCCACTTTTGCCGCAATTGTGGACAAAATTCAGGAAAAACAATATGTTGTTAAGCGAAATATTTTAGGCAAAAAACAAATCGTGGTTGAATACTCTTTAAATAATCTTCCAGCAACCAAACACTTTATTAAAGAAACTACAATTGAAAAAACATTTGGTCAAGAAAAAGACAAACTGGTTATTCTTCCACTGGGAACTCTGGTGGTTGAGTTTTGTATTAAAAATTGGCCAACTCTCTTTCACTATCAATATACCAATGCTATGGAAATCAAACTTGATTCCATAGCATCTAGTTCTAACAACGACGACAAGTCGTCCCACATCTCTTTGTGCAATCAATGTTGTCAAGACATGACTCATTCAATTGCCCCAAAGTTTGAAATTAAAATTGTTGATAAAAACCGTCCCGAACAAAATCTTACACTTATTATTGGTAAAAACGGACCAGTTATTATCGATAAAACCCATATCAAAAAAGTCGCCTTCATATCTGTTAAAAACGACCTTGACATTGCTGGTTTAAAAGAGCAAACATTAACATCTCAACCTATTATTTACTTGGAAGATGTAATTAAAAATGATGATGATGATAATGCAAATAAAATAATATCCGATTCGAAAATTATTAGACAAGTTACTACTACTACATCCATACGTGCTGGTAAAAAAAACGGTGCTGATTCCAATTATATTTACTATAAAACTGCCAGCATGGGAAAACCCAAGTTCATTTCTCTTGTTCTGTTTGAACATGACTATTTAGTGTGTGATGCAAAACTATTAACTGCCTTTGTTACTTTGAATAAAGGCAAAAAAACTAAATACAGTAAAAAGATAAATTAAATTACTAAATAACTTCTTTACTTTTTACTCTTTCTTTTACTTCTAGTTTTACTTTTAGTCTTGCGATTGCTCATGTAGTTTCTACGGTAGCCTCCTTTTTTTACGGTTCTGGTTCTTCTTGTTCTTCGTCTTCTAATTTTGTGGCCACGAGTTTGCATATTATTGCTTTTACGCAATATTTTTTACTTAATGTGTTTTACATATTAACTAAAAATGAAATAAAATATCTAATCTAATAATTAAATAAAAAACCATGGATCTTAAATTGACAATGTGTTTATTAGATTGGATAAATCTAGATAAAATCTGGTGGCCTGATTTGTCTGCTAATTCATCAGAAGGTGCTATACAGTTGCTAGAAAAAAATCCAGATAAAATTAATTGGTGGTATTTGTCTTGCAATAAGTCAGAAGGTGCTATGCGGTTGCTAGAAAAAAATCCAGATAAAATAAATTGGAACCAGTTGTCTTGCAATAAGTCAAAAGGTGCTATGCGGTTGCTAGAAAAAAATCCAGATAAAATACATTGGAATCGGTTATCTTGCAATACGACAGAAGGTACTATACAGTTGCTAGAAAAAAATCAAGATAAAATACATTGGGATTATTTGTCTAGAAATTCGTCAGAAGGTGCTATACAGTTGTTAAAAAATAATCTAGATAAAATCGATTGGGATTATTTGTCTCAAAATCGGTCAGAAAGTGCAATGCAGTTATTAGAAAAAAATCCAGATAAAATAAATTGGTCTTATTTGTCTAGAAATCCGTCAAAACGTGCTATGCAGTTGCTAGAAAATAATCCAGATAAAATATATTGGCCTTATTTGTCTAAAAATCCATCAGCTATGCAGTTGCTAGAAAATAATCCAGATAAAATTTATTGGGATTGGTTGTCTGAAAATTCGTCAGAAGGTGCTATTCAGTTGTTAGAAAAAAATCCAGATAAAATTAATTGGAGTAGCTTGTCAATGAATAGGTCAAAATGTGCTATGCAGTTGCTAGAAACAAATCCAAATAAAATACAATGGTGGTGTTTGTCTAGCAACCCGTATATATTCAAGTATGACTATAATAAAATGAAAGATAACTGTATGTTGTTTAAAGAAGACTTGATAAAGAATAGGTTTCATCCTCGCAATATATCCAAGTTTAAACATTGGAAAATTAATATGTTTGAGTAGAAATTAAATTGAAAACTTAATGGTGGTTGGACAATTATCCACGCTAAAGTTTTTAAGTGTATGTGATAAAGCATCATTGCGACGTTTTCTAGTTTTAATATCAGGTTTAACTGTGCCATCTGCATTTTTACTAACTGCCTTGAGTGATTTTTTACTTGTTTGACTTCGATTGCCCATTTCTTTAAACAACATGGTAAAGTTGTTGCGGATATACTCAATGATTTTATTTTCAATTGCCCAGCGAATAAATTTCATTTGACCCACGGTTGTCTTTAGTAACTTGTTTTCGTATGGTATGTCAATGCGTTGAGTGCGACAACAGGGGTCAAATTGTTTTTTTGAATATCCAGATAGTGTTGCTTTGTAGTTAACGTGAACGAAAAAACGATTAGTTATTCCATTATTAATAACAAGTGTATCGTTTTTAGCATAATCAATAACAGTCCACTCTAAAAGACGAAGCGATATTTTGTCCTCAGTAGAAATAAGCATGTAAAGTTGCTTAATATGTTCGGGGTCAGAATAAAACTTTAAAAGACTTGTTAGTAGGGAAATATTGGGGCTATATTTAGAGGTATCATTACTAGTATTAAGTGTTTTACTTGAAAATGCGTATGATATTACTTCAGTCATTGTTTTATATTAATAAATTTAAATAGTTATTTTTAGATGATTTTTTATTTTAGTTATAATAAAAATAAAAAATAAAAAAATAATAATATAAATATAATAAAATAAATACAAAAGTTTAAATGAATGAAATAAGCTTAAATATGGAAAATGGATTTATAGATTTAAATGAAGATAACACTTTATTAACAAATGAACAAATAAATATAATAAAAAATAAAAATAATATAAAATATGACATTGCAAATTATAACAGTAACTTACCAAATACAATACAACCAGAATTCAATAATAATAGTATTATAAAAAAGATGGTATATACATTTAGTTGTTTGGGGGGTTTTACAATTGCCTTAATTATTGTAATGACAACAATTTAATTTTGATTAACATATATTTACAAATCTTGTAAGTGTAAAACTAACAAAAAATAAAACATTGATATTAAATAAGAAAATCATGGACAAAAAAAACCCTATTATAGTTGGGAGCATTATTGGATTATTAAGCGGGATTTATTTTATTTATGCCAACACTCAAAAAAACAAAGATACAACCAAGATAGAAGGGCTAACCACTATGAATGGTGAACTACGATGTCCCAACTTACTTATTCAAAAGGGAGCCATGTTTTACCTGTACAATACCAACTTGGCAGAAGTTCCTGGTGTAAATCCGATTACGTTTAACAATTTAGAAGAGTATACTGAGTTTTTAGAGTGGCAACGTGGTGCAGGCATTCGATGTCCTGTTTTATATGTTCAAAGTACATACAATGCCCAAGGCGAACGTGTATATAAAGCAAGACCTAGTGTGTCAGAGCCTCAAGGCGGACTAGGTCCATCAACTCCTGTCCCTTTACCTTTGCGTTTTACAAAACTAGTGGATGCATCAAGACAGGACGGAGAGTATAATCAAAATGGCTATCCTGCGTATGACCAGTCAAGTTATTACCAGGGATCAGTAACGCCTTTAGACCAAATAAAAAACTCAGAAGAAAATATGCTATATAGCGACAGTGCTATGGACCCAAATTGGGGCGGACAAGATTATACTAAAGCACTAGTAGACACAGGATACTATGCGGACAATGAGGTTTCCATAAATGTACCGTAAATTATGTGTTTAATTTCTTTAATTATAATTTGTTCTCTAACTTGGTTTTCATTTTCAATTTTTTTAAATATTTTACTTCTTTGATTAACAACATACACATTAGCAATTGTAGCACTGTAAATAAGAATCTTTATAATATTTTGATACATTTTTATATTATTACTTGTTACTTTTTATTAGTATTTTATTACTATTTTATTTTTTATTAAATTGTATGCAACTATTAAATAAAAATGAAAAAAATAAAACGAAATAAATATATGTAAGCTAAATACAAAACAATACCATGAATGTAGAATTACCAATGTGTTTATTAGATTGGATAGATCGAGATAAAATGAATTGGTATATGTTGTCTGGAAATCCGTCAGATGGGCGATCTGACCAATACGATGTTATTACACTTTTAAATCTAGCAAATACTCTATCCGGTGGCATTTCAGTTGAGGAAGATGACATTTCAGTTGAGGAAGATGACATTTCTGTTGAAGAAGATGACATTTTTGTTGTTGTAAATACTATTAATTGATTAAAAATGAAATACAACAAATATTTCATTTTTTTTATTTTACAATGTATTTTATTTTTAATCAATTTCTTCAATACTTGGACCATCATCTGGTACAGACGTATCTTCAGTAGATGTGTTTGATTTAGGCATGGACTCTGAGTTATTATCCATTTGCTGAATAATTGGCAAAGCAATCTTTTCAAGATTTTTTTGGTTATCCTCAAATGCTTCTTTTTCTGCGGTTTGATTTGCGTTTAACCAATCGGTTGCATCCTTGCATGCGGTCTCGATTATAACCTTATTTTCAGGAGTGATTTTACCTCCATCTTTATCCACAGTAGATTTTAGTTGAAATATGTAATTTTCAAACGTGTTTTTTGCCTCAACACGTGCTCGATTTGCATCATCTTCAGATTTATACTGCTCGGCTTCTGCTACTAAACGATCAATCTCTTCAGCAGACATACGACTTTTGTCATTTTTAATGGTAATTGTTTGGGCTTTGCCCGACGACTTTTCAACCGCAGATACGTTTAGGACTCCATTGGCATCAATATCAAATGATACATCAATCTGAGGAACTCCACGGGGCATTGGGGGAATTCCTTCCAACTGAAACTTGCCTAAAGTAGAGTTGTCTTTAGTCATACCACGCTCACCTTCAAACACTTGGATGAGAACACCAGGCTGGTTGTTCGAAAATGTAGAAAATGTTTGACTCTTTTTAGCAGGAACTGTTGTATTTCGCTTAATTAAAGCAGTCATTATACCACCTGATGTTTCAATACCAAGAGACAAAGGTGTTACATCCAATAAAAGTAATGACTCGAGTTTTTCAGATTTTTTGCCTTCCCCACTTAGCAAAGCTGCCTGAACAGTTGCACCATATGCTACAGCTTCATCAGGATTAACTGACTTATTAAGTTCCTTTCCGCCAAAGTACTCGCTTAACATCTCTTGTACTTTAGGAATACGAGTTGAACCACCAACAAGTACTATTTCATGTACATCAGACTTGGCCATTTTTGCATCACACAATACACGCTCAACTGGTTCTATACACTTTTTAAAATAATCTATATTCAACTCTTCAAATTTAGCACGGGTTAGCGTTGAGTTAAAGTCAATTCCTTCAAACAGTGAGTCGATTTCTAACTGAGCCTGAGTAGATGCCGACAAACTTCGCTTGGCACGTTCACAAGCTGTACGTAGACGACGCATGGCACGAGTTGAGCCAGACATGTCTTTCTTGAACTTTCTTTTGAATTCAAGCACAAAATAATCAACCATGCGATTGTCGAAATCCTCTCCACCTAAATGTGTGTCTCCAGCAGTAGCCTTCACTTCGAAAATTCCGTCATCAATATTAAGAAGAGATACGTCAAATGTGCCACCACCCAAGTCAAAGATAAGAACGTTCTTTTCGCTTTCTCCCTTTTGGTCAAGACCATATGCGATGGCTGCGGCAGTCGGCTCATTAATAATGCGAAGCACATTAAGGCCTGAGATAAGTCCTGCGTCTTGAGTTGCTTTTCTTTGGGCATCGTTAAAATAAGCAGGAACTGTAATAACAGCATTTGTAACTTTGCGTCCTAAAAAAGACTCGGCCGTCTCCTTCATCTTAACAAGCACCATGGCGGAAATCTCTTCTGCAGAAAATAACTTGGACTCGTTTTTAAACTCAACACCAATCATGGGCTTGCCTTCAACACCAGCAGTTACTTTAAAAGGCCAGTGTTTCATGTCTTGTTGAACAAGCGGGTCGCTCATTTTTCTACCAATGAGACGCTTGGCGTCAAACACCGTATTTAGAGAGTTAATCGCCACTTGATTTTTTGCTGCGTCACCAATAAGACGCTCAGTATCGTTAAATGCTACGTAAGATGGCGTAGTGCGGTTGCCCTGCTCGTTTGCAATAATTTCAACACGGTCGTTTTGCCAAACTCCAACACATGAATAAGTGGTTCCCAAGTCAATTCCAATAGATGCTCCTTCAATACTGTTCATATTTCTATTCTACATATATATTGAATGTTGTCTTTAATACATTTTTACAATAAATAAAAAAAATGTAAATTACACTGTTTAATTTATACAAACATATTTACATGTTACGTACAATAGATGCTAAACACCATCATATTTGTCTCGACAAATAGAAATAATTAGCAATCCTAGTGGTGCATGAATTAATATGTTAGCCATATCCACATCTGCTTGTTCTATTGCTAAATTGCGTATTATGAATCCACTTGAGAAAAAAATTATACCACAAATTATTGAAGTTGGAATTGAACTAGACGAATCACTCATAATATTAATATATATAATATTGTCTTTAATACATTTTTTACAATTATTTTAACATGATTATTTATCAACTGAATATATTTCTTTTTTAATATCAACATTTTTAAGTAAATTTAAAGTAACATTTTTAACAACATCATTACCTTTTTTCGTATCATTACATTGATAATGAAATGCC
>Ga0207997_1001191_pt1 | contig 13526 bp, 17 predicted proteins | sample AntAceMetag02UKN_FD_184777 | JGI IMG/M metagenome (GOLD analysis project Ga0207997, IMG submission 184777) | Saline lake microbial communities from Ace Lake, Antarctica - Antarctic Ace Lake Metagenome 02UKN (SPAdes) (version 2) | ecosystem: Environmental > Aquatic > Non-marine Saline and...
AATTTAAAGGAAGAACTTATTATGGAAAAGCTATTGTTCCACTTTCAGGTGGAAAGACAGCTTCTCAAATCCAATTACAAGCAAGACAAGAAGCAAAAGCACGAGGACTTTCTGGAAGACGAGGAACTTTTGAAGCTTCTGTAAGTCCAGCACAACAACAAGAACAACAATTCCAACGAGGACAATCAAGTGCTATGGATTTATTAACTGGTGAAGGGCTTGGACAATTACCCCCAATACAATCATTATCAGAAGGTGGCTCACTTTACCCAACCCCCGACGGAGAATATGAAAATAAAACAAGAGCAGGAAAGTTTATTTCAAGAATAAAAGGAGGTTATGAAACAGCAGAAGAATGGGTTAGTTCAAGAACAACAGAACCAGCTTATGGTTTTTTAGAAGACAAGGGAATTAATTTAACTTCTCCAACTTTTCAATCTATATTTACCCCTTCCATAATTGGTGTTGGTTCTTATGGGGTTCAATATACTCCGGAAGTAAAAGATTTGTATGGTGGTTTTCAAGCTGATATTCATAAAGATATTAAATACAAACCATTAAAACAAATTATAACTTTTGGTGCTGGTGCAGGAATTGGTTTTGTTTCACAAGGAATAATAAAAAGTGCAGCAAGTATTTCTAAAGCAACAGGTGCAGCTTCAAAAATTGGATTAACCGGTACCGGTATTTATCTTACAGGCTCTTATGTAAAAGAAACAATTTCACGAGTTAAACTTGCACCAACATATTCAGAAAAAGGTGGAATTATCGGTGTTGCTATGAAGGATTTATCTTTAATTGGTTTTGGTGCAAAAGGAGGTGCAAAAGGTTATGATATGTATGCAGGTTGGAAAGCAACAAGAGGAAGAACTTTTTTAGAAACACCACAAGGAATTTATCCAAGTAGTCCAACAAGAACACATTTAAAATTATTTAGAAGAAATATTGTCGGAGAGTTAGGAAAAGAACCCGGTGCTTATCATGTAACAGGAGAAAAGTTTTGGAAAGATGTATTAACTCCAGCAAAAGGTTCTTCTGAATTACCCGGAATTTATGGTAGCACACAAGTTTCAACTCCATTTTCAAGAATAAAAGGGAGTGGTTCAACTCCAAAATTTAATTTACTTCAAAGTTTTCAAGATTTAATGTCTGTTCAAGGAAAACCAGCAATAGCTTATTTAATTCCAAAATCTTTTAGATATTCTTCTGCAAAAGCTGGAAAATGGAAACAACCAGCAAGAAAAGGATATGCAGATGTTCCAGCAATTAAAACAGAAATAGAAGCTATTTTTAGAGTAGATGCAGGAAGTTATGGTTTTAAACATGGAGATTATTATACAAAAATAAAAGGTGTGAGAGTTCCGATTGATGTTTTTAAGTATGATCCTTCAATAAAAATAGAAGGAACATCAACGATAGGTAAGAAAGTTGATTTAGTTGGTGGGGAGAAAATATATTCTGGTTATAAACCAGCTTCTTATTTAAGTTCTGTAAAAGGTTATAGTTATGTTTCTTCTAAAGGTGGAGGTTCTGTTATAGATAGTAATGTTAATTCTTATTTACAAAGTGTTTCTAAAACTTCAATAACTTCTTCACTTCCAAAAACTTCTTTCACTTCTTATAAAAGTTCAGGAAGAAGTTCAGGAAGAAGTTCAAGAGTAAGTCCAAGTTCAAGTATTCAAAGTTTTATTTCAAGTTCAATAAAACCCCCAACTTCAAGAACACCAAAAAGTTCTTCTTTCCCTTATGGCTATAAAGGTTCTTATGGAAGTTCTTATTATCCACCTTATAGAGGTTATTCTTATCCTCCTTATAAACCTCCAAAAAGCCCACCTCCACATAAATTAAAACCAGCAAAGCAAGTAAGAAAAGGATTTGGAGGTTATGAAGTTCTTGGAAGAAGATTCGGAAAATGGGGGATTGTGTCAAGAGCAAAAACTCCGAAGGGTGCAGTTTTAAAAGGAAAAAAATGGGTTACTGGTGGATTAGGTGCTTCATTTTATATTCCTAAGTTTAAAGGAAAAAATATTTTAGGGTTTAGAACAAAGCAAGAGCAAGGAAAAACTATTTTTATTCAACCTAAAAGAAAAAGATTGAGTGCAAGAAGTGAAGTAAGTGAGATCCATTCTTATTTGAAAAAAGCCATGCCTTTTAAGAAGAAAAAAAAGAAAAGAAATCTGTTTGACATTTACTAAAAAAGAGGTAAGGTAGAAGTTCAACTTAGGGTGTTATCGTCGTGAGAATTGATATATAAGCTAAAAATTAAGAGAAAAAGAGCTTAAATTCCTGTTTTTTCTTTAATAGATAAAAGAGCTTTTTCATTTCTATCCTCTGCCTTTTTCATTCTATCATTTATTTCTTCTTCATTTAATTTAGAATATTCAGAATTAAAAACTTTCAAATCATCTTCTGGGTTTCTTTTATTCTCTTTTAACATATGATTTATTATTCCTTTAAGCACTTGCTTTATTTGTTTATTTTCTTTTTGAATATCTCCTAAATCTGTTCTTACTATCTTTTCTTTTATACTATTTTCATCTAACCCCGCTCTTGAAATATAAGTGTCGGGCATAGCAGAACTAAACTTCCAACCATATCTTACACATAATTCTTGCCTATTTAATTTATCAGCATAATAAGTCGCACTTGATTTCCGAAACATATGAGGATTAATTTTTTTATTCAAAACCTTTTTACCTAAACGAGAAATGAACATCCTCACAGCATCATATTTTTTTGGGAATATTTGATTTTTCGCTTCCTTATCTTCACAAGAAGAAAGATATTTTGATATAATTGCAGTTGAATCTTTCCAGTATAAACCAATTTTTCTTCCATTAGTTTTTGAATATTCCTCTTTAAAATCAAATCTATAATAAGGAAAGTTTTGTGTTGGTTCTTCAATATCTTCAAATCTTAAATTCAGAAATTCTTCAATCCTGCAACCAGAAGAAAAGAAAACACAAAGAATAAATTTTCCTTCAATAGTTTTTGAAGCTTTAAGCAATCTTTCAATTTCCGCTTCTGTTAAAACTTCTGGAGTTTTCTTTGGTGCTCTAATTACAAACCACTTTCTAAAAGGCAATACCTTTCCTTTAAGAGAGGGTATTTTTTCTGGGAAGGTTATTTCAATAAATCTTCCGATAGTTTCAATTAAATCCTCTTTTGTTTTTTCAGCATAGGGTTCTCCATTATTCTTTAAAATTTTATTATTCATAAGTTTCTCTTTGAATTTTGAGAGATCATCATAATTTACTTTTGAAAAGGTTTTCTTATAATGTTTAAAGAATATTGAAAACATATCTATTAATTTTCTTTCTCTTGCTTCTCCAATTTGTTTGCCTGTTATTTCTCCATTTCTTAAAAGCTTTAAATGTTCAAGTATTAAATTATAATCTTGCTTATGAGATACTTTTTCTTGAAGTAATTTAATTCTACTTTCAAGATTAAAAGGATGAATATCTATCTTTTCATACATATTTTATAAAAGAAATAGTTGTTTTTAAATGTTCTATGTGGGAAAAGGGCGGAAGGGGTGCCTTTCTTCCACACTGAACAATTACTCCTTAACCTCCTTATTTTCTTTTAAGAACTTTTCTCCTTCTGAAGTTAAAAACACTTTTCTATAAATGAGTTTTGGAGTTAAATAAGGGAGAGTTGTTATAGCCATAAACAAATCATGGTTTTTTGGAGGATCAGAATTAATTTGGGAAATATTAAACATTTCCTTATCTTCTATTCCATCTTCTTCTTTTATTTTATGAAGTATATCTAAAATATATTTATTCACTTTTGAACTATTTTTAGTTCTTACAAGTGTTGTTTTTCCAACACCCCTTTTTTCAACTTCAATTAAATTATTTTGCTCTAATTTATCAAGGCGGACTATAACATTTTTTACAGCTATTCCTAAATGTTCTGCTATCATTCTTGTAGTTTTCTGGGAATCTTTACAAAATTCTAATAATCTTTTATCATTCTCATTAAGGTTTTTTTCCATAATAATATAAGGTAATGCTACTTATAAACCTTTACCTTATGGTGTTACTCTGATGTAGTAGTTAGAAATATATATATAAAATTTGATACTCAAAGGTGTAACCAAAAGGTATTCATAATGGAACAAACAATTACTTTTCGTGTGGAACTTGAAACAAAAGAAAAAATAAGAAAACGAGCAGAAGTTGTTGGTTTAGGAATGGCTCCTTTCTGTCGTCACACAATTTTACGAGAACTTTTAAAGGAGGAGTCTACCGAGTAATTTTTAAAATGGAATCGGAAATAATCGGGAAAAAAATGAGGTTTGTTCTTTCTAATAATTTTCATTATACTGGTGTTGTTCTTGATGAGGATAATAGAACAATAACTATCTTAGATCAAAAGGGTGTTAGAGTTTCTCTTTCTAAATTTTCCATAATAATTCAAGAGGAGGCACAGATAAATGGTTAAAATAAATCTTTCTATACAACCTTATGAAAACTGCCCAAGATTTGACAAGTGTCAAAAAAATCGTTGTCCTCTCCACCCTAATTATAGAAAGTTAAAAAATGATCCTACCGACCCAAGCCAAAAAAATGGAAGGCGAAAGTGTGTTGCGAAATCCATTAGGAAAAGAATTGGCCTCGCCTTTGGTTTAAAAAATGAAGGAATGACAGACAGAGAGTATTCTGGGGCTAAAAAATGGGCTGAATTACCTGAAGATGTTAAGAAACAAAGAATAGAGAGATTGAAAGGTTTTAGTCCTCTATCTCGGTGTATTTCAAAAGGGCTTAGTGTAAGTAGGAAAAAAACAAAACAAGTTCAAATTACACAAGTAAAAGAGATAAATGCCCCTCTAACACACCCTATAAAGTGCAATTCAAATGGAGATGAGGTTAAAAAATGAATAAAAAGATTTTAGTAAGAATGTTAAAAGATGGTTGGAAAAAAGAAGGATTAACAGATAGGATTACAATAAGACAAGCAGAAGCTTGGGCTTTTTCTGATGTTGTTATGGATAGAAAAAGTTTTGAAATAATTGATGAGAGAGTAATAATAACAAAAACATATCCAAAATGTTTAGATGGAAAAGAAGTTATTGAAATTAAATTTAAGGAGAAACAAGATGGTAAAAACAGCTAAAGAATTTAAAGAATTAGTTAGAAAAAGAATTGAAGGAGATATTCCTAAAAAGAATAAGCCAAAGAAAAAGATTATTAAAAAGAAGATTATAAAAAAGGTAACAAAGAGAAAAGAATTTGATGATAATGAAAAACTAATTAGGGTAGTTGCAGATAGCGAAAGTTATGATAATCTCGTTAAAAAATACCCTGCTATTTCAATACCTGCTTTAGAAATTTTTATTAAACTAAAATGTGATTTCTACTCAACTGTTTCACAAGATGATTTAGAAACACGATTTGCTTTTGAAGATGGAAAGAAATTTGAATGGTATGATAGAATTGCAGATAGCATTTTATTAGTTGATAGAGATTATAAAAAACCTAAGAAAGTAACAGCTCCGAAAATAACAGAAGAAAAAAATAATGATAAATCATATATAGAATATGTTGATGAAGAATTAAAAGAGGGAGATAATGATAGATTTTTTAATATAAAATATAGTAAAAAGACAGGAAAAATAATAAAGAAAGAAATAAATGTTGAATTTACAGCAAATTATTTAAAAGATAAATATTCTTTTAAAACCCTCTACGGAAATAAAACAGAAAAGATTAGATTATATGATGGAAGAATATTTTCTAAGGGTGCAAGAGGATTAATTAAATCTCTTTGTGAAAAAATCTTTGAATCATATGCGAAGAAAAACATTGTTGAAGAAATATTTGATAAAGTAAAAAGAAAAACTAAGGTAACAGAAGAAGAATTTAATAAAACAGATTTATATTTAATTCCTTTAGAAAATGGTTGCTATAATATTAAGACAAAAAAAATAGAACCACATTCTCCAGAAAATAATTTTACTTTCTATTCTCCAATTAAATATAATCTTAATGCTAAATGCCCTATGTGGTTTAAATTCATAAGTGAGACCTTATATCCTTGTGATATAAAAGTAATGAAACAGTGGTTTGGCTTTAATTTATTTAGACAATATTTTATTAAAAAAGCATTAATACTTTTAGGAAAAAAAGACACAGGGAAAACAATCCTCTTAGATATTCTTATTTATTTTGTAGGAGAAAAGAATAAGTGTGGTTTGTCTTTGCATAAAATAACTACTGGCTCTGATTTTACCAAGTTGGCTTTAAAAGATAAGTTATCAAATATTTATGATGACCTCTCCTCAGCAGATATATCTGATGGTGGTGCTTTCAAAATTTCAACAGGTGGAGGATATATTTCAGGAGAAGAAAAATTTGGGGAGTTTGTTCAATTTAAACCTTATGCTAAAATTACTCTTGCAGGAAATAAAGCACCTGCTGTTAAAGATAATGATGATGATGCCTATTTTAGTAGATACCTTCCAATTAAATGTGATAATGTTCCAGAAAAAATTGATCCTTTTCTAAGAGATAAAATTCAAACAGAAGAAGAAATGAGTGGAGTTCTTAACTGGGCATTGGAAGGTTTGCACGAAATATTAGAAAGTGGTAAGTTTAATTTTGATAAAAATGATGAAGAAATAAAAAAGATTATGGAAATGTCTGGAGATATTTTAATTCAATTTGGAACAGAAGTTTTGGAACAAAGCACAGAGAAAATATCAAAAGATGATATGTATAAAATTTATTGTATTTGGGCTAATGAAAGAGATAAACCTATTTTAAGTAAGGAACAATTAGGCAGAAGATTAAACCAAAAAGTAAAATATCTTGTTCCAAAACAAGATGCAAAAAAAAGGTTTTGGGATAATGTAAAATTAAAACAAATTTGGGAAGAAAAATTTGATAAATCTAATCTCAAAGGAAACCAAGACACTTTAGACACTTTTTCAAATAATATGAGAAAGAATGAAAAGGAGTATAAAAGTAATAATAAAAGTAATAATAAAGTAAATAGTATAAGTTTGGGGAAAGTGTCTAATCCGTCTAAGATAGATTTCTCAAAATCAGGTATAAAAGAGGAGTTGGAGAAATGAATAAAAAACAATTCACAGCAGTTTTGCAGGTTGCTTTATGGTTAAATGATGATATGAAATTAGAACAAGTTAGGAAATTATTTTTAGATAATGAAATAGTTCCAGAAGAAATAATCCAAGCAGGAATTAAACTATACGAATATTTAAATTCAATTAAAATAAAATGAGTAAAAAAATAGTTAAGAAAAAATGCAAGGTGTGTGAGAACCTAATGCAAAAAGAACAAAATTATTTGGTCTGTTCCTTTTGCGGATTAAAAATTAAGGTAAGAAATAGAAAATGAAATGCTCACTAACACAAAAACAAGTATGTTACTTAACAAGTTACAAAGGAATCCTAATCTCAATTAAATATGTAAGCTCTAAATACAAAACAAGGGAAGAATTCCTTCTTGCCTTACAGGATTTAAAAAATGAAACAAGAACAAAATAAAACTTACTTACAGAAAGTCGCAGAAAATTATCGAAAAGGATCTATGTTGAATTTATTTTATTTATTCTTAGCAAAGAAAAAGAAGGAGGTAAAAAATAAAAATGGAAAATAAAAAAGAAGAACAAAAAAAGGATTTTCAGCAGACAAAATATTATTGTGATCAAACTCAGGATTTGCATAATGTTATGGTATTAGCAAATAATGAACAAGGAGGTTTTGTTATTCTACAAGAAGTTAAACATCCAGATTATAAAAATTCTGCAAGAACATTTGTTGTTTATAGAAACAAACATTCTGTAAGAAAACACTTTGGAATGGGTTCTTATGAAGAAAAACCCTCTGACCACATAGCTTGTCAAGTTTTAAATTTTGTAACAAAGACAGGAGAAGAAGTTGGAGCAGAAATTGATTGGGAGAAAAAGTATGGGAAGAAAAAATAAGAGAGATAAATAATCTCTCTTTCATAATCATAATTTAAAATGGAAGAAGAACAACAAGAATTTACAAAAGAATTAGAAGCAGAAGGTTCTGGGTTTAGTGCAAAAGCTGGATTTGATAAACCATCTATAGTAGCTAATGCTGTGAATAATTGTATTACAAAAAGAAGCTTTGAAATGAGAGAAGGTTATAAAACTTCTATCTTAGATAAATTTGGGAATGCCTTTGTTAAAATTATTCCAGATACAAGAAAAGAATATATTGGAGCAGTTGCAGGTTTAACAGGTTTATTAAGTTTTGAAATACAACAACATCTTCAAGAAGAATTTAAAAAATTTAATGAAGACAAAGAAGAAATAAAAGAAAAATACATTTACAAAGAAAGAACATTTGTTGCACAAGTTGATAATTCAGGAGATTTTATTACTGATGATAGTAATAAAAATATTATCACGGATATTGTTTTAAATTCTAATGGAAAAGAATGGTTACCAGAAAAAACTGACTTACTACCCTTTGTCGTTACAAATATTAGTGTAGATAGATATGGCCATGAAAGAATTACAGGTTTTAAAATAGAAAGAAAAGAAGGAGTTTGGGATTATGAAATTACTCAATACTGGAATGAAATGTTAGAATTATATGATGTTTGGTTTTCACAATTAAATAATTTGATTAGTGGGAAATTAAAAAACTATTCAAAGAAAACAGGATTTGATAAATGAGTATTTTTAAAGAAGCATTAAAAACAGCGAAGGAAGCTCATGTTATGACAAACTTTATAGAATATAGATTTAAAAGAGGTTACTCTACTTTAAATTTAGTTGTCGGTGCAAGAGGCACAGGCAAGAGTTCAACTTGTTATAGATTGTCTGAAAAAATTAATGAAAGATTAAATCCAATAAGAAAAAAGATGGGATTAAAGGAAAGAGAGTTTGGAACACTAACAGATTCACATTTGGGTTTTGTTAAGTGGGTTAGAGATGCACAGATGGGAGATGATTGCATCTTAGAAGAAATTTCAGTTTTATACCCATCTCGTAGGTCTATGAGTGAAGAATCTGTTGGAGTGTCAAAGATTTTAGATATAATAAGAAAGAAAAGATTAATTATATTTGCTAATTGCCCTGTTGCTTTAAGTTCAGATAAAAATATAAGATCATCAGCTAATGCTTTGATATTAACTTATAAAATATCAAAACAAGACAAAGTTGTTTGGAGTAGGTTTTGGATGTTACAACTTAACCATTTATCTGGAAAAACATATCATCATAAGTTTCACACACAACAGGGAGATGAAATTGATTTTATGTTTACAAGAATGCCTAATATGGAAAGATGGAATGCTTATGAGAAAAGTAAAGATGATTTTATGGAAGAACACTACGAGAAGTTAGTAAAAAAGGCAGAGCTTAAACAGGACAGGGAATTAAAAGAGTTGGGATATACACCCACAGCTAAGAAAGATTTAACAGAAAGGCAACAAGAGATATATGATTATAGTTTGCAAGGATTAAATCAAGAAGAAATAGCAGAAAAAATAAAAACTACCCAAGAAAATATTTCAAATCAATACAAATTGATAAGAAAGAAGGGCTATACCCTAAGACAACCCCATTATAAGCGTAAATAACCAGATATAATACCACAGCACCCTTTAAACTTAAATTATAGTGTTGAGTGGTGGGTTGGTGATGGTTGAGTGAGTGAGCAGACAACACTATACTAATAGGACAAAACAAAATGGATGAACCAATAGAAGAAAAACAACTTGAAGGAGAAGCATTAAACAATAGCATGAGAGATGATAGTGAAGCTATTGATTCTACACCAGACGAACTCAAGAAGGAAAAAAATATTCTAATCAATAGCGGGACAGAACAAATCGAAATCGAACTTCCAGATGGTGTTAAGATAAGTTTATCATCTGGCCATCAATCAATAAATGATTTGTGTGCTTTAAGTATGTGGGTTCTTGATGAGCTTAAAAAAAGAAAAGTAAATGGTAATTCAAACAAGGGGACTTATGTGGGTTAGAATGAAAATAAAACAAGTTGCAATATATTCAAGAGTAAGCAAAGATGATTTAGGAAAAAGATTTCAAGATCCTAATAATCAATTAGAACCATTACGAGAATATTGTAATCAAATGGAATGGGAAATCAAGTTTGAATTTATAGATAAGAAAAGTGGAGCAGATAGTAATAGGCCAGAGTTCAAAAGAATGTTAGCAGAAGCACGACAACATCACTTTGATTTATTACTGGTTTGGAGTTTAGACAGATTTTCAAGAGAACCTTTGCTTAATACTTTGTCTTATGTTAATCAATTAAAGAAGCATAATATTGCCCTAAGAAGTTTTACAGAAAATATAGACACTTCTGAAACAGGCACACAAGAATTAATTATGATTATCTTAATGTGGTTAAGTGCAGAAGAAAGAAATAAGATAAGCCGAAGAACTAAGGCAGGAATACAAAGAAGAAAGAACCTAGGGGTTTGGAAGGGTGGAAGACCTAAATCAAAGGGGGGGGCTTAATTACACATAAGGGATTTGATAACCCTTTAAGCGTTCGTTTAAAATGAAACCAAAAGAACACACACTAAAATCTTTAAGGATTACAGATGAAATGTTGGAGAATATGAAATCTGCAAATAAAAAATTAGAAAGTATGAACTTAACCCCTATTCCTTTTCAAGAGTTTAGGCGAATGGGTTATGATTTTTTTAGTAAATTAATTATAATTGAAAATGAAAAGAAGCTCAGAGAATTACTCCTACAAAAGTAGCCCCCTGTATCCTCCTCCCTTTTATACTTTATTTTTCAGTTATTTTTATGGCTAAGAATTTAATTAAGATTAAACCTGTAAAACTTTCTATGAAAGATATATTTCTGGATTATGAAAAAATACCTAATAAATTATTCAAAGTTCGAACTAATGAAAATGAAAAAACAAAATCTAAAAAGAATTAACCTTCAAGAAATAAAAAAAGGCGACACCCTTCTGGTTGTGAGAAAAAAGAAGATTTTGTTATGGACTAAAATATTAAAATGAAAACAATATTTGTTATAGGAATTGTATTGATATTAACAATTAGTTTAATCTTTGTTGGAGTTTTTTTTAATGAAAAAGAAGAACAAAAAGAAGAATCATCAAATAAATTTCAAGGACCAGTTCCTCTTGGTTTTAATGAAGAACACTTTAGAACAACAGGAGAAACAATACCCTTAACTTAAAATGGTTTGGTATAAACCTTCAACTTGGGGAAGTAGTGATACTCCAACAGAAACAACAACTCCAATAGCAACTCCAACAATTACACATTCAGAACCTATTGGGCCATCTCAACCAATAGGTTCGGATACACAAGGAAATCCTGTGTTTCCAACTTCAATTTCAACAGGTTATAGCCCATATATTGCACCAAGTTTTGATGTTGGGGAAACAACCCCCCTATCCGAATATTCTGCAAGGAGTGGTTTAACAACTACACAAACACTTCAAAGAATGGAACAACAAAAAGCTTCTAAAGTTCAACAACAAACTACAACAGCACGAGCTTCAACTTCTACACAACAACAAGCAAGACAAACACAACAACAAATGGTTATTCAAGCAAAAGGAGGTGTGAAAGTTGAAGGGCACACTTATCATGGCGAAGCTATTGTTCCATACACACAAGGCAAAACTGCAAATATATTAAGAGCAGAAGCACAGCGAGAAGCAACACAAAAAGGTTTTGGTGGGAGAGGAAGTTGGACAGCAAGAGTTCCAATAAATCGTGCAGATGCACAAGAACAACAATTTAATTCTGGCCAAGAAAGTGCAAGAGATTTTTTACTTGGTGGAGGAGTTGGAGATTTACCACCAATAAAAACAATCAGCGAGGGCGGAGGGTTTTACCAAATTTCTAATGAAATTTACGATTCAAGAACTGGAACTTACATAAGTTCTCCTTATGGTTTAGGTGCAGGTGGAACAGGATATTTAAGGCCACCAACTTATGAAGAACAAATAGCTATTGATGAACCACAAATTAAGTTAGAAAAGTTTAAAACAAGAATTGGTTGGGATAAACCAATAACTATAATTTCAAAGTATGATCCTCTTTCTGCATTTATGGGTGGAAAAGAAGTTACTCTTGTTCATGTTGAAGAAGCATATAAAGAAGTTCTTGGAGATTCAAAAGCAGGACAAATAACTTCTGGAGTTATTGAAGGAATAATTCCAGCAACAAGAGGAGAACTAATAATTGCAGGGGCAACTTATGGTGCTGGTGCTGGAATTGGTTTTGTTTCAAGAGGAATTATACAAAGTGCAAGTTCTATTTCTAAAACTGCTGGAGTATTAGCAAAAGTTGGAGTAATGGGTGGAGGTGCTTATTTAACAGGTGCTTATGCAGTAGGACAAGTTTCAAGAATTAAAGCAACAGAATCTTATTATGGGAAAGGAAGTATAATTGGGGCTTCTATGAGAGATTTAGCATTATTTGGTTTTGGTGCAAAAGGAGGTTCAAAAGGTTTTGATATGTATGCAGGTTGGAAAGCAACAAGAGGTAGAACTTTTTTAGAAACACCACAAGGAATTTATCCAAGTAGTCCAACAAGAACACATTTAAAATTATTTAGAAGAAATATTGTCGGAGAGTTAGGAAAAGAACCCGGTGCTTATCATGTAACAGGAGAAAAGTTTTGGAAAGATGTATTAACTCCAGCAAAAGGTTCTTCTGAATTACCCGGAATTTATGGTAGCACACAAGTTTCAACTCCATTTTCAAGAATAAAAGGGAGTGGTTCAACTCCAAAATTTAATTTACTTCAAAGTTTTCAAGATTTAATGTCTGTTCAAGGAAAACCAGCAATAGCTTATTTAATTCCAAAATCTTTTAGATATTCTTCTGCAAAAGCTGGAAAATGGAAACAACCAGCAAGAAAAGGATATGCAGATGTTCCAGCAATTAAAACAGAAATAGAAGCTATTTTTAGAGTAGATGCAGGAAGTTATGGTTTTAAACATGGAGATTATTATACAAAAATAAAAGGTGTGAGAGTTCCGATTGATGTTTTTAAGTATGATCCTTCAATAAAAATAGAAGGAACATCAACGATAGGTAAGAAAGTTGATTTAGTTGGTGGGGAGAAAATATATTCTGGTTATAAACCAGCTTCTTATTTAAGTTCTGTAAAAGGTTATAGTTATGTTTCTTCTAAAGGTGGAGGTTCTGTTATAGATAGTAATGTTAATTCTTATTTACAAAGTGTTTCTAAAACTTCAATAACTTCTTCACTTCCAAAAACTTCTTTCACTTCTTATAAAAGTTCAGGAAGAAGTTCAGGAAGAAGTTCAAGAGTAAGTCCAAGTTCAAGTATTCAAAGTTTTATTTCAAGTTCAATAAAACCCCCAACTTCAAGAACACCAAAAAGTTCTTCTTTCCCTTATGGCTATAAAGGTTCTTATGGAAGTTCTTATTATCCACCTTATAGAGGTTATTCTTATCCTCCTTATAAACCTCCAAAAAGCCCACCTCCACATAAATTAAAACCAGCAAAGCAAGTAAGAAAAGGATTTGGAAG
>Ga0207997_1001192_pt1 | contig 13512 bp, 16 predicted proteins | sample AntAceMetag02UKN_FD_184777 | JGI IMG/M metagenome (GOLD analysis project Ga0207997, IMG submission 184777) | Saline lake microbial communities from Ace Lake, Antarctica - Antarctic Ace Lake Metagenome 02UKN (SPAdes) (version 2) | ecosystem: Environmental > Aquatic > Non-marine Saline and...
GGGCGGTTTTTATCTCAGCGGGAATGCTGGCCACGGCGTAATTGACATTGCCAAAAGCATAAAGGACGTGCCTGAGAACCGGCGCGAAGTTATGCAGATGCGGCACGATGTCAATGACGCCGCATATCTGTTGCTGATGATGAACGGCAAGAACGACATGGGCCGCTCTATGCGCGAGTTTATTCGCAAGAGTGCCAAGATGGCCGATTTGCGCAAGGCAGATCCGGCAATGGATACCACGGACACAGCGAATTGGGTTCCAACTGGAATGAGCGGGACGCTGATTGACATGGTGCGGTACAATCTGCTTGTCGCAGATTTATTCCCCGAAATCACCATGCCGACAAATCCGTATGACCCGCCTGTGCTCACAGGATCGGCAACCGGGTATCTGGTTTCGGAATCAACTGACATGGACGGCGTTGCGCCTACTGGCAGCACAGTAACAGACGGCAAAGCAACACTGACTGCCCAGAAGATCGCGGCCATGATTACCGTCTCGGAAGAGCTTACCGAAGATTCCATTATTCCGGTACTGCCTTTGATCCGTACCGAGATCGCCAGGACGCTTGCGGAAGAGCTTGAAAACGCTATCGTCAACGGCGACACAACGGCGATACACGCTAATGCCGATGTTGACCCCGGCGAAACATGGGCTTCAGCAGGCGGCATTTCCGATTCGCGATATGCGTTTGATGGGCTGCGCAAGAAGTTGATCGAGAACAGCCTGCGCACGGATGCTTCCGCCAACACGGTCGAGGTATATTCCAAGATGATTGCGGACTGCGCTCAGTATGGCGCGAACGTTGACCGTCTTGTGTGGATTGCCTCAAGCCTGTCAAAGCATATGCTGCGCGTGATACTCAGCACGAAGGATCAGTACACCACGAATCAGGTTGTGGTGAAGGGCGAAATCGGCAAGCTGATCGGTGCGCCTGTTGTTGTTACTGGCAAGCTGCGTCAAGACATGAACACGGCAGGCATTTACGATCCGTCTTCGCCGAAGGATAACAAGTCCGCGTTGATTCTGGTGAATCGCGATTCGTTTATGCTTGGCAGCAGGCGAATCATAACGATCAAGAGCGACACGGATATCAAGACTGACCAACAGATCATCGTCGCTAACATGCGTGAGGCTTTCCGCGCTGTGTACGCAGACGGCCAGACCTATGGGCGCTATGGCTACAACGTAGGCTAAGCCCGGCACAATGCTGGTTTCTCCACAGGGGGAGAGGAAGTCCGCACACTTCCTTTCCCCTATTTTGAAAGACTGACATGGCATTATTCCCTACTCTCACAGTTGCAACAAATAGCTACGTTACGCTTGCGGAAGCAGACGCATACGTGACAAACGAACGCAGCTCACAATTCACACCATCGGCAACAACTTGGGAAGATCGCACAGATGCCGAAAAGACTTTCGGACTACTGCAAGCTATTCAGCATATGGCACAACTGGATCCACTTGGCACATTAACCGATAGCGATCAAGCACTTCCCTTTCCGAGAACGTCTGTATCAAGTCAGTATACCCCAGACGCCGAAACAGACATAGTACCTTGGCGCGTAAAGGTTGCGCAGATTGAGGAAGCAATAGAAATCTGCAATCGGCAGAACTGGACTACGCGCAGAGTTATCAAGCATGAAAAAGTAAACGGGCAGGAACAAGTCAACGATCCCGACGTGATTATGTTTTCGACAGTAGCTTATCGGATAATGCTTGAGTCCGGTTGGATTGCACAATACGGCATGGAGGTGGACGATTGATTACGGGAGAACAAAATGGCGAAGCCCTTGTCTGCAAGCAGCATTGTGAATTGCTGTCAAGGCGGAACAGCGTTAGTAGCAGGAAACGGCCCTTCACTAAGATTATATTCTAAGGCGTTTCTTGAATCATTTCCGTTCAGCATTGGCGTCAACACTATTGCGAACACATTCACCCCAACGGTGATTTATAACATAGAGCCGAAACCGTTCAAGTGGGCTTCTCCGCCAGACCCGGATCAACTCGGCATAAAGTGGATTACTTGCAAGCAACTTAAAGACGATGTGAACGCGGATTACTTTGTAAGGCTTGACCGAGCAGAGAAGGGAATATTCCCGCTAAACAAAAACGCATTTGATAATAAAGGCGCATGCGCAAACATGTCGTCGTTCGGCGCGTTGCATATAGCTTATCTCACCGGGGCAAAAAGAATCTATATTGTCGGCGTTGATTTCCGAGAAGACCCAAAGGGGCAAATATACCATGATGAAAAACCACGTAACAATGAACAGGCGTGGTATCTGCCAGAGTCACTTGATCCAATGCGAACAGATAATATCAATTGGTTTGCAAACGCATTTGCTGTGCTGAAGAAAGACGGCGCAAGATGTTATTGCCTATCGCCTTATTCGGATCTCAAAGGAATTGACAGGATATCCCAAAAGTCAGTTATAATCAAAGGCACATGCAGCGCGTTTAACGGCAAGCAGGTTATCCCCGCAAAAGGACACGCGAAAGCAGACAAAGACGCTCACAAGCCGCCTATGCTGCTCAATATCGACAATAAGAAGCCTATTCTCGTTGTGCTTGGGCCGGGCGATATGTCGCTAAAGGTGAATATTGGGGAATTGAGACAATCGGGTAATATTATGGCCGTCAATGCAGGCGTGATTGCCGGGTATCCAGACTATTGCTTGATCACGAATAAGAACCGGATAACTCCGCGAGTACATGACCGGCTGAAAGATTATACCAATAGCAATTGCAAGATTTTTTCAAGGCACAGTTTTCAAGACGTGAACTATCATCTTGTCAGAGAATGCAAAACTATTGTCAGAGAACCGACAAAGGACAGCGGCATTTATTATAACGGCGGTGGAGCTATTGCGGCATTGCAAATGGGGAAGGCGTTGGGATACGAGCAAGCGTTACTGATAGGTTTTGACTTCAAGATGAACGCTGGCGGCAAAGGTCGTATCGGAGATCGCAAATCACTTGACAAAACAGCGCGTAAAGATTTGCGCAATCACCTAACTAAACGAAAGCAAGAGTTACAGGAATACATATCAATATCATCTATGCGCGTTTTTGTCCCGGCATGGTCTGATATAAAAGGCGCAACAAAGCTTGACATACAAGCAGACCTTGAAGGCAAATCTATTCCGCGAGTGCCAGAACCGCGAAACGAAATGAAGATAGCAGTCTTTTCGCCAAACCGAAAATGTGCTGTACGCGATGCGATAGATGGCATGGTGAACGGCATGCTGAAGTTGAACTGCAAGGTAACTGAATATCATGAAGCGAATGGCATTAGCGCGAGAGTAGAAGATCTTCTTGAGACAAAACCGGATATGGTTTTCTTTTGTCCGCAGATTAACCGGCAACGCTACGGAATGGAAGAGCCTGAGCAAGAAGTCTTTGACAAACTACACGGGGCAGGAATAGCGACAGTGTTCATGCTCTTTGATGAACCATACGAAAACGGCTGGTATGATATTATAGCCAAACGAGCAACAGCATGCCTTGTCAATGAACCTAACGCAATACGGCACTATGACAACGCATTCTATTATCCGCTCACGGCGAACAGCGCATTGCATATCGAGCAACAAGTTGCAGACAAGTACAAGTCAAACGTGCTATTTGTTGGCGGCATGTGGGATGGCGCATTCACGCGACGGCTGAGATACTTTGAAGAGGCAAGAGAAACGCTTGATCAAGAAGGTAATCTTTTCATTGGCCCGGACATGCAGAAGCTTGGATATAGCAAAGCAACGATCATTTCTCGTTACGTCCCTAATGAAGAAATTGTTAAGTATTATAACGGCGCGAAAATCTGCCTGAACATTCACCGGGATTCCTTTGTTGAATCAAAAGGCAAGTTCAATCGGACAGATATGATTGCGAGTCATCTTAATCCGAGAGCGTTTGAGATAACAGGCTGTGGCGCATTCATGCTATGCGATTTCGGGCGCGAAGAATTGATGCGGCTTATGCCGTGGGTGAAGAACTTCAAGACGCCGGTAGAGCTTGCTTCAATGATAAAGCATTATCTTGCAAATCCAAACTTGCGAGATAAAGAACTGGAAAAGAATCAGAAGCTTTATCACGAGAACTTTCTTACATCGTTATTGCCAAAGCTGTTTCGTGTCGGCGAAAAGTATATCAATGTCACGGCGGTTATCGGGCCATTGAAGCTTGGCGATAAACCGGCAGTACAAGGCGTACAGGAAATCTTATATGCCAGCGGCAGATCACGCAATCAATGCGCAGAAGAGGCGCGTGGAAAATATATCATGTTTGTGCCTGGTGACACAACGGTTAGCGCCGAAGCGGTAGCAGGAATGGTTAAAGCAATCGAAGATAATGGCGCAGACTTTACATATGGTCATCATCGCTACGGAAACAAGGTGCTGTTTTCCAGAGCGTTTACGCGGGCTGGATTACGGCGACAATACTATGCAGGCGAAGTGATAATGGTTAGGTCTGAAGCACTAATGCCTTATGACGAAACGCTCAAGAGATTCTTGGAGTGGGACTTGTTAATTCGTATGTGCAAATCGGGCAAGAAGGGAATCTTGACTGATATGCTTGTCAGTGAAACTGAACGTTCTATGGATCGAGGTCATATAAATATCGGGTTTGAAGAAGGCTGGAAATGTTTACGGCCAAAGCACAAAGAACTTGAGAGGATAAGATTCAAATGAAGATAGCCGTTTACACCTGTGTAACTGAAGGCAAGGATCTTGTCGCAACGCAAGCATACCAGCATGCCGCTGTTGATTACTTTTTGTTTGGGGAATTGAACGTCAACGGATGGAAGACAAGACCTTTGCAGTACGGCAAGGGCAGCGGGTCTATAATAGCGCGGTGGCACAAGACGCATCCTCACAGGCTATTCCCAGATCACAACGTAAGCGTCTGGCTTGACGGAAATATTGACATTGTTAATTGCGATTTACATAAGTGCGTAAAGAGTTGGCTGCGATTCGCAAACATGGCTTTGTTCTCGCATCCTGAAGGGCGAAGATGTATCTACGATGAGTACGAAGCATGCATGCGATTACGGAAAGATCAACCGGACTTGATGACAAAGCAGATTGGCCAGTACCGGAAAGAAAACTACCCGGAAGACAACGGGCTTGCAATGACCGGGGTGCTGGCGCGAAGGCATAACGAGAAAGACGTTGTTATGGCAATGGATAAGTGGTGGGAACAAATCAGAATATTTTCGTGCCGCGATCAATTGAGCTTCAACTATATCGCGCATACTCTTAATTTCAGATACGTCGAGATACAAGAATACTATCTTGACAGTATGTTTCGCAACAGAAGGCACTTGAAACGATGACAAGAGGCATATTGTTTCTGGCATTCGGAAGCAAGTATATCGCGCAAGCTGTTGAGTCGGCAAGATATGCGCGTGAATACGGCTTGCCAATAACGCTGATAACCGACAATGATAGTAGGTTGCCAGACAGAATCTTTGACAAGGTGATTAGGAGCGAGATTCGCAAAGACAGCATTTACGCGTACAAGGGCGAACTGATACCGACGCTCACGCCATACGACACAACGCTATATCTTGACAGCGAGGCAAAGCTTGTGGGTGATCCTGAATTCGCTTTTGATAAAGCAGAGCGGCATGGGATAGCGATTGCTCTTGCGCCGTTCTATGATCTGGATTCACGGGACATGAATCTTGTTAAGAAGAAAGAGGGTTTGCCGCAATACAACTGCGGAGTCATGTTTTTCAATAAGCAAATCGCCGGTCATGTTTTGAAAGAATGGTCGGTAAGATGCTTTAACGAAAAAGCGAATTGCGATCAAATCATCTTGACACAGGTAATGCATGACAAACACTTTTCGCCATACGTCTTGACAGCGAATTGGAATTATAGATCCAAGTGGCAATTCCTGCATGGCAATCTTAAAGTATGGCATACGACAAAACCGTTACCTGAGAGGAAACATTATGGACGCCCAGAACGTGTGTGAGGAAATCAAGAAAGTAAATCACCGTGACATGATCCCGGCGATGCTAAAGCAGATCGGATTGAACAACACCCAGATCGAGATCGGCGTGTGGAAAGGCGACAATCTATGGCTGATGCATGAGGCTGGCCCAAAGAGATTGATCGGCATAGACCTGTGGGCCGAAGCTACCTATCCGAGAGAAAACGGAGAAGGGCTTTATGAAAGAGTGTTGGCAAGATTTAATCAGACAGCAGTAACTATTCTGAGGGGATCAAGTGTAAAGCAATCAGAAAGCTTTGCGCCTGAGTCAGTCGATTATGTCTACCTTGACGCCGGTCACACATATGATGATATTATATCAGACATAACGGCATGGTGGCCGAAGATCCGTTCAGGCGGAATGTTAGCCGGGCATGATTATGCTATAGGGCCAGCGCACAGAAACCGAGGGGTTATAGAAGCTGTGGATGAATTCAGGGAGAGTAATAATCACGCGCTATTTCACACAACAAAGGAAAAGAATTGCTCATGGATGGTTCTGAAAAACTGAAGCAGCACGTTGCATTATTGCCGATAACTACTGCCGATAAACCGTGGGCTGCATATCAAAGAGAATTGAAGGACGCTATCAGAGATGGCGATCTTGAAGAGTTCTTGCAGTGGCCGGTGATAAAGAACGCTATGGCTTCAGGCAAGAATACAGCGAACGCAGAATTTGACGAAATGAGTATAGAAGACGGCTACTACAATATCCCAATCAGTGAGTTTGGGAAACCGCGAGTAATCTGTGGCCGCGATCTTAATCAGGTCCATCAGCAATACCATATCTGGCGCTACGAAAAAGCAACCGGCAGGAAGATTGAAAACGAGAAGCGTATTTATGAATTCGGCGGAGGATACGGTTGCTTGTGCCGGTTAATAAGGACGCTTGGCTATGAAGGCGATTACCTATCATATGACTTGCCAATCATGCAGGCGTTACAATCATATTATCTACAGCAGCACAGCCTTGAAAATTCACAGGTTGACAAGTACCGGCTAATTGATCACGTCAAGACTGTGCCGGGGCTATTCATTGCGCTGTGGAGTATTAGCGAATCGCCTATTGCAGACAGACAAGTGATTGAACATCTACAAGAGACTTCTTCATTCATGATAGCATTCCAAAAAAAGCAATACAAGATTGACAATATGGAATACTTCATGGACACAGCGATCAATCTTGTAGACTTCAAGTATTCAATAACAAAGATTGAACATTTGCCGGGCAATTACTATTTCATAGGACACAGAAAATGAGACTGCCAATCTTCATTATGTCGAAAGACAGGCCACTGTTTCTAAAAACGTATCTTGAATCATTGGAGAGAACATATCTTGACATAACCGTATTCTGGAAAGCTGGCGAAATCTTTCAGCCTGCATACGCAGAATTAAAAGCAGCTTATCCAGATGTAGTTTTTCAGGAAGAAAAGATACCGCTCAAAGATGCACTATCAGAATGGACTATGGCAAAGGACGAAGGCGACAACGGCATAGGCATGATAACCGTTGACGATAACGTTAGCTGCGCACCGTGGAAGCCGGAAGTGATTATTGATGCAATGTCTTATCCGACACTGTTCGGCTTTTCTTTGCGATTGCATCCCGGCATAGCAAAGCAGAATAATGATTCAAAACCTAATCGGAGTGGCGTAATGTTTTATAATCCTTCAACAATGCGAACACATTGGGAGTATGTATGGGAGATGTCGAGCAGCTTCTATCGTATGCGAGATATCAGAAGAGTTGTCTTCGCGTCTCGCTGCGAAACGATAAATCAAGTTGAAGGTAAGGGCATGGAGCTATTCAAGGGCAAAGTGACAAAGATGGCGTGTTACGATTATGCGCCACTGTTCAATATCTACGTTGACACACATCGCAACGTGAAGCTTGAGAAAGAACATGCCATGACAAATGAAGAGGCGTTAAAGTTATATCAGGATGGCGCAGAGCTTGACGTTGAGCGATACACACGCTTTCGGGATCAACATGGGGTCACACACGTAATGAGGATATTCTTGAAATGAAGATTGCATACACAACGCTTGGCGATTCCTTCATGTTTGATATCGGTGAACCGCCGTTCCCTGAAGCGGCAGAGATATCAAACGAGACGAAAATCTTTGCCTGTAGCGGCACGAATAACGAATGCTGCTATGGCATTATAAGGATTGCAGACTACTACGTGCTTGGCAAACGCATGGCAGTAAATAATGTGCCGGATCATTCGGCGCTGTTTGTCTTTGATCTAAACTGGGACCTTGTCAATCAGATAATCATCGAAGAGTGCTTGGACATTCATCAGATAGCCGCATACAGAAATCATGTGCTATCTACAAGCGCCAGGACGAATGAAATCTTCGTAACAAATCTTGAGACTGGCAAGAGTACGATGTCATTTCTGCCAGACTACTTTACCGGCGACACAAAACGCCTTGACTGGAATCATATCAATAGCATGCATATACAGGACAAATCAATCTTCTTGTATTGCCATAACCACGGCGAGAGCATGATCCTCGAAGTCGATATTGATTCAGTATTCTTGTCAGACAATATGAAAGTGAAGAGAGCTTACGAAAACGTTGGACGCAAAGGCCATAACGTTTTGGTTGTAGGCAACAAGCTCTTGTCTCTCAACTCAGGGCAAGGCAAGATGATGTGCCACGGGTTGCAGACAGGCGCGAAGAAGCACGTTGTTGATCTTGACGGCAGATATCTGCGCGGGCTTGAGCATTGCGGCGAATATATTTTTGCCGGTGGATCATTTGCTGACAAAGATAGAACAGAACGATTCATGGATAAAGACATTGTGATCTTCATTCTTAACAGTACAACGCTTGGCATAGTCTCGCGTCTTGCGCTTACTCGTAAGAAAAACATCTTGGACATTCTTGTTTTAGACTGAATGAAAAGAAGACATAAAATGAGACTTGCATACACAACAGTTACCGATACGTTTTTCTTTGATCTTGACATAGCAAACCTTGCAGAGTTTGTTGATGAGATAAAAGAGACTATGGTTTTTTCTTCTGCGCCAAAGCAAGGTGATGGCTGTTATGGGATCGCAAGATTTAAGAACACGTATGTTCTTGGCAAAAGGATAGCTAACAAGAATGCAGAAGCACGTTCATCATTGCTTGTTTATGATCTGGCATGGAATTTTCTTAAAGAGATTCCAGTCAAAGGCTGCAAGCAACTTCACCAGATAACACCATGGCAGGATAAGATGCTATGCGCAAGCACAGGAACAAATGAAATATTCGTAACCGACATGAATACCGGGAAAAGCACATCGTCACATCTGTCTATCAATAAGCCTATTGCAGAAACCAAAACAGACGAGAACCATATCAACAGCATGTGCATTCATGGAGATTCCATCTATCTATATTGTCACAATCACTGTAACAGTATGATTGTAGATGTTGAACTTTCTTCTGTGCTGTCGGCAGACAAGATGCGCATAAACAGAACATACGAATACGTTGGGATGCAAGGGCATAACGTAATGATTCTTGGCAATAGATTATTGTCTCTAAATTCAGGGCACGGTATGTTGATGTGTCATGGCTTGAAGACTGGATGCGAGTTACAGACAGTAGCGCTTGACGGCAGATATTTGCGTGGTCTTGAGGCTACAAGCAACCATATATTTATCGGCGGATCATATGTCGCGAAGGATAGAACAGAACGCTTTGCAAATAAAGACATAGTGATTTACGTCTTGGAGAAAACAAGCCTTGAGATAGTATCTCGCATAGGTCTTGCCGGAAAGAAAAACATTTTAGATATAAGGGTGACGAAATGATTGACATTGAAAGAGTACCATTGGGCGAGTATGTCAAGATGCTTGCACAAAACAAACGGCTTGTCTTTACGCGGTGGGGTGACGGCGAATGGCAATTGATTCTCGCGCTACGCAACGCCACGAAAGCTAACACAGACGGCAGCAATTTTGTTCCTGGTATCAGGCCGCGCTTACGGCATGCGTTGTCAGATAATTACGAGGCTTGTTGGGGCATGCAGAATATGGCAAACCGACATCATGGCGAAAAAATAGAAAAGTACATGCGCGACCGCAAGATCAATAAGCATTGGGTAGATTCAGACGTATTCCACAAGGCGAACTGCAAAGGCTTGCTATATCCGTTTATCAGGCAGTGCCAGAAAAGGCGGATCGCATATGTCGGGCCGAAGATGCTAAAGGCAACAATGAAAAAGATATTCGCCGTCCTGTATTATATTGAGACGCCGTTGCCAAACTGTCACAAGCAAGAAGACTTAATACGCAAGCAGTTGCTTGAGATATGCAATAAGGTTGACATGATCTGTTTTTCGGCAGGCTGGATGACGAATATTTTCATGCATAACATTGTGAAAGAATGCGAAGCAAGTTTAATCGACTTCGGTTCAGTCTTTGATATCTACGCTGGCAAGAAGAGCCGTTCAATGTTTTCCGAAAAGGGATGGGATAAGAAGATTGCGCAAAACCTTGGAGAAGACAGATGAACTATCATCTTGCTTGCGGGGACAAACACATTGACGGCTTTGTGAATGTAGATATCAGACAGACGGCTGCGGCAGACATTACCGGCAACTGCATAGGGCTCGATTTCATCGGAGATAATACCACAGATATCATTTTCACAAATGCATTTCTTGAACACATGCGATATTCAGAGATCGAAATATTCCTGAAGAATGCTAAACGCGCACTGAATGATAGCGGGGCCTTATGCGTGACCGGGATTCCAGACGCGGAGACATATTGCAAGGCATATTGCGATGGCATGATAGACATTGCGTTACTGCATGGCTTGACACATGGATCGCCAGAGCGCAAGGTGAACGCGGAATATTATGATCAGTTGCACAGAAGCATTTTCGACACTCGCTTACTTGAAAATATTCTTTCCAGAGCAGATTGGCAATGGGTTACATTTCTGCGCCACGGATATATTGAGGATCCGGCAGACTGGCACTTGGGCTTTATCTGCGGCAACGGGAAAGAATGCGAGTGGGCGGAATTAGATTCTGTCACGAGCAAAACATACGGGCAGGAAATCAGGAACGTTGTTATAAGGCAGTGACATGCATATTGACGTTGTTATCCCATACGAGCCATACAAGCAGTTAGGCAAAGCATACAACCGCATTATGGATAAGGCAGACGATTGGGTGCTATTTCTTGATCAAGATTTATACCTGTGCAATCCTAATTGGTATCAGATGTGCATTACGGCGATAGAAAACTATGGCGAACAAGCCGGATGGATCACATGCTTCACGAATCGTCTCGGACATACCATGCAGATATTCAACAGTGCGCCAGAATCAAACGACATGACAGATCATATCCGCTTTGCAGAAATGCTATGGCATAGCAATGGCGATGCGGTGACAGATATCTCTCATATGCCAGACGGGATGCTTGCCAGCGGATTCTTTATGCTGACAAACAAGAAGGTATGGAATGAAGTCGGCGGCTTCGCAGACGGGTTTCTCGGCATAGATAATGACTACCACAAAAAGATTGTAGCAAATGGATATAAGCTGTTGCGCTTGGACGGATTGTATATCTATCATAACTACTCGCGAATTCACGAATGGATAAAACCTTGAACCGTCAATACAAAAAAAATACGATTGTGTTGTCTCTCAACAAGGGGTAACATATGAATCCGATAATTACCATAGGAACTTCAACGTGGCTGAAAGACGCATTTCTTGCAGGCGGGGCGGTATCGTTTTTCTTGCTGCTCTGTACGCTTTATGCTCTTGTAAAAGTCTACCGTGACAAATGCCGTGACGCAAAACAGTACGGCGATTTGTTAGAGAATAGGCACACAGAAATAATTGGCATTGCACAAAGCTCCGCTGAAGTTATGACCGCAGTAAAAAGCAGCCTCGATTGTATGCAGAAATCACTTGACAATATAGAAAGGAAATAGCCATGCTTGTTGGCGCTACTGAAATGCTTATTGCTGAAAAGCGATACATCAGAAAGCATCTTGACACTTGCAGGCTATTCAGGATTTCCATGCGAGCAAACGGAATCTATGTTGTTGTCGAAGACAACGCATTGATCAAGCAATTTCTTGAAACTGCGATCAAATCTTCTGGTCGCGAAGTTGTGATGTTTGACAATACGCAAGATGCTCAGGCATATATTAACGAGCAAGGATCGGCAAAAATAACATGCTGCATAGTTGACGTTGTTATGGCTAACGGCAATGGCGAGCGCTTTGTTGAATGGATCGCAACGGATCATCAGGAGATTCCTGTTGTAGTCTATACTCAGCACGAAGAGCGCGGTAGACAAATCAGAGACAAGTTCCCGGTAATCGGTTGCCTGATAAGAGGCAACGGGATCGGCAACGGCGAAATGGATCGAGTCAAGGGCTGCTTGGCGATAAAGACATGACTTGCCCTGTATGCAAGATGCCACGGTCAAGCATAACGGGCATTTGCAGTTTGTGTCAGGCAGAAAAAGAGGGCAGAGAATTGAACGTCTTGCTTCTACATGGAAAAATACTTGCATACAATCTTAATGAAGCTGGCTATAAGCTTTGCGAGCCGTATGAAATGGTGAAAATGACTCCGCAAGAATTGCGAAGTAAGTTGAAGGAGCAAGCTGATAGAGAGAAGTAAAACCACTAACATTCCCTGTATGGTGAAGGATTAGATATGCCAGAAGCAATCGGAACGTCAAACGGCGCTGTATTACCTTATCCTGCTGGCCGGGCATGGGAAGCGCGGCTTGCGGCTGGATCGGCTCACAGGCTGACTGTGACAAAAGAAGAGCTTGACCATATCCGCAAGAATCATGCGTCGTATGACTTTGCCGATCATAAGATGCGAATCAAGCCGGAGAACGAATGGCAGGAGAATGAGCCGCCGCCCGACCTAGAAGTGGATGAGGAAGAAGTCAAACGAGAAGCCCTTGACCGCTTCATGCAAGAGAACGATTTAACCAAGGCAAAGCTGGCGGGCATGCTAAAAGTTGTTGAGAGGATAATCTAATGGCAACTGAAGTTGATATGACAGATGTCGCTGGAGCCGATTATGCAAATTGGGCTGCATTCCAAGCAGACTTGTCTGGTGCTTCGGCTATCCTTCCAATCGACGGTGCAGATGAGTTTACCGACGATATTCACTTGACTGTCAAAGCCAATACTGGGCCTACTGTTGTCTATACGGAATCAATGGATTTTAGTTTGCTCTGTGATACGACTGATGCATTCCACCTGAAAGTAATCGGGGACGAAGGTAACGTTGCAGACGGTGGACAAATCCAGTTTGATGCTACCGGAATTAACTTTGCTCTTGATCTTGCAGGCAAAAAACAGCACGGCAATTTGATATTTGAGAACATTGAGTTTCTATACCCCAGTAGCATCTGCGCGTACATACGACCGGGAAGCGGGACAGAAATCAATTTGATTCTAAAGGAATGCAGATTTGAAGGCAATTACGGTTACTATCAGAAGGATGGCTTTATCGCC
>Ga0207997_1001195_pt1 | contig 13491 bp, 36 predicted proteins | sample AntAceMetag02UKN_FD_184777 | JGI IMG/M metagenome (GOLD analysis project Ga0207997, IMG submission 184777) | Saline lake microbial communities from Ace Lake, Antarctica - Antarctic Ace Lake Metagenome 02UKN (SPAdes) (version 2) | ecosystem: Environmental > Aquatic > Non-marine Saline and...
CTTTTGACTTCGGTGATTTAATTGAAGTAGTATCAAATAAATAACAATGGGTGGCTGGTCAGATAAAATAAAAGACAATGAAAAAAGTTCATTAACACTTGGCAAAATACAATGAAAAAGATAAATAGAATCATAATAAAGCATCCAATTGATACAGATCCAGATTTATCTTGGTTAGGTGAATTTTCCAATGAAAAAGGAGAATTTGCAATTGAACATGATTTATCTGATAGTAATACATTCAATTACTTTAATGCTGACAATGTTGAAAATATGCGACAAGCAAAACAGAATTATGAAAGAATGATTGATTATGACAAGAGCAATTGGGGAATGATAGGAATAAAAGCAGAAGCAGAAATAGCAACGGGAACTAAAGGATGGCAATTGTTAAATACAATTACTTCTGGTGGATTATGGGGGATGGAAACCGATTGCGATGATGATATTATTGAAGGCATTGAAAACGAGCAATTAGATGAGTTAAAAGATGTTTTAAGAAAATTGGGATTTTCTAAATTACAAATTGAAAAAGCACCAATTGAAAGAGAAGAGTAATTAGTTCATATATTGCCAATTAGTTAGAGATTAGCCAAGTATTTCTAATTGGTTGGCAATAATGAGAGAATTATCAATTAATAAATCCTTGCACATTTACAATTATGCCAAAATTAAAGTTATATGTAATTGAAGAAAGAGATTATAACAATTGTTCTGGAGTTTTAATCCAAAATCAATTAAATAATGAGATTAGGATTGTTAAACTATCGGAAGAAAATCAATTCAAATTCAATAGAAATCTTGAAAAAGATATAATTGAATTGTGGAACTTATATGAAACCAATCCAAAAGAATATAATATAAGTAATTGAATTTTTAATCAGATAGTATAATCACATTGCAAGGTATGAGATTATACTATCAATTAAGGGTTGAATAATGAACAATGAGTTATCCACAGGACAGGATTTTATTTATATGATATACTAATAATATAAGGGATAAACAAGCCAGAGAGAGCCAAAACAAGCCCAGAGAGAGCCAAAGAGAGCCAAAGAGAGCCAAGCAAGGACAAAACAGAGAGAAAAACAGACGGATCATTTAATCATTCAATGCATGTTCTTATGCACATTGGTTCATAAGAATATACATTGAAAGATTAAATAAAAAGATTTAGTGATTGGTCTTTAACAATACAATGAAAACAATAAAAGTTTATGAGTTTAAAGACCTATCAATTGATATTCAGAAAAAAATAATTGAAAAAGATACAATGATTTGTATAGAATCCGATATTAATTGTTTAGAAATGGGATTGACAAATAAAGATATAACTGAAGAACAATTCTATAATCAATTGGGTTGCACAAAGAATTATGCAGAAACTACGGGATGGTTTGTCAATTATTACTATTATGAAAAACATAAGAAAGTGATTGATAAAGAAGCAAGGGCAATTGCCAAAACAGGTCTTTATACTAAAAATGGCAACTATATTCAATCTATTAAGTAGTAATTGCTAATGTAGGCAATAAATAAATAATTGGTTATATGTATTCAATCACTCTTATAACCATCCCATTGCCTATATTATGAAGTTACTAATTAAGTATCCCTGTATCTTTACAATTCATTATGAGAACATCATTGGATTTCTATGTTCAAAAAGACGGAACAATCCTTGCTTTTAATCAATCAGTTGAACCTTATGGTCAATTGATTTTGGGTTACGACTACAAAAAGCAATGTTGGATAACAAAAGGGAAAAAACTAATTGATAAATATATCAAAAGTGGCAAAGCAATTAAGATTATTAAATCTTAAACAGATTGCATGATAGGTTCAGGGACTTATCATGCAATCAATTTAGGACTTAAACAATTAATTATTCTTTTTAGGGGCTATGGCAGAAAAGTAATTGTAGGGTTATGACTTACAAAACAATGACGATTGTTTTTGGCTCTTAAAGATAATTGCAAGGTGACTATACGAGTGGAACCGCAATGCTACTATGAAGGTGGCAATTGGGGTGGCATTGTCCTAATTGTCTCGGCAATTCCTTGCTAGTCCCTAAAAGGAATAATTAACAATTAAAGAAGGGAGGTGACAATTATGATCACGCTAAAAAACTTCAAAGCAAAAATGATTGAAAAAGCAGAAAAAAAGGGGGGAATATGGGAAGATTTTGGACAGATTGAATTAAAGAAACTAATTGACAGATTAACTGAAAGTGGATTTAATCCATACGGGCAAAACGACAAAGACATTGAGATAAAAGAAAAACTACAAGAATTAAATCAATGGGCAATGCATTTCAATCTTTGAACTTTGTTATTGCCAATTGTTATTACAATTGGCAACAAGAGAGTTTAAACCTTAACAATTAAATATCAATACAATCAGCAGACAAGCACAACAGACAATCATAATCAATTAACAATGCTAGTCGGCAGAAAGGAACACCTTTATGCAATTAATGACAAAAGCAATTGAAAAAAGGTTCAAAGAAGTTGGTAGCCAAGATGGGAAAAAAGACCCAATTGTTATAGCCAAGTTTTTCAATGCAGGTGGAGCAGGGACATGGTGGGCAACTGAATATGATCCAATCAATAAAAGTTTTTTTGGCTATGTTAGTTTATTTGGCGATCACAATGATGAATGGGGTAGTTTCTCGTTAGGTGAATTACAAAATTTTGTAGGTGCAATGGGATTAGGAATTGAACGAGATCTATATTGTAGTGAAAAACCAATTAGTGAGTTTGATATTCCAACATTGAAAAGTTAAGTTTAATTATAAACAAAAAAATGATTGTCTGCTGATTGTATTGATATTAAATAACAATTAAAAAGAAAGGTGGTGAGTTATGAAAACATTACATTGTAAAAATTGTAAGTATTATAGAATTGGTTTTTTCTATCCAGAATGTTGGCTCAAAGCACAATGTTACGAAACAGATAAATCAAATCGCAATTACCCTAATATAATCTATCAAGATTATATGAGTAAATTAGAAAAAGACATTGAAATGAATAAGGATGGCAATTGTAGATACTATAAGAAAAAACATTGGTGGAAGTTTTGGATAAGATAAAAAACAATTAAAAAGAAAGGGGGTGTAGCCAATGTCAAATATGAGTTATTGTAGATTTCAAAATACATTGCATGATTTAGAAGATTGTTATGAAAATATGGAATTACATGAACAATCTAATAAAGAAGAAAAAGAAGCAAAAGAGAAACTAATTGAATTATGCCAACAGATTGCAAATGATTATGGGAAAGACAATGATTAGCCATTAATGGTTGCTGACAATCATGTAATTATCAGCAACAATGAATTGCTAATAAACAATTCAATATGCACAATGGTGCATATAAGTTCTTTCTATTAGAATTATAATTAGCTAACAATCGTTGGATGTTAGTTCCATTGAAATGACAAAAACAAAAGAACAAAAAAATGGATTGGATAAAATTTCATTTATAAGAAACCTAATTAAAACAGAAATTAAATTCATTGAAAAAAATTACGATCCATCTGATTGGGATTACATTGAAGATAGAATGGAAAGCGATGAAGCATTCAATCGTGGATGTTATAGAGTTTACAATCAGGTTTTAACTTGGCTTAACAGAAAATAATTATTTATCACATTGCTCTATATTCCAACAGATAGAGCAATGAAATAAGTTATTATTAATTAATAACCGAGCCAATTGTCATTGGTTGGTTCTTTCAAAATTATGAGTTATGAAATTGATTATAGACAAAAAGCATATTTTCTCAATGAAGACAAAAGTGCATTGTCTGAAAAAGATTATTTAGTTTTACATGAAGTTGGAAGTAACAATTGCTATGAAGCTAATTCAAGAAAGAGATCAAGAGATTGGGATATTATGGGGTTTGGCTGGGCATATTCAATATGGCATAAGATTGCAGAATGGGTTGGAATAACAGCAGGACATTGTTTAGAAATAAAAGGATTGAAACATGATTATTCTAAAGAAACTGACATTGATAAATATATGGATATAACAGAAAAAGGATTGAAAAAGTATTATAATCTAATTAAAAAAGCAAAACCAATTGAAAAAATCTTTGATGATTTTCGGCAGATTAGTATTTATATCAGATTGGGAGGTGAAAGCAAGAAAAAATTAATGCAATTAGATGACATCAAAGAACCATATTACAAAGATCAATTGAAAAAATATCTAACCAATTACAAATTAAAATTAGAAGAGAATAAAGATTGGTATGGATATAAACAATCAACAGTAAGAATGGAAATTAAAACAGTAAAAGATCTCACAGAAGCAATTAAAATGAAAAGATATGATGATGGCGTTCAATTCAGTGTTATTTTCCACGATAAAATGAAATTATCAATTGATTAGAAATTCTTAAATATCAATGACTATTTAAGCATTGACTATTCACGAATTGCTTTCAATAATTTGAAAGCAATGGTGAGGAGTTAATTCCTCAGTCGGGATCTAATTCTGGCAAGTAATTAGTCCTTTTACAATTATGACTCAATATAGTGGGGCAGTTAAAGATAAGGCATATCAATTATTCAATCAAAATTTCAATTCAATTAGTTTTAATTTATTCAAAAAAGCAATTGGAGAAGGAAATGAGATTGATTATATTCAAAGACCAAGTGAAGATATAATTTTCAATGATTGGTTAGATAATCAAGACGAAGAAGAATTGAGAAATGAATTCAATCAAGGAAGAAACGATGATAGCAACATTGAAAACAGTTATCCAGATAGCGAAGAAGGATTTAGAGATTGGTTACAAGAACAATACCAGAATGAAATTGATGATTGGTGGAGTGAAGAAGAACATTATCCAATGTGGAATACAATCTTTGAAGCAAAAGACCAATTCTTATCAGAGAAGATAATGGAAAGCATTGATAAATTATATGAATTGGGGATTGGAGTGATTAGTGATACAGATGATTTAAATGCTTGTCTTTTCATTGCTGGTGATGGATATGATTTTTATGATGCTCATTGGATTCCAATGCTTGAACATTTTGAATGGTTAAATGTATCAGAGATTGACCAAAACGAAACAGCAAGAAAGAAAATAGAAATGACAGACAATTGGTTGAATAGCCTTGAATGGCTTTGTAACAAGACAAAAAATAAAGACATAAAAAGACACGCAAAAGGACTCCAGATAGCATTAGAAGCCCAAAAACTGCCCAAATAAAGCCCATAAACTGCCTTAATGGTTCATAGCTAACAACTATCACGCATTAAGCCCGTTGATTGGTTTACATAGTTAATAACTTGCCCTATGTAAACAATGATTAACGGGCTTTTGTAATTGTAAATATTTAAATAACAATTGCAGAAAATAAAAATCAAAATTCAATTGGAATGCACACTGGTTCATAATTGTAATTAAAGCAACCAATTAAGAATTAAAATTAAGAATTAAAATCATTGAAAGGAGGTGATAATTAAATGGCAAAATTAGTAATTAGAACAAAAAAGGAAATATTAAAAGAAATTAAAAAAATCTCTAAAGATAGTGATAATTTTACTTATGACAATTATGGGAATGAATATGGGAGTGTAATTTATGACAATGAAGTAACAGAAAAAACATTAAAAGATTTTGTTAATTGGTTAATGAATAAAAAGTTTATTAAATATTAATGAAAGGTGGTGACAAACAATGAAAAAAATAAAAACAAATAAGTATTGTAAAAGATGTGGTTCAATGGTTGAAATAGAAAAATGTAAAGACATTCATTATCCATATTATTGCCCCAATTGTGATGAAAATATGTATTCTTTTGAAGTTACAGACGAAAAAGGAGGTGATAAACAATGAACGGATTTGTCTATAAAAGTGGAGAAGATTATGCATTGAGAATGGGAAATGCAATGTATATTTTAGATGATAACATTGTAGATATAAAACAAGATGTTGAAATTGGAATTGCATCAGATTGGAAATTATTAGATGGATATAGTTTTGGAATTGACAAAGTAAAAAAGATATGGCGAATTAAAGATACAGGACACAAAAATTGTAAAGACATAATTAAGACAGGAAATTATTTAGATGGATTTGAAGAAAGTTTAAGACCATTGCTTAATGTATTTAACAAATAATATACAATTAAAGAAAGGTGGTGAACATTATGAAAAAAGTAATTGTTAATATAAATATAGAGATACCTGCTCCTAAAGCTAAAACTGACGAGGAAGCAGAATTGTTTGCTCAAAACTATGAATTACCAAAAGAATATCTTGAAGATAGTTTTGAAATTGTTAAAGTAATTGATGAAGAATAAACTAATTAAAAAGAAAGGTGGTGACAATTATGAATAAAAAACAAATAAAAGAAAGGTTAGAGTATTTAAGAAAAGAAATAAAAAATGAAAGAATAAGTTATAATGAAATTGCTGAATTACAATCTTTGGCCGAACACATTGATTCGGGTGATGTTGAATTACTTGAATGGGCTGGGGTTGAGGAAAATAATGAGAAATAAACCAATTAAAAAGAAAGGTGGTGAAATTAAATGAACAAAGAAAAAATATTCAATGAATTAGAAGAATCAATTGGAAAGGTTTGGGAAAAAATAACGAAAGATAACAATCGTAATAATATTTCTCCCGAACAAGCAATTAGATACGAATCACTAATAAATAAATTAGTAAAATTAATGATTGAAATTAGACAACAAAATGAATACTAATTAAGATTACCAATTAAACTAAAAGGAGGTGATAATTATGAAATTATACTATCATAAAACAAATAAAGGATCAGAATATTTAATGGATACTTATATTAAATGTTCTAACGGACACAAGGATGGGACAATTAACGACAAAACAAAATATATTGTTAGAATTAATGGAGATATTAAAAAAGATACAGAATTGATAGTTGGAGATAAAAAAGAAAAAAGGGAATATATAATCAATATCAATATTGGAATTGAAGCCAAAACGAAAAAGGAAGCAATTAAGAAATTGGCAGAAATAATGAGGAAAGAGAACTTTAGATTTTGGTTTGAGGGTATAACAAATGAAGAAATTAATAATTAAAGGTCGGCAATTAAATTAATAAAGGAAATTTATTATGGTAAAAATTAACAAAAAAAAATTTAATCAATACGAATCGGTTAGGAAAAGTGGTAGAACTAATATGTTTGATGTGGGGCGAGTTATTGAGTTGTCAGACGATTTAACGAGGGATGAAGTAATAGATATAATGGAAAATTATGAAAAGCATGAAAAGGAATATGGAGAAAAAAATGATTAGCAATTAATACTGCCACTGATTTATAATTGATGGTAGTGATTAGTAACTAATAAAAATCCTTGCTCATTAAAAACTTATGAAAATATATGACAATGAAGGTAAAACATGGGATCGTTATACTGTAATAATTGAAGGTTGGCATCTTGATAAATCTTGTGAAGCATTGGGATTAAGTGATAATTGTGATAGTCCACAGGGGTTTAGCCAATTTGGAGATGTATATGAAGGAAAACATTTAGGAAAAATAATTAGTTTTAATAATTTACCAGACAATGTTCAAAATCATATCATCAAAATCTTAAAATTAGATTGAATTTTTAATCAGATAGCATAATAGATATTGAGCAAGGTTATCTATTACGCTATCAATTAAAAATTTAATAAAGGTCGATTAAATCAATTAATAATAAGGAGAATTAATTATGAACAAAAGAAAATATGCACTAATTATGAGCAAAGAGGGTTTGAAAATATCTTTAGAAGTTTTAAAAAGATTAAAACGAAGACCAGAAATAAAAGAATACGAAATAATTGTCGGATGTTTTACTAATTGCCGTGAAGTAGGATTAACATTTTTTCCAAGTATGAAAAATGACAAGTATCTCAATTATTCAAAAACTTTCTGTATATATGAACATCGCAATTCTGATAACATAATTATCAATGGAAAAAATGGATATATTTCTGGTCATGAAGAATTACCATATAAAGCAGATAATAGATGGGATGTTATAGCAGAAGCCAAGCGTGGCGAGTATGACAAGGCAACAGACTTGCTTGTAAAAGAAATACTAAAGATTAAAAACTAAAATGAAACTAAAAATAAATGATGGCGGTAGAGCAATAGCAGGATATAAGGGTAATACAGGTGATTGCGTATGTCGTTCAATAGCAATTGCAACAGAACAAGATTACAAAAAAGTATATGACGACCTAATAGCTGTTAAAAACTCAATGCGTCAAACAAAAAAAATAAAAGATTCACATCCTAGAACAGGAGTTAATAAGAAAGTTTATGATACATACTTAAAACAATTGGGTTGGCAATGGATACCAACAATGGGGATAGGAACTGGTTGTAAGTTTCATTTGAAAAAAGATGAATTACCAAATGGAAATTTAATTGTAAGATTATCAAGGCATATAACTGCAGTAATTAATGGGGTTATCAATGATACATACGATCCATCACGAGATGGGACAAGGTGTGTATATGGATATTATACTAATAAATAAAGTAAAAACAATATGCAATGTTTAATTTGTAAAAAACATTATAGACATTTAGGATCACACCTAAAGGCACATAAAGTGTTATCAAGGGACTATAAGATGGAATTTGGGCTTGATTTGAACTATCCACTAATGGAAGATGAAATAATAGAAAAGAAACAGAAAGCATTTTGGAATCATCCTAATTGTAAAACAATTATAAAAAACTTGAAAAAAAACGGAAAGAAACATCGCTTTAAAAAAGGTAAGGCAAATAGAGATTATTTTAGCAGACAATCGTTAGATAGGTTTATGGACAATCTCCATGAAATAAATAGTAAAAAACCAATTAATTGTCCAGTTTGCAATCTCAAAACAAAACATCTTGGGTCGCATTTATTCAATGCCCATGGATTATTAACTGTTGATAAAAACAAACTATTAAAAAAAATATGAAATTATATCACGGAACAAGCATTGATAATGCCAAGAAAATAATGAAAGAAGGATTTAAAAGCAGGTTAATTACTAAAAACGACAATTGGAAAGGAAAATTTAGAAGCCACGATGGTTTTGTCTATTTAACCAGAGCATACCCTATCTATTATGCAATGCATTCTGCCAATGTAGCTTCTAAATTTTCTTTAGATAAAGACGAATTAGCGAGTATCCTATTGGTTGAAGTTAATCCAAAAGACCTTTATCCTGATGATGACTTTTTAAGACAAGCATTGAAAACTAATAGTGATAGAATAAATTTAGAAAAATATAAACAACATGGCTTATTAAGTTTACGAGGTATTGGTAATGTCGCAATTAAACCAGATAAAATTAAGAAAGTAATTGGTTGCAAGAACTTTAAAATTAATGAAATGGCTAGATATAGTGATCCATCAATGAGTATTACCAATTACCAGATCCTAGGCAATTATTACAAAGAATTAACTGACAAATGGTGGAATGATAAAGATTGGAAAAGTTTAACAATTGATAAAGCATTAAAAAATGGATTGAATAAATAAATAAACTAAAAAAGAAAGGTGGTGATAATTATGTTAAAAGCATTATATATTATGAATGAAGAAACATATGAGAGCTTAAAAAGAATTATAAAAGAAATGGATCTTTTCTATAAAACTATTAAAAACAAAAAAGATATTAAGCAAGTTGATAAATGGATTAATGAGGTTGCCAAATCAAAGACCAATCTTAATAAAATTAAACAACAATGAGTTATCCACAGGAAATGGGTTGACTTTTATAGCTACTATAATATAATGAAATAAAAGAAGATGTTATCTTATATATTAATAATATTAAAGGTAGCAATCTGGCGTAATCATTAAGATTAAAATTTAATTAGTAATTTAGAACCTAATAACTTTTTTTAATAAAATAGCAACAGGTTCATAGCATTATAGTTCCAATACAATTGTTATGGAACAATAGCACTCTAATCTTATGTTTTAAACTAAATGTTACGCTAGATTATTGCCTTTAATATTAATAATTTCTATTAAAGAAGAGAGGAGGTGTTTATATGTGAAACAAGCACTAACAAATCATCCAAAGAATTGGAATGGACATCATTCAAAAAAGACAAGCAGGAGTTATCATAAAAATAGAAGAATTTGGAGTTTGTCAAAAAAAATGAAATTAAAAAAAATTGAAAAACGTGAGATAAGACATAAAAAAGATATACATAGACTTAAATATTCTAAAAATTTTCCTAAAATGACAAGACAATACGCAAAACAAATGAATATAAAAGAGGGTGACTATGTTAATATGTATATTAAATATAAAAACAATAATGGAATATCAAGAAAAATAGTTATGTTTGATAAACATGGATCTGGACACAAAGTTGAAATAATAGATTAAAACAATGGAAAACAAAAATTAAGTTTTTCTTTATATTATAAACTACTAGTTATCTTTAATGACTACTTATGGTTTATATTATAATGAATATAGTATCAACTAAGAAAAATATGATTAAAAATACAAGAGATATGCAAGTTGGCAAAAATAAAATTTTTTTAAGATTACCAATGCAAATAATTTTATCTGACAAACTACAAGAAAACATTGAATATAAGATGAGATTAGACAATAGAGGGCATGGTCTTGGAGAAGCATTGAATATTATTATTTTTAATCAGATAGCAATTTGGCAAAAATTAAAAGGAAAATAAATATGTTAAATAAACGAAGACCAAAAATTGAGATAACAGAAAACGATGATAGTGCATTTGATATTTTAGGAAAGGTAAGTAAAGCACTTAGAAAAAATAGAATGGATGAAGAAGCTGAACAATTCTTTGAAGAAGCAACTGATTGCGATTATGATGACTTATTACAAATAGCAAAGAAGTTTGTAAAAATAAAACAATTATAAGGACTTTATAATGAAATATAACTCTAAAACAATAAAATTAGAAACTGAAAGCGTTAAAAAAATAGTTGGTGGGAATATAGTATTTGATAAGGGAGCAACCGACTTAGAAGCAAGAGCATTAGCTATCTTGATGGGTGAATACAATAAATATGGTAGAGGTGTTGATATAGATATTGTCAATAAAGCCACCAAAAAAATGGATGAAGCAGTAAGTATGGTAGAAAAGGAATTATGAAAAAAGAAAAAATAGAAAAAGTAATAGCAGAAATAATGTATCATGATGGTCCTGACAAACACACAGACGGAAGCGAAGTGATTGCTGATTTTATAATGTCTTTATTAAATAGGAATGAAAATGAATGGTGGGAAAAATATAAACAATTAAAGAACAAAAAGGTCGGGAAATAAATAAAAAGAAAGTGAGGTGATAAAAAATGAGTAATAAAAAACAAGAAGAACAAAAAGAACAGGGTCTTGCTTTTAATGGATGGGATATGACAAAAAATATAATTGTAACATTAATTATTTCTGCTACTGTTATAATGGTAGCTATTGTAGCATTTAATATAGAACCAAATATAGAATATGAACAATTGCCAGTTTGTTCCTTAAATACACTAGTAGTCGGTCAAACATACGAAGTTAATGGAGAAGTTTTACTTCTAGAGGATTTTGCTGATTACAGAGAAGATGGAATAAATTTGTATTTTGAATTATTAGAATAATATGCACCAATGTGCATTGGTGTGTATCGGAGACTCGCAAATCCCCGTGAGCAATGTTATGCAGGTTTGCGTCCTTTCTTGAGGATGGAATAATAGTGCAGAGATCTGTGAATGGGATTGGTAATAATCTAAAAACAAAGGTATCCTCTGTTCAATGATTTGAAGGTCACAATAGATGAATCAGCTATTATTTCTCCTTAAAAAAGGAATGAATAATAAAAAAACTATGAAAAAAGACGAAATAAAAATAGCATGTACAATTAAGGCACTAATTTTTATATTAGTAGTAATGTTTATATCTGGTTTTCTGTCTGGAGCTATAGTTTTTAATGTATGGAGCTATAATCTTTAATTGATATGGCAATGTCCCCCTGTAAAATATGTGGTTCAAATAATTGGGAATATAAATTTGAAAAAAATGAAAAGTTTCCCAATGGAGAAATAGAAGCTATTTGTAAAAAATGCAATGACTATGTTGAATTTCCTGCTACTAAAAAAAGAAAAAAGAATAAATTAAAAGAATCAGCGTTTGCCGAATATAAAATTGAAAATGGAAAAAGATATTTAAGAAATAATGATTGGGATGAATTTAAAGAAGTAGGATTACAAGAAGGTATTAAAAAAGGAAAGCATTATATTCAGGTAGTTCCTATTGAAGAAGCTAATTTTAAATAAGATATATGCCAATAGGAATTTATAAAAGAACAAAAGAATGTATAGAAAAAAATCGACTAGCTCATTTAGGTAAAAAACATACCGAAGCAACTAAAGAAAAAATGAGAAAAGCTCATTTAGGTAAAGGATGTCCATGCACAGAAGCAACTAAAAAGAAGCTAAGACAAGCTCATTTAGGCAAGAAACAGTCAAAAGAACACATAGAAAAAGGTCGACTATCTCGTTTGGGTAAAAAACGTACCGAAGCAACTAAAGAAAAAATGAGACAAGCTCAGTTAGGTAAAAAAAGTACAAGTTGGAAGGGTAATAATGCTGGATTTAGTGCAATTCATAAATGGGTAAGCAGAAGCAAAGGAAAAGCATCTCTTCATAAATGTATAGATTGTGGAGAACAAGCAGAACATTGGTCTAATGTCGATCACTCTTATAAAAGAAATTTAGAAGACTATAAACCACGCTGTATAGGATGTCATAGAAAATATGATAAAAAATATAATTTAATAATAAAAAAAGAAAGGAAATAAGAATATGAAAAATACAAAAATAAAATCAAATAAACAACTTAATGATTATAGGGTAAGCGATTGGAAAGATATAAATGGATTATTGGAAGACATAGATGACGAACTTAAAGAACACGGATTAGAGTTAGATATGGGCAATAATGACGATGATTCTTATTGGGTTAGGATAATAAAGATAGAAAAGATAAAAATAACAAAAAAAATTATTAAACATTTTAAAAAGAATAAATAAAATTATGAAAATAAAGATTACATTTGAAGAATTTTTAGCAGAAAAACATTGTGAACAAAATCCAGAAATACTTGATGATAATTTACCTGATGCTTTTAATGATTGGTTAACATATATAGATGTTCAAGATATAATTGATTATGCCAATGAATATACTAATAAAATAATTATACAAGTTAAAAAAGATTTATTAAAATAAAACTATGAATAAAAAAATAGATAAACTAAATAAACCATTCAACATAATTTCTGTTTGTCGGCAAGATATTACTGATAAGTTTGGAGAAAAAGTTGCTTTGTCACTATCTGATAGCGAAATGAAATATATTGCTGATAAAATGGCAAATACTTATTGTGACAATGGATTTTGGACTGACATGGAAATTTTTGTTCAAACTATTTTAGATATAAGAAAGGAG
>Ga0207997_1001200_pt1 | contig 13448 bp, 15 predicted proteins | sample AntAceMetag02UKN_FD_184777 | JGI IMG/M metagenome (GOLD analysis project Ga0207997, IMG submission 184777) | Saline lake microbial communities from Ace Lake, Antarctica - Antarctic Ace Lake Metagenome 02UKN (SPAdes) (version 2) | ecosystem: Environmental > Aquatic > Non-marine Saline and...
ACACGGGCATTAGGAAAATTTTTGCCCAAAAGTTTAGTTCAATATAACACCATACATACACATCCAACCTTTTTAAATCTTTCTATATAATATATTATGTTAGAAGAATGATTATTAATTATTGATTATTCGATACCATAAAAATAAGTATAAAACACCCCTCTCCTATATATAGGGGGGGACATGCCAATAGAAAGATTTAAATAGTTCAATGTATTAAACATTATAACTTAAATAACACCATAGCCCACATAACAATAACCCACGAGGGTTAATTAAATAATACTATGGAAGTTAAAACTTAAATAACAATGGAAACCAAACAAACAATTATCCGGATAGGGAAATACAAAAGATGTTCCACAGACAAACAAGAACTAACTATTCAAAATGAAACATGTGAGAAACATATCCAGAGGATGAAAGAAGATCATCCAGAGATTGAATATGTGATTATTGATTATTCTGATTCAGGAGTTAGTGGCAAATCAATTGAACGCCCAGCCCTAACCCAACTATTAAAAGATGTTGAGAATAAAAAACTAGATCTAATTATTGTTACTAAATTGGATAGGTTATCTCGATCATTACAGGACATGCTTAATACCACAACCATCTTTAAAAATAATGATGCTGACTTTGTGGTTATCTCCCAGAACATAGATACCTCTAATGCACAAGGAAGATTAATGTTCCATGTTATAGGGGCTTTCGCAGAGTTTGAAAGAGAGATGATTAAAGAAAGAATGTTTGAAGGAAGAAAGAAAGCAATAATTAGTGGTTCTAAATCTGGGAAACCATGCCATAGACCCAGATATGAGATTGATGAAGATGGTGTAGTATTCAAATTTAAAAAAGGCGTTAGTATGAATGAAATTGCAAAACAATATGAAGTATCAATAACACCAATAAGAAGAATCTTAAAAAATAGGGGGGAAATATAATATGTTTGATAAAAAGATAATAGATAAAACTCAAGATTGGACTTCGGATTATGTCCCTCTTGAAACAAAAGAAGAAGCTGATGATTTGAATAAAAGGGGTTATTGTATTGAAGAAGTTAATAAAAAATATTATATGCGTGTTAAAGAAACAATTAAAAGGATTAAAAATTTATATGAAAGTGCAACACAAGATTCAGGAGATTTAAAGGATCGTTGTGCTGATTGGAATAAACAACTTGATGAAACTAAAAAAGAATTATATCCTAAATCTCAAAGCATAAAGAAATTCTTTAAGGATATGGATAAGTTAAAATATTCTTTTGATGGAAAAGAAATAAAAGAAGAAATAAAAGAAGAAATATTAAAAGAGTGTAAGCCAATTATTAATAATATTAAATCTATTGGAAAAGATTGCCAAAATAAATATGATAAATTGGAAACATCTAAGGAAGAAATATCTAATCTTGAAAAAGAAGTAAAAGATAAATTGGAACAAATCAATAAAACAGATTTTGAAGATATTAAAGAAAAACTTGAAAAAGAAAAAAATGAAAGAATATCTGAATTTCAAAGTTATGCCCATGAAGGCATTAATGAAGCAATGACAGAAATTATGAAAAAAGCCATGCGGGGATTTTTTCAAACAAGAGCTGTCGCAATGGAAAGAGTAATGGGAAATTTTAAAATAGATATTGAAAGTGATATTGGGCTTATTATTTACATCTCTAATTTAATCAAATCTAAAAAAGAAGAAAATGGAAAAGTTATAAGGATTATTCCTAAAACAAAATTATTAGGTTGTAGGAAAAAACTTAAAGAATTAATTATAAAAGAAGAACATTTAGATCTTAGAAATAAAGTTTTGAGAGGTATTGATTTATTTTTAGATACTCCAGGACAAGAAAAAGAGATCAATAAGGAAGGAAAAAATTTATTGAAATCTTTGCGTGATTTACAATGGCAAATAGAAGATATTGGGTTTGAAGAAGAAGAAAAAACAATTAATGAAGAAAAAATCCCCAAAAATCCTAAAAAATCAAAAAACACCCCAAAAGGCAATATAAAGCCCCATGTTAAACAATTAAAAAAAGATGAAGAAAGTATCGTAAGTAGTGTAGAAAACACGCCTACGCCAAAGGAAACGCCTGTTTTGAATGAAGAAAAGCAAGAAGAACAAGAAAATAACGAAGAATCACAAAAAACAGAGAATATTGAAGAAAAAACTGAAAATTCTGACAAAAAAGAAGAAATTAAAAAAGAAAAATTTATCCCATTAGAGAATTATGGATTATTTTAATAATTTTTTATTGTTAATAAAAATATATTATTAATAATTTTGTTTCCAAACATTATCCCAGTTTCTTTTCCAAAGATCATCAATGTTTCTTTTTTCTTCTTCGTTATTTTCTTTATTATTTTCTTCTTCGGCTTTTCTAATAGCATGAAGTGGAATGGTATTATAAGAGTGTAAAACCCTATAAGTAGGGCGATGGGATGCAAGATAAGGGGATGCCCCCCTTTTAGTATTAATTTCCCCTAAATCATCCACATATTGATCACATTCTTCGTCATAATGTTCCCCAAATTTTACTATTCTTCTTTTTGCCTGTAACCTCATATATCCATTATCTTGACACCTAAAATGAAGAAAACTATAAAACCCCTTCCTTCCTTTTTTGAAAGCTAAAATTAAATATTCTCCCTCTCCAAAATTTCTCAAAATAAATGCCGTAAATTCAGAAACATATTTAATTCTCCCCCCATTTTCAAAATATGAGAAATTTCTTTCTGCCCATTCAGGTCTTAAAACATCTACAAGTTTCCAATCAGAACGCCAATTATGATTTAATTGATGTTTGGTTGGAACTAAGGTTTTTCTTTTGATTGTTAAGGTTAAATTTCTTTTTTGAAACATTTTAGTAAAGTTTATATAGTTTAATTAATTGATTGTATTTGTGTGTTTAAAAACACCCATTATACTTTTGCCATTTTTATATGGGAGGAAGGATTATCCTTTTTTCCATATTTTTCTTTTAATTTATTTCTTTTAATTTGTAATTTATAACATTCTTTACAAAAATAAAATCCCCTAATAATTCCAACACTTATTTCATTACAATCTGGATTCATACAAATAATATTTAAATTTTCTATTTCATTATTCCATGATTTTTTATACTTATTATGATAATATTTATTTTTGCAACGGGTATCACAAAATTTATTTTTAAAATATTTTTGATAACTTGATAAAATTTCTTTATTACACCATAAACATTTATCTTTTTTCTTTTTTAGAGGGGGGGATGGCAACCCCCTCCTACTAACAACATGGCAAATATGATTTTCTTCTTCTTCTTGATATATTGAATTTGATTCCATTATAATTAGATTTATTTATTAAAATAACAAGGAATTGATACTATTTAAATCTTTATATAAAAAACTATATACTTTTATTAAGTTATTTTCTTCTATTATAGGTATTTATTCTTTTACCCACAGGCTAGGATATACCCTATGAATGTCTTATCGGGGGTATAATATAAGCTAGAGGAAAAATCCAGGCGTATATAAATTATAATAGGGGTAATGGCATGAAATAAATCATTGTTGGGAGTAAACTATATAAAAAACTATACAAATCTTTATATAGTAGCTATGTTTAGTTATTTCACAATGGAAGAACAAAAAACAAAACAAAGCGATAAAACAGAAACATCTTTAGTTTTAAACTATTCAATAAAAATGGATCAGGAATTAATTAATTTGAAAGATAATGTTATGTTGAGGAAAAGATTGGGCGGGGCTTTGACAAAAACTAAATTAATCAAATATGCGATCCATAATTTAATAATGGCAACTAAACAACAAATGGGGGATAATAGTTTTATATAGTAACTACAATGCCTATATACTTATATAGTAGGAGGTATTGATTATATTACAATGGTTGAAGATACAAAACAAGATAAGGGAGTTCAAATATTGGTTACTATGCCAAGAGTGATGAATGATTCACTAATTGGATTAAAAAGTAGTCCTGATATTCAAAAACAGATCTATGGAAATATTACAAGAACAAGTTTAATAAGATTTGCTATTCACCAATTCATTCAACGAAATAAAAATAATGGGGGAAAAACTTAGAATTAGTTTTTTATTTTTATGAACTTAATTAATTATATTGGTCTTAGAGTTAAAATAATTTTACATAACAACTATTATTATGTTGGTTTGGTTTTATCTGCCGATGAAAATTCTCTTGATTTAAAAGATATTAAAGGACACTTAGTTTCTGTTTCTAAAGAATCAATTTCAAGTATTCAGGAGGTTAATGAATAATGGAAAATATTAAAATAACTTTCCAAGAACATATGGCAATTGGGATCATGTCAAAAATAATAGAAACTAAATTAGTAAAAAAGAGATGTTATCTTTCTAATCAGGCTCAAACAAAAGTAATTGGTGAAAGAAAAGCATTTCATTGGATAAAGGCAATAAAATCATTATCTGATTTTAGAAATCATATGGAAGAAATAATGTTTTTAGAAAATAAAGATAAAATAAAAGTTTTTGGGGTTGGAAATGGAACTGATATTTATTATGGGGAAAGGGGAGAAAATATTATTATTGAATTAAAAAAATTGATGGGAGAACTTGAAAATGGTGAATAAGGAAGAACGTATTTATGTTAAAACTAATGAGTTAAATGAATTAGCTGAAAAATATTCTGGATATGATATTGAGGGAGAAGTTATTAAAAGATTAGAATATTATAATAAAAAACCTTTCAATGATGAAAGAATGGAGTTGAGAATAGAGGAAATAAAAGATTCTATATTTTTATATAATCGAGAGCCTGAAGAAGAACAAGGTTATAAACAACCCCAAAAAGATGATGAAAAATCAGCAAGTGATATATTTACTCGTAGGGGACAAATTTTAAGTTTTCATAAATCTCAACAATTTTTTTATGATAATTCACAGATATTTTGGATGTGGGATAATAATTTGAATAAATATAATCGTTCTGATGAAACAGATTTATTAAATTCAATACAAAAAGAATTGGGTATAGAAACAATTAATGGAAAATCTAAAGCAGAACTAATTTCTGGTTTTAAACAAGTAGGTAGAATTAATATTCCTGAGCCTTTTAAAAAAACATGGGTTCAATTTAAAGATGTAATTTATAATTGGGAAGATGGAAAACATTTTCCAGTTAATCCTAAATATTTTTCTAAAAATTCAATTCCCTGGAAAGTTGGAAAAAGTGAAGATACCCCAAAAATAGATAAATTATTTGAAGAATGGGTTGGGAAAGAAAATAAAAAACAATTATATGAATTTGTTGCTTATTTTTTATCACAAGAAAAGTTTATGCAAAGGGTATTTGCATTTGTTGGTGGTGGATCTAATGGTAAAGGAACTTTTATTAAAATAGTCCAAAAATTTTTGGGTAAAGAAAATTATGTTGCTTCAGAAATGAAGGCATTATCCGAAAATCAATTTGAATCATCTAATTTATATGGAAAACTTCTGTGTGTAATGGGTGAAGTTAGTTATGATGATTTAAGGAATACTAATATGTTGAAAAAAATTTCTGGTGAAGATGAACTTAGTTTTCAATTTAAAGGAAAAGATTCTTTTACGGAAATGAATACTTGTGCTGGTGTTTGTTTAACAAATTCGTTACCACAAACACCAGATAAAACAAGAGGTTTTTATAGAAAATGGATAATTGTTGATTTTCCTAACCAATTTAATACAATAAATAAAAGTTTATTAGATAATATCCCTGATAAAGAATTTGAAAATCTTGCATTTAAATCTATGAGAATATTAAAAGAATTATCAAAAAAACCAAATTTTACTAATGAAGGAAATTTTGATGAAAGAGAAAGGAGATATGAAGAAAGAAGTAATCCTGTTATGAAATTTATTGAAGATGATTGTGAAGAATGTGCTGATGGGATTATTCAATTAAGGGAATTTACTAATTTATGTAATGAATATTTAAAAGAAAAGCATTTAAGAATTTTAACTGCAATACAAATTGGTAAGATATTAAGAAATGAAGGTTATTCTGTTGGAAAAAGAAAAATAGGGGATATTTCTGCTGTTGTTATTCTTAATTTAAAGGTAAAAACTACCAGAACTACCAGAACTACCCAAATCTCAAGTAGTTCTTTACGTAAGGAATCTAGTTCAAAAATGGGTAGTTTGGGTAGTTTGGGTAGTTTTCAAGCTAAAAATCAATCAAAATTAAATGGAGAAAATGCTAAAAATCACTCCGAGGTTACCAAAGAGCCTGATTTTACGGATGAAGAAATAATTAAATCTGGGCATGATCCTAAAGAAATAAGAAAATTGCAGAAAGAAATAGATGAAACTCATAATACAAATAAAAAGGGGGTGAATTTAAAAAATGGATGAAATTTCAACTAAAAGCATGAATACCTTAAAAGATACTAATGGAGAATATTGTTGTTGTCTTGGTTGTGGAAAAAAGATAAAGAGTGATGATGGAGCTTTTGAATGTGATAAATGTGAAAAAGAAAGAGAATTACGAAATGAATTAGAACAATTACAAATAAAAAGAAACAAACTAAATAGAGAAATTGCTACATTAAAAAAAGCAAACCTCAAACAATAAAAAAACAAGGGAGATGAAAGCTCTCCCACTCATAATCAATAAAATGGAAAAAACAACAAATTTATACCTGATATTATCTTTAGTCTTGATTTCCTTATTTGGCGGGATTTGGTTAGAAAATGAGTTAGATCTTTTTGAAAATAACAATTATAACTTTTTAGAAGAAAATAAAACAATTGAAAATAGAATTTCTTATAAACAAATTTGTGAAAAAGAAGTTTTTAAGGATGTTTGTTCAGAAAATAAAAAGATTGAAGTAGAACAACCAAATGGACTAAATTATCATACATATTTTCAAAATAATACTAAATCAAGTAAAATAAATATTCTTAGAAATCTTATGTTAGTTGAAGTTGGGGGGGATAGAAAAAACCATACATATTCTATGAATCCAGTTATTTCTGATGGAGATTGGATAATTGAAGCTCTTGATTTTACCGAAGATGAATTACTTGTTGGAAACATTATTGTTTTTAAAACATTAGAATCAGATTCACTTTTTGTTCATAGGATAATAGAAGTAAAAATTAAAGATGGAGAAAGTTGTTATATAACTAAAGGGGATAATAATTCTAATAAGGATGTAGATTGTGTTATTAAAAAAGATATTAGAAGTGTTGTTTTAGGTGTGTTATATCATTAATCAAAAATTTATTTAAATTCAAAGGGTTTATATACTTCGATGTTTTCAATAAATCATGGTAAAAAAAAGAAACGCATGGATGACACATTTAATGAAAGAACGAAAGAAAAATAAAGGCAAATCATTAAAGGAAGTTATGAAGGTTGCAAAAAAAAGTTATAAGAAATAAAATGGTTAAAAAAAATAGTTTTTGGAGAAAAACTTTTGGAAAGAAGTTTGGAATATCTGATTTTTTATTACTTGCAGTTTTATTTGCATATCCAACATATTATTATTTTCATGTTCAGATAGGTTTTATTTTAATTAATGCTGGATTTGATGCCATATTAACGGATCTTGGGGCTTATGTTTGGGGTGGTGTGGTTATTTCATTCATAATTAAAAATTGGCTTAGAAAAGTTAGGAAGTAAAATGGATAAAGAAAATAGATTTTTTAAGAATTTTGCATTGAATGATTTTTTATTAATTTTATTTGGTTTTCTTTTTTCAATATATTATTCTTCTCACTTGAAAATAGAAATAATGTTAATTAACAAAGGAATACAAATAATTTTTATTGATTTTGTTATTTTTATTTTATTTGCAATACTATTAACTTTAACAATTAAAAAATGGATCTCTGTGTGGAAAGAATAAAATGGTAAAACAAATATTAAAAGTTTGCAATTTTTGTGGATTTAAACAATACACAAACAGAAATCCAAAAGCATGTCCTCGATGCCATAATTCATATTCAAAAAAACCTCAAAATAAAAGTAGGAGATTTTATAAATAATGGCAAAAAAAAGTAAATTTGGAAGAAATATGTTTATTGTAATTGGATTTTTAATTATCTTATCCTTAATTTCTTATCCATTGTATCTTAATTATAATCAGAAGTTTGCAGAATTTGATGTTACTTCTAATTTTATATCTGATGTTTCTGTATCTGTGGGGGATAAAAATTTAGAAGGTGTTAAGCAATCAATAATAACAACTTTTCCAAATCCAAGAGTTGGGGATGCTATTGCTTTACAAGATGATTTTAACTATGCAAGTTTATATCCATTATCCTTTGGAGTAACTTTAGATGCTTTTATGTATGTGTTATATAGTGAAAATGAATTTAATCTTAATGAATTAAAAACTTTACAACAAATAAGAACACATGATTATTCAAGGGTAGAAGTAACATCAAAAATTAGGGGTCTTGGGGAAGTTAATAATCCAGTAACAATAATAACATTTTTACCAAAGAAAAAAGGTTTTTATGCTGTTGCAACAGTAATATTTTTTAGGAGTGAATTAGATGGAAAATCAGGTTATCAAGTAATGTCCCCTCCAAAAAATCAAGTTGAAATTAAAATTTCTTATTTGGAAGAAAAGTTTGGAGATGCTTTAATAACAATACAATCTTTAGAAGGAAATCTTGAAGCTCAATTAATAGAAATATCAAAACTTTCATTAAATCTTGATGAAAAGATAATTATTGCTCAAGAATTATCTGATGATATTGATAATCAAGCAAAGATAATAAATGCTCTAACAGATGTTAAGGAAGAACAAATAGAAATAATTAAAAGTTTAAATTTAGATATTCAAGAACAGGCTGAAATGATTAATGCTCTTACTACAAATTTACAATATAAATCTCAATTAGTTAGTGAATTGCAAGCAGAAAACGAAGAACAAGCAGATTTAATTTCTGCTATGAAGTTAAGTTTTTCCGATCAAGCAGACATAATTAATAATTTGGATAAAACTATTCAAGATGACGCAGAAATAATTAAGAGGTTAAATCTTAATCTTGAAGATCAAGCCGAATTAATTATGAATTTGGAATTAACAAATAAAGAACTTTCGGATTTGATAAATGATTTAACATTAAGTTTATCCGATCAAGGAAAACTTATTAATGAATTAAATCTTAAAATAGAAGATGATATCGAAATTATAAATAATCTTAATTTAAATTTAGAAGAAGAAAGAAAGATTATTGAAGAATTGGAAGGAACTATTGAAGATCAAATAAAATTTATTGAAGATTTAGGAAAACAAAAAACAGATACAACACCAATTTTTATAAGTATGGTTTTTTATTCTTTTTTAATAATTTGTTTATTTTTAATAGGGGTTATAATAAGGAATTTTCGGAGAAGAAAATGAATAAAAGAAATATTAGTTTAATAATTGTTGTTTGTATGATCTTTTTTAGTTTTACTTTTATTAATGCTGTTGAATTTACAAACTTAGATAAGGATGTTAAATTTGATGAAATACCTAACCATTTTATTGATTCTTCAAAAATCGACAAATTAACTGATAATTGGAAAATAAATAATAGTGAATTAGTGGTTTATGATTTTGAAGAAGATGTTGGGGGAAGTTTAATTTATATTTTTAATGATACTAAATATAAAAGTAATTATTCTGTGAGTGTTGATATTTATAGGGAAAAATATTCTTCTGATTGGGATTCACAAGGAATAATAATTGGTTATGATAAAGGTAGTTATTGGTCTTTTGATACTTCTAATTATCAAGGATGGTTTAGTTATAAAACTTCTAAAACAACAAATAGTATAAGTCATAGTAATTATTGGGGGGAATTTAAAAATATTCCTCTTGAAGAATTAAATTCGACACATAAATTAAGAATAAATGTTTATGATGATAAAATCCATTTATTTTTTAATGATATTTTTTTATATGAAATATCTAATGGAATAAGGGAAGGTTATATTGGATTGTATGTTTGGGATAGTAGTTCAAAGAACACAAATTTTTACAGTAAAACATTTTTTGATAATTTTAAAGTTTATAAAACTCCTGAAATAGAAACAAGTTTAGAAAAAGATGAATATATTATTAATGTAAATTCTACTAAAAATATAAAAGAAATTGAATTTGTTGTTGAAGAACATATAAATAATTCAGGATATGATAATAATATAATAATAGATCAAATATATTCGAATAAAACAACATTTAATGAAAAAGATAATATCACAATGATAGAAATTTTTAATGATTATGTTTATGATAAGGAAGAAAAACCCAATGTTGTTTTAAAAATTTATTATCTTGTAAAAGATTGGGTTGGGGGAATTTTTAAATCAAATGATATTTAATAATCGGAAATTTTTGTTTTCTTTAATCTTTTTAATAATTTGTAGTATGTTAGTTCTTTCTGCCCCAATTGAAAATATAAAAGAAAAAGAATTTCATTCAGAAAAATATCAAAAAATAGTTACGGATAATGTTATCTTCGAAATGCCAATCCATGCAACACATATCTGGATGCCCGATGGTTATTCAGAAGATAGATATGAGGTAATTATTCATAATCTTTCAATAAGAAACAATGACGATTATATTTTGAAAGTTAGTTGGGAAGATAAGGGGTATATTGATGAAACAATACAGATTCATTATAATTTCAAGGGAAAGAAATTAAAAAAGAACGACATACATCTTAATTCTTTAAGTAAATATGATAAAAGTTGTTTAGATAGTTTAGTCGAGGGGGATAATAAAAATAATTGTGAAAAATCACAAGATAAATCAAAACTAAAATTTAAAAATGTTGAATTTCAGTTAGGAACTATTATTGGATATGAAACAATACAAGAATTTTATGAAGATGGTTATGTTGATGTAGATTATCCAATTTATGAATGGGTTGATTTTTCAGAAAAGGGGATAGAGATTGAAAATTTGCCTGATAACTTTTTGGCTATTGACGATATTGAAATTTCTGCTTGTGGGGATTTAAATGCTGAAAATGGGGTATATACTCAAACAGCTATGATAAATTATGTTGCCCCTTTTGGTTGCATAAATTTTCATAATAAAAATATAACTTTTAATATGAATGGATTTATGATAAATAATACAAATACTTCCACAGGTGGAGTTTGTATTGCCATGCAAAAAATAGCAGGTATGTCTGTTTGGGGGGCATCAAATACAATAAAAAATGGGATTTTAAAGGGGGGTGATGGAATTTTTGTTCATAGGAATAATAATAGTATTATAGAAAACATGACTTTTTTGGATCAAAATTATTTAGGTAAAGGTTCTGCCATTCAAACAGCAGATTTTGTTAATAATTTAACAATAAGAAATGTAAAAATAACTAATTCATCATTGGCTGGATTTTATTTTAATGGGGATCATTCCACAACTAATATTTATAATATGAATATTTCTAATTCTAATTATGCTATATCTGGAGTAAGCGATGATAATAATTCTATTAATGTTTTTGATTCAATTTTTGAATTAACAATTTTAGAGGATATTCATATTTTCAATGGAAATGGAAATGAAATATCTTTAATTAATTGTAGTTATACTTCTGGGGAAAATATTACCATTGATAATAAATTAAATAGAAAATGGCATTTTAATGTTCAGACTAATTATTCAAATAATGGAACTGCTGTTGATGGGGCAACTATAAATGCTTATAATTCTTCAGGTCAATTGCAATTTTCTAAACTCACAGATAACAATGGTCAAATTGGAAACCAACAACTTATAGAATATACCAACATTAATAATGTAAAAAGTTATTCTTATAATAAATATACAATAAATACTTCCATTAATGGATATGATACAAATTCCACAATATTAAATATTACTTCAAGTCAAATATTCTCTGTTAGTTTATCAGATACTACTTTCCCATTAATAAGTATAACTTCCCCTTCAAATAATTCAAATAATTTAGATAATACTTTGGATGTGAATTATACTTTTTCAGATACAAATTTAGATTCTTGTTGGTGGACTAATGATTCAGGGGTAACTAATAAAACTTTAACTTGTGGAAATAATATTACAGGACAAACTTGGGAAGAAGGAAGTAATACAATAATAATTTATATTAATGACACAACCAATAATATTAATTCAAGTTCAGTAACCTTTTTTGTAGATTCAATTAATCCAGATATTTCAATAGTTTATCCTTTAAACACAACTTATACTTCAATCCAAACAGAATTAAATTATACTTCAAGCGATTCAGTTAGTTTAGATTCTTGTTGGTATTCTTTAAACTTAGGAGTTTATAACACTACCATAACTTGTGGTGATAATGTAACAGGTTTAAATTCAGGGCAAGGAAGTTCCACTTGGTTTATTTATTCAAATGATTCTGCAAATAATATTAATTCAAGTTCTGTTACTTTTTTTGTAGATTCAACCCTTCCAACATTCACAACAATTCCATCTAATGAAGGTATAACTTATCCAACTCAATGGGATGGTGTTGATTTTGATGCAACAGATGAAACAGGTTTTGATTCTTATGTAGTTAATAATTCTGATTTTACAATAAATGATTCTGGTTATTTGAATACAACTTTAATCTTAGGTGTTGGAGTTTATAATTTAAATATAACAATAAATGATACTTCGAATAATATTAATTCAACGATTTTTGTTTTAACAGTTAATCAAGAAATTCCAGAAGGAAGTTTAACTTCAGATTTAGGATGGACAATAAACGAAACTCAATCTGTTACAATTGGTTTGAGTGAATCTCAAACTGGAGATAATGATTTAACTTACATAGTTTATCGTGATGGCGTAAGTAAAACAACTGGAGAAACTTGGAGTCCTTCTTTGGGAACTTATGATTATGTTTTAAATACAACTGGTGGAGTTAATTGGACTGCTAACGCAAGTATGGATACTCAAACATTAACTGTAAATGATAATATTAATCCAAATATTGAAATAGTTTATCCAACAAATAATACAAATCATTCAGAACAAATAGAAATAAACTATACTTTTTCAGATACAAATTTAGATTCTTGTTGGTGGACTAATGATTTAGGAAAAACTAATACAACATTAACTGATTGTGGGACAAACATTACTGGGCAAACATGGATAGAAGGAATAAATAATATTACAATTTATGCAAATGATTCAGGGAATAATATTAATTCAAGTTCAGTAACCTTTTTTGTAGATTCAATAGCCCCATCAATTATTATAACTAACCCATTATCTGCAATAGTTAATAATAACAGCATATCTTTAAATTATTCTGTTTTAGATGATGGGGTAGGGGTGGATACTTGCATTTATAGGGTTTATAATTCTTCTACTGAAATAATAGCAAATACTACTATCTCGGATTGTTTAAATACTACTTTTGAAATGCCTGGAGGGGATGTAGATTATAATTTAACTATGTATG
>Ga0207997_1001202_pt1 | contig 13442 bp, 13 predicted proteins | sample AntAceMetag02UKN_FD_184777 | JGI IMG/M metagenome (GOLD analysis project Ga0207997, IMG submission 184777) | Saline lake microbial communities from Ace Lake, Antarctica - Antarctic Ace Lake Metagenome 02UKN (SPAdes) (version 2) | ecosystem: Environmental > Aquatic > Non-marine Saline and...
CTTCTACTACAGAACTTGCTATTGGTTCAGATGGTGAACTAACAGTATTAATAACTGATGTATTGTATGTGTTAAATAGTGAAACAGATGGAGACATAGATGTCACATTGGGCTATACATCAGGTGCAGATGATTTCTACTTAGTATTAATATTACCTAATGGGAAAAAAGTAGTAAGCACTAAGTTCGAGTTTACAGCTTAAAATTAATTACGAAGGGTTTAGTGGTTTCCCCAATTAAAAACCACTGATTCAAAGGAGATAAACATGAAAGCAAAATCAAGTGGATTAAAGGCAGCTAGTGCTGCAATTTGTGCATCACCATGTTGGTATCTAGGTATATCACTTGTAACAGATGATAGTGATGATTGCTTGGCTACAGTATGGGATTCACCAGACATAACTATAACTGATGATACGGTAGTTGATTATGTAAAAGGATGCGATGAAAACTTGAATCCTTGTCATATAATGCAATTTCCAGTATGGTGTTCAAAAGGAATAACTGTTCTATTGGATGCAGCCGAAGGTGATTATGTAGTTTGGTACGCACTATAATGGCTAAAGGAACACCAAAAAGAGATGGAAGTGGAAAAGGAACTCGTGCTAATAAAGGTAGAGGTGAATGTAAAACTCCTAGAAAAAAAGGAAAAAAATAAGGGGGAAAGAAATGCCATTATATGATTTCAAATGCAAAGAATGTGGAATAATAAAAGAAGCTAATATGCACTTTGATAAATCAGAAAAAGGAATAGAATGTGATTGTGGTGGACACATGGTAAGACAGTTTTCACCAAATTTAAACATTCAATGTAAGTGGAACGTGCCTTATAAGCCCGGTTTAAACGCAAGGGAAGATAGGAAGAGAGCTTTTAATAATCAGGTAGAGAAAAAGAAACTACCAGACAATTATGCAGATTTAAAAATAGGGGGATAAAATGAATTACGATAGTGTATGGTCAAAATGTCAAGCACAATATGATAAAATAAACACATTTATGCAATACGCATCTGTGGACATAAAGACTATTAAGGAAAATATTAGTACACAAACTGCTAATTATAAGATGTTAAACAAACGTTTGTTAAGAATAGAGGAAATGTTAAAGATTAAAGAAGGTGATTAAATATGGCTATCTTAGCTGATATAGATGAAATTGTTACAGAAGTTAGAGACTTGCTTGACGAATCTGCAACAGCAGAAAACAAGTTTTGGTCTGATACACAAATAATAAGATGGGCTAATATTGGTGCAGAAAAATTCACATCACATACAAGAGTATTAAGCAAAAAATACTCATATACTATTGTAGCTGATGATGTTACAAATGATAGAGAGTTACGTTTAAGCTCCGACTTTATCACATTTGATGCGGGTGGAGTTATTTACAATGATAAAAAAATTGAACAAGTTTCACTTATAGAAGCAGATGAATGGAAAGGTAATGCATGGAGAAATAGAACTGCAACTCAACCAATAGGATATTATCGTAGAGGAGATATGATAGGATTTGTTCCTTCATTAGCAGTAGGAGCTACAGTAGTATATTACGGAATAGAAAGAGCACCTACAATGGTAGCTGCGGATGGAGTAGCTCCTTTATCAGGTGATTATAGATTAGTTGCTTTTAGAACATATATTGTTAGTTTTGCTCTTGCAAGATGTTGGTACAAGAAAAAAGAATTTGATTTATATAGAGAACAGTTGGGGGAATTTTGGAAAGGTGTTGGACTTGTTAACTCAGTTGTGCATGGACACCGTAATCAACCAAATAGGATGATACCAGCAAGGACGAGGACTTCTCGGCGTGTCGTGAATGCCCTCAATATGTAAAATATGCCAAAAGGGATATATATTCACAAAGGGCATACATTTTCAGAAGAAAAGAGGACAATATGGCAATAGCTAAAAAACAAATATTAAGAATATTAGATGATACGAGTCCTAGTGATATAAAGTTAAAAAACCTTCCTAGATTACCTGAATCCTTACATAATTGTTCATTTGACGAATATGGAAGGATAGTAAAAAGAAAGGGACACTCTAAATATAATACCGATAGCTTAGGTGCTGCACATGGAATCACTGGCATACACAGAATGTATCAACAGGATTTCACTAAAGAGTTTTTAGTAGCATGGAATACCAAATGGTATAAACTTGCATCCGCTACTCCTTGGGCTGGAACTGCACTTTTATCAAAAGCAGCAACAGATTTTACTACTACAGCAGATTTACAAACACATTTTATTAATTTTAAAAATAAAGCATATATTGTGAACGGAATAGGTATGTGGAAATATGATACTACTTATGTGGAAACAGTAGGTATAACCGTTCCAATTGCACCTACATCAAATTCACAAATAAATGGTTTGTTATCAACTGGTAATTATAAATTTAAAGTAACTTATGTAGATACAGATGGATTTGAAAGTAATGGTGGAGCAGCTAGTGCAAATATTGCTGCTGGGGCTAATCCAAATGATGGATTAAAAATTAATATTCCTGTGTCAGCAGATACAAAGATTGCGAAACGTTATATATATAGAACAGTTGTTGATGATTACTCTACATACTATTATGACGGAGCAGTTGATAATAATACAACTGAAACATATGATTCCACACAAGCAGATTCAACGCTTATAGCAGGTACCGAATTGCACGTAAACCATACAGCACCACCTACTACACCACATCTTATATGTCCACGTAGGTCTAGGATATGTATAGCAGATGATGAAAACCTTTATATTTCAGAAATTGAAAATGAATATTTCTCAGCAGAGACCTTTTTCCCAACAGGGAATAAACATAAGATAACAGGACTTAAAGAACAATTAACCACACTTCCTGTCTTTACTCCTAGTTCGCTAGAAAGATTAACCGGGTATAACTCTAGTACATATAATTTTAAAAATGCGTATTCAAATGAAGGATGTACTGCTGAACGTTCATTATGTAACTGTAGAAATATATTAGTATATCTAGGGAACAATGGTATATACTATTTCAACGGAGAATCTGGACAAGAATTAGATATTAAATTATCTAAATATGTAATGACCAATATCAATAGAACGTACAAACATCTATCAGTTGGAGTTTACTTTGACAATATGTATTTTTTAACATATCCAAAAGGAGCTAGTACAGTCCCTAATGAAACAGTATATTTTGATTTTAACACTAAAACTACAGGAGTATATAATTTAGGATTTTCGTGTTATTCAATATGGGATAAAGGTACAGATGAATATTCTTTATATGGTGGGTCTAACACAATAGGTAGAGTTTATCATGTCTTTGATGGATTAAATGACGATGGAGCCGATATAACGTGGTATGATGATGTGCAAGGTGTGGATTTAGGTATGCCAGACAGATACAAAGCATGGTATAATATATATATAAAAGTAAAAACTACATCAGAAGCCACATCAACATTAAAAATGTATTATACACTTGATGCGAATACTGAACATTATGTAAGTAAAACATTATTAGCAAACACAACAGCATGGTATGATATAGGATTTGGTGCTACTGGACTAAGAGCACGTTCGTTAGCTTTTAAACCTTGGATGTCAGATAAGTTCGCAGCAGAAATTCAAGGCTATGCAATTGTCTTTAGGCTCGAACCACCAAAATGGGGGATGTAATCAATTGGAAGAATTTAATATAACAAAAGAACAATATAAAGAATTAACTGACTATATTCTTGCTCTTAAATTAAGGATTCAAGATTTAGAAGATATTGTTATTAATGATATATCTGCAATTAATATCTCAGATGGTGCTATAGCAGGTAGACATATTGGTAGCACAGAAATAAATATAAGTAAATTAGATATAGACTTAGATGATATTAGCGATGGAGATACTTATGGAAAGGTATATGCTAGTGCACTTGAAGAGGGACTTGCTTTGCTCAGTGAAGCAGCAGGAGATTTAGATGATATACAAGATGGTGTTTATGGAAAAGTATTATTAACTAGTATTACTGCCGGAAAGATTATACTAGCACAATGTGATGGTTCGCTTGACAACATTGCAAATGGAGAAGGTTATGGAAAAGTAAATCTTACAGCTATAACGGCTGGTAATATTTTATTAAGTACTTGTTCAGGAAGCATGGATGATATTAGCGATGGAGATACTTATGGAAAGGTGTTAGGAACTTCGTTATCAGAAAGTGCGATACTGCTTTCCGCTGCTTTAGGAAATTTAGATAATATAGATGATGGAGCAAGTTACGGAAAAGTAGCAGTAACAGATATAAGCTCAGGACATATTAAATTAAGCGAATGTGAAGGTGGACTTGACAATATATCAGATGGAGCAACTTATGGGAAAGTAGCAATTACAGATATAAGTTCAGGACATATTGACCTTGCTTTTTGCGTAGGAGATTTAGATGATATAGCCAACGGTACAAGTTATGCAAAAGTAGCATTAACCTCTATCAGTGCAGGAAAAATTATAGTAGCTGGACTAGACTCTGGTGTTACTGCAAAAATGTTTACAGATGGTACAACTAAAACTAATATAGAAGCTTGGAAACATGCTACTGATGTAACAAAAATTGATGGTGGAGATATATATACAGATTCTGTTACAGTAAGAAAGATTGTGCTTGATAGTTCAGGATATCTTTACACAGCAGGTAAAACAAGTTATACAGATTCAACAGCAGGGATTTGGATGGGATATTCAAGTGGATATAAACTTAATATTGGAACTGGTAGTGCAACGGCTAAAAGTGGAAATTGTTTATTATGGGATGGTTCAGGATTGACGGTTCGAGGTTCAATAAAAGTTGGTGGTGGAAGTAATGAAGATATAACATTTGAAGATAGTGGAATTAGAATGTATGATTTTTTAAATGGTTACTCATCAAATTATGATGGGTTAACATTTAAAACTACAGGAAGAAACATATTAAATTTTTATGATATTTCTCATGGTTCTACTCAAACAATAGCCAGAATATTTGGTGGAAGTGGAGATTATCTTATGACGTCTGCTTCTTCTGCACTCCATTCTTCATCTTTTGGTGCTTTGCATAGTTCACATCAAGTAAGTTTAACATTAAAACCTGACGGTGGAGATTATAGTTTTGTTATGTATGGAACAGGAACATTACAATTTCCTGCTTTAGGAGCAACCGCACCAACAGCACACGAAGCTGATTTTTGTATTGAAACCGGTTCCGGTGACTCGGCAAATAAATGTCATTTTTATACAGGAGATGGTGCATGGGATACTCTAATGGATGTAGATAATTGGTAAAGGAGAAATATGTATATACAATTAAAAACATTAACGCTTGAAGATGGCGAACATGAAGTGGTTTTAAACGCTTCTGATGAAATCTTTTTAGCATATGATATTGAAGTAAATGCTGCAAATGCTGACATGATTGTAAAAAAAGATGATAAATATATAGTTAGAGAACAGTCAACTTGGGATGGTTTCCCAATGTATGAATTTAAGAATAATGAAATAATAGAATTTAATTATAAGCAGTATGGTTATTTTACTGATATAGACAGAAGAAAAGCATTGTCAGGGAAAATTAGAAAACAATATAATCTACAAGCAGAAAATAAAATAATGCGTAAAACATTAAAAAAAATACTTGACTATTTAGGGTTAGAAGATGAAAGTTTTAATAAATACAATACAAAAGTGGAAAAGATAATAAAAAAGATACCAAAGGGAGGTAAATGAGAAGGATATTGTTAATAACTATGGTCTGTTTACTTCTTTCAGGGTGTGGAATATATAATCTTGATGGATTTGTTGTCCCTAATGATACACACTTTTTAAAATGTATAGAGAGTTTAGATACTCCACAAAAGATAAGTGAATATATGGTAGCCAACTTTACATATGAAAAACATTTATATTATGCATATGACCCATATACTCTATTCGTAGAAGAATATGGAGATTGTAATGATTTTGCTGCTTTTGGAACTTTTGTAGCTAATTATCATGGATATGAAACATACCAAATACATATTAATTTTGGTACTATAGAATCTCATTATCTTTGTGTATACGTAGAAAATGAATATATAACACATCCATATACATTTACAGACAATAGAAGATATTATAAATATTTCTACACATTTAGAAGCATTGTAGAATGTAGTGATTCACATACAGGAATGGAATGGAAAAGTTATAAAGTATATAATTACGATAACGAAATAATAGAAAAGGGGTATAGAAAATGAAAGAGAAAATTACAACAATACTTGACCAATTTGCAAAAGAAGAACTGGGGAATCGGCTTTCACAGTTTAGCATGATTGCTTTGAAAGAAATGATACTTAATATAATAAAAGAAAAAACAGGGGAAACTAAAAAAGAAGTTAAGAAAGATACAAGCGTGAGATAAAGGAGTGAAATAAATGACTACAAAAGGAGCATTTGAAGACCCAGATAACCCAGCAAGTGGTATTCTCCCACAAGAGCACCCAGATTATGATGGGTTAGATACCAATGCCCCATATAATGGGCATACAGAATATGTAGATGACCCAGTTTCTGGAATACCACAACCTGTATATGTACCGGGAGTAGAAGAAGAGACCGGTAGTAGTCCTAGTAACCCTAGTGGCGGTGGCGATAGTACTCAACCTTCCAGTGTAGAAGAAGAAGCAGTGTTAGATGAGTTTGTACCTACTGCACCAACGGATGACTGGTTTAAGCCACCAGAAGATGTGCCAATACCGGGATATGACCCAAATGCTATTAAGCCAGTTGATATAGATGAAGCACCTGCATACGAACAATCAGAAGAACAAAAAGAATGGGCTAGGATGCAAGCAGGACAAATACAGAATATCATAAACCAGCAAGGTATAGGCATTGATGAAGCTACTCAACAGTTAATGAAGCAACAGACATGGGATTTATTAAAAGCAGATAGAGATGAAAAATTACGTAGACTAAACCAGAATATGGAAACTAGAGGAATTACTAGTTCTGGGCTAAGAATTAGTGAAGAAATGAAAATTCATGCTAATGCTACTAGGTCACTAGCAGCTAGCGTAACGGAAGTTAAGATTAAATCTGCATTTTTAAAGATGGCAAGTTTTGAAAATGCTTTAGGATTATCTGCAAAATTCTTAGATTACTTAGATGTACAAGACCAATTAAGATATGCACCAAAATTAGCTACATGGTCTAAGAGAGCAGATGCTAAAATAGCTGCTATGGCTGCAAGTGTAGAAGTTTATAAGGTAAATTTACAACAGGCTTATGCAGTTAATAATATGAATGCAGCAGCAAAGATAGAAGCACAGTTTGCAACACAGCAGAATGCATGGAATGTTGAAGCAGCAGAAATAGAAATGGAATTTGCAACAGAACAGGCAAAGTTAGATAGAAATGCTAATATAATGGGTACTATTTTAGGTGGAATAAGTGGGATATTTTCATGATAAAACAAGTGTGGGACAATGAAAGTTACTTTATAGTAACAGATGAATTACTAAAGGTTCCTAATGCTATGATAAGCACAGATATGTTATTTAGAAATATGGCAAATAATCCACATGTAAGTACTCATCTTTATTTTAATGAGAACGATGAAGTCAAAGGTGGAGTAGTTTTGAACGATGTACTGGACATTACTGGGAAACATATATTCTTTGTCATGTTCCAATTTAGAGATGTGCACTTTCCTGAATTAGCAGAAATGTTTACAGACTATGTTAATAAATTAGCTAAGGAAAAAGGTGCTACAAAAATAGTATTTACGTCTAGTAGAAAAGATAGTGTTACTGAACGAGCAACAAAAAAACTAGGGTTTAAAAAATCTTATAGTGTTTTTGAAAAGGAAGTGATATAATGGCTAATACATCATTTAGTAGTGGATTTGCTACAGGATATAGTGTTACTAGTACTTGGAAAGCAAACAAAGAAAAGAAAGATATGATTAAAGGACAAGAAGAAGCATCTAAAGCTTTTGCACTTGATTTAGCAGCAAGATTTGATAGAGATAAGAAAAGTGGATTAGGTATAGACCAAGAAGAATATGAAAATGGTATGGCATTTTATATGGGTGCAAGCACAGAACAATTAAATATATATAAATCTTTATATAAAGATTCTATGAATATGACCAATGAAGAACTAAGTAAAAATCTAGAATCTGCCAAATTAATGGAAGAAATGTATGCTGATGTTGACCTTAAAGATTATGATGGAATGAAAGAAGTAATGAAAACATGGAAATCTCCAAAAGCAAAAGCATATATGCAAGCAACAATGAATAAATGGAAACAAAATGAATCAAAGATGAAATCGCAAGCAACACCATATGGTTCTTATAGTGAAGCACAGAATGCACCAGAGAATAAGGGATTAAATGTTAAATACATAGCTAGCATAAATGCATATGTAGGTATTGATAAAGAGGAAACAAGTACATATTATAAAACACAACAAGAAGCTATGGCAAATGCTATGCAGATTCAAGGACATACAGCTAAACCTGTACAAGAAAAAGGTGGATGGAAAATTCAATATGATAAAAAGGCAACTACTCCAAAACCAGATACAAGTACAGGATTTAGAAGTACATCTGTGGACACGCAATCAAAGCAGGAAAAGAATGCTTTAGCTGCGGAGACATTAGAAGACAAACAAAAGTTAGAGAAGGATTATCTAGGAGCTAAAGACTCAGAAGGTAGAGGATATGACCCATCCTCATGGAAAGTATCTGATGAAAGATGGAAGACTACTAATACAAAAGAAAGAAAAGAAAGCTTAGATAATACATTATCATTAATGAAGCAGATAACAGATGATAAGGGTGGATTTAGACCTAGTGAAATGCAAACACTTCCTGTTGAGGGAAAAGACGAAGAACATACAAAAGAAGAATGGTATACTGCTCTTTGGAATCAATACATGCAAGAATACGATAGGCTAAAAGCGATAGGATTTGACATGTCTGAATATGAATTACCAATACCACCTGATGAATTAGAAACATTAGGATTTCAAATGCCATTTACCAAAGCAAATCAAGGTGATGTTAAACAAATCTGGAAGAAATAGGGGAAAATATGGGAACAGGATATTTTGGCTCAGGAGTGAGTGACTTACTAAGTAGATTAGAAGAAGAGAAGAAAGAAAAAGAAGAAGAACAAAAACCTATTGGATATATAGGTGTTAAATATAACCCAGCTAATGTTGAGGAACAAAGTCCTACTATAACTACGCCTGAAATTCCAGAAGAAAAATCTGAACCATTAACATCTAAAGCAAGTAGGGAATTTGACTTTGATGACCCATCTGAAAGAGCAGCATATTATCAAGAAAAGATAGCATGGCTAGAAGGAATAGCAGATGAGAAAGGTGGACAACTAGCAGAATCTTCATATGAAGCATATAGATATGCTATTAGAAAATATAATGAAAATGTAAAATTAATCAATGAAGAAGTACAACCAACTGAGATTAAAAAACCACGACAATTTGAACAGAAAGGTGTTGCATCTAGACAAAGAGGAATTGGAGAATTACCATCATCCAATCTTCAATCAGAGGACATGCCTAAAGCTATTCAAAAAATGGATGATTATATTACAGCAGGTATTAAAGGTGTAGGGGCAGGAACAGCAGGATTTGCAGAAAGCTTTTCACAGTTATTGGTTGAGGCAGGTGAACGAGAACTTGCATTGCAAGAAGGATATAAACCTAGTGACAGATGGGATGTAGAAGAGAAAGACTTTATTAAAAAGCTACTTGAAGCTAAATATGGTGGAGATAGATTTAAAAAAATAAAAGGAGAAGCTGCTACATGGGTTAGCGATAAAGGTGCTGAACTAGTACAAGAAGCACAGGAATGGAGCAAACAATTCCAATTAGCACAAGATGCCGGAGAAGTAGAAAAGTTTATATATGATATGACTGCTGGCGGAACATCCCTTGCAGGAGCTCTTGGAATTGCATGGGTTACTAAAGACCCAAATATGGCTGCTGCAATTTTTGGATTAGTTGCACGTGGTGGAACCTATGGAAAAGCTAGAGAAGCAGGAGTAGACCCACTTGAAGCAGGAGCTTATGGAAGTCAAAATCAGTTTACTGAAACTATTTTAGAAGCTGTTGGACTGGAATTATTACTCACTAAACTACCTGTAGGAAAAGGATTAAGTATTTTATTAAAGGGTGTTGGAGAGGGTTCTCAGGAATGGTCTCAGGGGTTCATGGGAAATCTTATAGAAAAATATGGATGGAATAAAGCTAAAGATGTCACAGAAGGACTAGGTCGTGAAGCACTTATAGGATTTTTACTAGGTGGTGGAACATCACTTGTAATAGAAAATCTATCTAAAAAATATGACATAAACGAGAAAGACATAACTAGTGCAGTTGAAGAAACTTATCAATATTTACATAACATCACAAAAGATACATCATTTCAAGATGTTATAGATTATGAAATGAAAACAGATGTTACTAGTTCAGATGATTATTTAGATGATTATTTAGATAAGCAATCAACACAGAGTATATTAGATGATATAGATGGAAGAGAATTTGAAGATATACCACCACAATATCAACCGGAGATACCTGACACCGTACATGGCACAGGAATAGAAGGAACTTTTGCTGGTAAAGTATCAGCTAAATCACCAACTTGGTCTAAAGATATTGCTAAGGCTATCAATTCAGGTGGAATATCTTATGACCCTATAAAAGGTGATGTTTCTGGTGATGGATACGCTGTTTCAATTTCTGAAAAATATGAGCATAAATTCACTAGTAAAGATGACATAACCAAAGAAGATGTAGAAAAGTTCGCAGACGAAAATAAAGGAATGCTAAACATAGAGGAAAACTTTATTGGTGGATGGAAACCTGAGGGTGGTAACCCAGAAATAAACGTATCAACAAAAAAAGCAACTCTTACAGAAGCAGTTTTATTGGGTAAAAAAAATAACCAAGATGCTATTAATGATTTAAGTACATTTAAAGATATTTACTTAAGAAACGTTAAAGCTAAAGAAGGAGACGAAGCACACGCAAACGATGTAGTTCACTTATTCCATGTAAGTGAAGAAACAAGAACAGATATAGACCCTGAATATATGTCTACAGGACAAATAGGTAGAGAAAAAGGACAATTTGAAAATGTTGAAACTAAAGCATTACATGAAGGATATGAAACAAAATCTAATTGGTATCTAGAAGAAGGTAAAATAGAGGCAAGATTTGGTGGTGGAGTATTACATGAACTTTATGTATTGAAGAAAGACTTATATAATAAAGATGAGAAAGGTCAAAAATCAGATACAGATATTAAAAAAGAAGGATATAAAGGGTATATATCTCAAGACCAAGCAAGATTATTTACTAAAGAAATTCCTGTTGTTGTAGGAAAACTAAGCATAAATAAAAATGAATCTGTTAAAGTCAAAGATGCTTACAAATATTCATCTCCTGCACCAGAACCAATATTCAGAAGAGATTCAGGTATTGACCTTTCAAAAGAACCAACAGACACTCAAAGAAGAGAACAGCAAAAGCTATTAGACGAAGGAAAAATTAGCAAGCAACAATATAATGAGAGACTTGGAATAGAAGAAGATGGACAATTATTTAAAGACACAGGAGCACAAGAAAGTGCCACTATGTCAGGTGATGACGTAGGAGACTCAAACACACCAGATATTATGGATGATTGGATGACTAGTCAAGGGAAAGTGTCAGAGGTTCTTAGGGGAACTAAGGGAATGACTGCTGACGATGTTATGAAAAAATATCCAGACATCAAATTAAAGAGAGATGTTACCATTAAAGATATACATGGAAAAAAATCTGTTATTGCAGAAGGTGAAGCACTTTCTCCTTATGAATTAAAGGGTGGTAAAGTTCTATTACAAGATGGTGATACATATATAGTAAGTAAAAATACTGCTCAGAATTTAATGGGACAAGCACAAAAATCAGAGGCAAAAGAATTTGCACCTGAATTAGATAATGATGAGACTATTGAAGAAATACAAATTGTAGATGGTGATTATAAATGGTATACCTTATCAGGAGAGGACAGCAAAAATTATAGAACAATTCTAGTTGAAGCACGACCAGATGAAACAGGATTAAATGATTTTGAATCTGATATGTTATGGGAAAAATGGGCTGCTGGAAGTTATACATCTAACCATTACATGGAAGAAATGAATCCATTGTTTCATTTACGTGTTACAGATAAGAAAACCACAGATAATAAAAAAATTACTTTCCTTGAAGAGATGCAAAGTGATTTTGCAACAGATGTAGCAAAAGATAAAAGAAGGGCAGAAGCAGAAAAGAGGGCACCTGTATCAGACAACTGGATAGAAAAAGACAATCCTATTATGAAAAATTGGAGAGAAGAAGCAGTAAAACGGTCACTAATAGAAGCAGTAAGAACTGATTCAGAATACCTTTCTTGGACTACAGGAGAACAACAAAACAAAAGATACCCCGGACTTTTAGCTTATGGAATTACAGAAATAAAACATTCATCTAAATATGAAGATAAAGTAGTTAGAATATACGAAGGAAAAAAAGTAATAGATAGATTATATGTAGGGAAAGATGGAAAAGTAAACGAGGTAATGAATCGTCCTATTTGGGAAGGTAAATACCTAGAAGATATAATTGGTAAAAAATATTCTGCACAAATTATGGAAAATAAAAATACATATAAAGACTATATAATTAAAACAGATAATGAGCCTATGGGTATTGCAACTGCTCCCGGTTTATATGACAAAGACTTACCACATCTTATAGAAAAAATTACAGGTGAAAAAGTTACAGAGATAGATGTTAAGAACGATAACGAAATTGATACATCATTTGTTATTCAGGGGAAAAATGTATCTCCACCAACAGAAGGAGATGTTATAAAAGATTTAGAAACAAATGAGAACTTAATAGTTATTTCTGTAGATGATATTAAGATGAAAGTTGAAGTCATGTCACAATCAGAATCGGAAGAGATTGGTAGGCAATTTGATGCTGGTGAAATATCTGCTGAACAGATGATGGATAAACATACAAATGCTCCGGTAAAAGAATATAATTGGGAAGATACTTCTATTAAAGATGATGTTGACATGCAAGAAAATTTAAAACAACCTGCCATTAAGATAACAGACAAGATAAGAAACATGGTAAAAGGTAATAAAGAAATATTCGATACATCTGGACAATTGTTTAAAGACACAGGAGTACAAAAAAGTGCCACTATGACAGGTGATGAAGTAGGAGACTCAAGTACACCAGAGATTATGGATGATTGGGTAACTGAGATACCATACACAGACTTAGAAGTTATAGAAGACACAGAATATTCGCCAACAGAAGAAACAAAAGAAGTTCGTAAAGATTATGAACCAATACACGTGCCAAAT
>Ga0207997_1001205_pt1 | contig 13424 bp, 19 predicted proteins | sample AntAceMetag02UKN_FD_184777 | JGI IMG/M metagenome (GOLD analysis project Ga0207997, IMG submission 184777) | Saline lake microbial communities from Ace Lake, Antarctica - Antarctic Ace Lake Metagenome 02UKN (SPAdes) (version 2) | ecosystem: Environmental > Aquatic > Non-marine Saline and...
CCTAATGTAGATATCGACGTAGACTACGGCATTCCGCCCATGGATGATGGTGGTCCGCCTGTCGTCGAGCCCACCGGGCCGTCCGCTATTCTTGTGGTCGTCATGCTGATTTTAAGCTTATTTGGCGGCGCTGCCGGCGGTGTAATCTCCCAGTGGAATAAAATCACATCAGCCGAGTAAACAGAAATTAACCAAGCGAATAGAAAGGTTTACCATGAACTCGGACAGACTTACCATGAATTTCCAAATGGCGCTTACATCGTTACAATCTGGATTGAAAGTTTCCCGGGAGAAATGGAATGGCCCCGGGCAATACCTGAAACTTCAGGTTCCAGATTTGAATAGCAAGATGTCCCTTCCGTACATCTACATCCATACGGTGCAAGGAGACCTTGTTCCGTGGTTGGCCAGCCAAACAGACCTCCTGGAGTACGACTGGGTTGTAGTCGATTAGCACTGCTTTTGTTTTACGCTTACATCAACAAACAGAGAGGTTCCCCATGAGTTTGCTAGAGATTTCACTACTTTGTGTCGTTGTGATCGCCGGTGGTTACGCCGGGGTCAAGTTCCTCTTGAAAAAGGATACCGCGCGCGAAGAGCGCCGTCGTGGCGCTGCACAGCTTGCCCTAACGCTTTCCGGCATTGGTCTAAAGAAGACGCCCGAGTTCCTTGTATCATACTCCGTAGGCGACTACAGCGGTATGGCTCAGAACATCAAAGAACTCGTCAGCACGTTTGCCACTGGGGAAGTTGCAGTCTTAGCCGAGTTCTCCAAGGTGTTCGATGGACTGCTGGACGCTAAGCTGGGGACCGAGAGCGGTAGGTCCTTCATTGCTGCCAAGCTGTCTGACGCAGTGCAGGAGCGCGATGTTTCGGTTGTGCAAGATGCACCGATTGCTGGCGTCGTGCAGAAAGTCAAGGATCTAGTTAGCAAGGATCTCTCATTAACTAGGGCGATTACTCCCTAGGAGAATTGAACCCGCCGGGACATGCCGGCCGGAAGGCAACACCTTCTAGCCGGCTCCTGGCGGGGTATTTTAATCAGGGACCCAACCACCCTCGCTGGGAATATCCGGATGCCGGTATGATTAGCTCGCCTTCGGCCCCAGTGGGGTAATTTTAATTAGGAAACAGATATGACAGCAGCAGAAACGAAAACCCTCGCGTCTCTCCGAAGGGACCTGGCTAGCTACCATATTGAGATATGTGAGCATATCACTAGATGCGAGGCGTGCAGATCCGACGTAAGTAAGATCGTCGCAGAGATATACGGAGCACCGGGAAACAGAGACAAAAGCCCGGGGCTCGTTTGCGAAGTGGCTAAAATTCGCGGCAAGTGGCACTCGGCGGTTGTTGGCTTACGATGTATCTGGGCCGTACTCACCCTGGCAGTCAGCGCCGTCGTAGCTGTCGTGGTGCGTGGAATGTAGGGCGGTCCGGGCCGTTTACTCCCACGGCCTGGGCCACCCTCGGTGAGTCCAAGTAGAAAACTACCTACCACCTGTTCCTACTAGAAAACCCGCCCAGCTTACGCTGCGGCGGGTTTTTCGCGTATAATCGACAGGAGCCCCGTTAGAGGCCTCCAGGTCCAGGTGAATCTAAGTACGTAATCTCTTCAGGAACGTCCAGGTGGAAGCCGTGTGGACGATTTATATCGACTTAGGCGGCTCTTTGTCCGGTCTTTGTCCGGACAGATGCAGAAGTAGTCTTCATCGCCCAAATGACCACAATTTGCCTCGTGTATCCTTTCCCACAATTCGCCGTACGTAAACCCGCAAATCATTACATCATTGCGTATCCTGGCGCATGATGCGCAAGTCTTGGCGGTCCAGAGCGAGCCGTCGCTCTTCCCGGATGCGTATTCGTAGACATCTCCTGGCTTGATTTCGCAACCGCATTCGCAACAGGTGTGAAATTTTCTGGCGGTCATATTTTTTGCATTGTGAAATTCGTTGTACTCATCATAGTCGTCGTAGTCGTCGCATACGCAATTAAGCATAGTAATTAACTAACCTTTCTTTGCTTGATTCCTAATAGCCATTCGCGAACGGTCTCGGCCAATACTTCTAATCGAGAAAGCTCATTGAGATTTAGCTGCCTGTAGGTTCGCTTCTGAATGTTGCTGTTAGTATGACCCATCGTAAGATCGATCATGGTTTGATCGTAAATAGAGTCAACGATCGTGGCGTAGGTGTGCCTAAGAGACCCAAGACTAACGCCGCTGGTCCTCCGCCCCAATTTATCAAGTAGCTTGCTGAATTTCCTGATTATGTTTCTGGTGCTGGCGTATGGCAGGCCGAATTTCGTAAGCAATAATACATCAGTAGGTAATTTTGCTTGACCGTCTATCGGGTTCTGTAGCCTAGTGATTGCCTCAATCGTTTCTGGCCACAAAACAGCCTTGCGTTTCTGTCCGGTTTTCGTGCGCCTAAATTCGTGGTACGAGACATAGCCGTCCAGGCGGATGTGCTCGCCTGTTATTGCAATCGTATCGCTAGGATAAAACCCACAATTGATGCCAAGTAGGATAGCAACGCGCATCTCTGGACTCGCAACATCAAGCGCAGCAAGTATCGTTTCTCTATCCAAGAACCTGGAGGGACTGTTCTCTTCCTGTTGGATCTCTATCGAACGTAGCGGCGGAGCCTTGAATCGCGGCCCAAAAGAAACACGATCCACGATACTCATTCCCTCTGGACCGCCCCATTTGAATACGGTCTTAATTGCCGTCACGAGATTTTTCTGAGTCCGCAGACTGCGGCCCGATTTCTCGATACATTCCATTAGCTTGGAAAAATGAAGCGGTCCTATAGACTTTACGTAGCAACCCGATAATTTAGCGTCGTCCAGTACGTTGAAGGCTGCATGATAATCCGCCATAGTTTTGTCGGCCAATTTGCCGGAGGCAACGCGACTGCGCGCGTCTGCATAGTGCGCTTCAAATAGCTGTTGTACTGTTGTTTTCATGGGTCCTATTTCTCAGTGATCGATCTATACACTTCGGCGAACTTAAGCCCCCACGAGTCGCCATGTTCAAAGGCCTCTTCAATTGCAAGCACATGAGCCCACTCGTGGATTAGTGTGTCCACCTGCCCAGACCACTCCAGGTCTGAATTCACATAAATCGTATAATCCCCGATTGAATTCAGCCTAGTGGAGCCCTCGAATTTCTTGCACGGGCGGCGTATGACTGCCACTCTGCCTGGCACCGGAAAATTCCTCCGGAGCTTACGGATATATTCCTTCCATTTTTTTGTTCGTTTCAATGTGCCGCTCCCCGTAGCTCGGCACTGATCGTCATTAGAGAAACGCAACTATCCATGTGGTTGGAATTCCACGGCCTAGGCACAAGAATTGCGCGGCCTCCGGCGGCACGGAACTCGTTTACGTTCTTGTCGCTGTCGTCAATCAGTAGTGCCTCGGGTTTGGCACAAAAGTCTTTACGCGGGCTCATCATGTACTGCCTGTGCATCCATCGTGGCAACTTATCCTTAATCCACTCAAGCTTTCCGGCGAGACATCCCGGGTCCTCTGTCGGGGTAGTCAGGATGCAGACATTCTCTTTTCCAACAATTTGCACGCAGGCTTCAATCAACCAATCGCATTCGTCGGACTTAATCACGTTAGCCCAGAAGTGACGCTTAATCCGACTCCAGAAGAACTCCGGTGTCATGGGCGTGAATAGGTAACAGTCCCGCTTAGCCAAAAGGGCGTTGGCTGCACGCACAATATCGAACCCCCACTCCGGATCGTAGGTGAAGTCCGTATCGGAAATGACGCAGGTTAGGGCTTCCATTGTGAAATTATTGAGGACATCATCTAGGTCTAGGAATATCTGCTTGACCTTCATTTCAAGATTCTCCATGTGTGTAATCGGCATCTACCTGCACGTCAGTAGCCGCTTCAGCCGGGAATAATCGAACCCCCACTTACCTGCACGTCAGTAGCCGCTTCAGCCGGGAATATCCTGAGCGGAGGGTCGCCTTTATCAATGAGTGTTTCGTGAAGCAATCCAAAAGCGTTGAAGATGATTGCACAAAGCGCATCTTCCGCATCGATGACATGCCCGTCGCCTCTGTCCGTTACGATGTGTCCACGGTGCATCGTCCAGAAATCAATGAAGTGCCGAAACAGAGATTTGACATAAACCACGTCAGGTATTCCTTTCTGCCAGTTATCGCTGTCGCGAACATTACCGTCAGCTTGCGTTCGATGCGAGTGCATGTATTCTGCGTATCGCGTCAACGCAAGCGGGCTCAGGAAGCCATCAAAATCAAGTTTGCCATCGTCATTATCTCTCGTGGCTCCACTATCAAAAGCTCTCATTTCGTTACCTCTTTTGCGGTTTAGATAAAACGTAAACGCCATGGCCGTTAAATGTTATTGTTGTTTCTTTTTCTTAAATCTCGATTTGTGGTATTTTTCTCCCTTTCCGCACGGCATGATTTCATGGTACGGTATCCCGCCAAGGATTACGGCAGCGGCCAGGATCGGACGCTCTTTAATATGCCGGCCATAGGCGAATTGGTAGGCGTCAACGTCAATCCCGCAACCAACGTCAACAGAAAAGACACGCTGCAACGGATTGGCCCGCCACTTTACTCCAGCCCTCGAATGGCAGTGCCCCATGACAACTGGCATTAACATTTTGCCGGACACGTTCCAGGCTGGGTGAGTACCGCCTTGGGCAGTTCCGTGGAAGTAATACACACCGTCGATGATGTGTTCGTGCTTCCAATCCCACCCAGGAGTGTTCCATGTTTCCGCGTAGTTACGGATGAACCGAGACGGGATATTAACGGATTCAGCAAGACGAATTACGCGCTCGTCATGGTTGCCGATACACACTTTCGCACTCGGAAACCTTCTTTTCCATGACTGAATTTGCCTCTTGGCAAGCAGGAATTCGTCATCGGGACCGGGGCAATGCGGGTTGGCAGCGTGAAAGTTGATTGCCTGAAAGTCAACCACGTCTCCCATGAATATGACTTGATCGCATTCCCACGCATTGTATATATCCGTGCAGAACCGCATGTAGCCCGGGTGTGTGGCCGGTGCATGTATGTCACCTATCGCTAGAACTCTTGCCATGTAGTGCCTCCAATGTTTCTCTTGCCTTTTTAGCAAGATAGTAAAATGCTGGTTCCCTTACAACACACAATCGATCAAGCTCGCATACGTCATTCACAATTTCATACAGCGCAAGCGCTTCGTTTGCATGAAACACGAGTGGCGGGTCTTTCTTTACTTCGTCTAGCCGCTTCGGTTCATCCTGCGCGCTGAACATCATTGCCCCGCAAGTCGGGCACTTGTGCGCCCCCTTGCCACCCGGCCTCCGTGGTTGTAGGTAATAGAATCTCCGTACTGCCAAGACGGTACTCCGCGAGGCTTTCGCTGCAACTGCGATAGCATTTGAAGTAAGGCCAGATAGGAACATGCGGCGGATTTCATCTACCTTCGACGGTGGAGTCAAGTTGACTGCATCCATGGTTAGGCGTATACTCTTCACCGCCGAATCATCCACCCCGACAGCTAAGGCAATGTACTTGTCGGTTATACCGCCCGTGCAATGGTATCTAATCATGGCCTTGTGTCTTTTGTCGAGAAGTTTGCGAACCCTCTCTTCTTGTTCTATTGTAATCATTTGTCTTTCCGTGCTATCGTAAGTTCCACTCGTGGGCTTTTCTCATCGATACCGAATGTTGGTGACGTTCGCTTCATGTGCTCGTAATCATCATCTGGAACGAGCCCCGAATCTACGATCCCATCATACGCAGCCTTCAGGGCACCCATTGCGTTGTCCTGATCTCGCTTGCGATTCGTTGCGAAATAATACGCAACATGAACCTCCACCTTCTTCCATGGAGCCGTCTCGATACGCTCGTCATCAATAGCCTCCCTGGCCAATCGACGATATCGTTTCGTGGCGGAAGCTTTCATCATCCTACTACCGAAGCTGCCGATAGTGCAATTGGGCTGAAGCACCCTGGCCGGCAGCGGAAGGACAATGATAATTGACTCGTTCGTTTCTACCATCTCTACGGCTTGATACCCAGGCTCTTGAACCAACAAGGAAAGCAGACATTATATTCCTTGCACGCCTTGTACGGCAGCATTGCGTCGATCAGCGCCATTCTTTGCTCGTAAGAGTACGATTCATCCTTCACTAGGATCTGAATACCAACTAGCTCCGGTATGTTCCCTACTATAAGCGATTTTCCGCACACATCGCATGTCTTCATTTCGCTTCCCCTTCCTTAAATTTCAAGAAATTCTCGACAGTCCAGTAATTGAGTGTCCTCTTGTCGCGCCCGTCAAGCCCCCGTATAATCTCGCCCGCTTCAATTAAATCTTCTATGAGGTCGTTTCGCTGCCTTTTATTTGCCCATTGCGTTCTTCTTGTCAGCGTGGCTTTTGTGCAACCGCTTATTCCATACTGCCTGATGCAAGCCACTATCTTTCGCTTTTGTTGCTCGGTAATTCCAGATACAATTTCAGGCGCAAGAATTACACGGAAATCCTTCAGTAAATATCGGACCAGTCTGCATGAATAGTCAGCTATTGATTCAGAAATAACTGGATTTACAGAGTTTTCGCTGGCTGCAATTATCAGCGCAATTTTTCGCGCATTTTCTTCACTCTTAGCCCACAGTATTGCCATGTCCGGATATTTTTTCCCGCGCTCCGTTGATTCGTTATCGAATACTATGAATACTCTTTCAGCCTCTCTGGAGCTTTCTATTGTAGTCTGCTCTGGTGGGGCCTGCGTGTAATGGGAGGTTACAAATTGAGATACGCTACTGCCGTCAGTTGCACCCTGCCCGCGCAGGAACCATTCCCTGCACTGCTCACTAATACCATTTGGTACTGGCTTTTCTCTAATTTTGCGATTCTTAATTGGGTACAAATCCGAAAGGAACATCAAGCACCTACTGAGCCACCCATCCTGCATATCCATGGGCGAAATGCCATCAGACAGTCGTTCTGGCGTTGACATTCCGTATATGCAGCAGCAAGGCTGCACAATTACTCGTTGCTTATCCTTCTCTGCGTACTCTTTGCCAAGATAGATATTTCCAGCAGACGAGTACAGCTTCATAAGCAACGACACAATCTGTGCATGGTGAGGGCTCTTTCCTGATCTGATGTTTGCCAGCAGGTATCCTATTTCGTCCCACAAAAACAGCGTAGCTGGCTTGCGAGATATCTTGTCCTCTAATGCTGAATCAGATGCAACATCATCCCCACCGAGCAAATCCATGCAACCAGCGGCTTCGCATAGTCTGCGTATCTGATGCGGTGCATGAGCTTTCCCAGCGCTCGATCTCGCTACGCCCATTGCGTACAAGTTAGTTCTATTGCCAGTGGCATCTTTAATTTTGCGTCCATACAGAACGCCAAGAAAAGTCAGAGAACACGCAAGAGTAAGGAATGGCTGCGACCTTATCGAAGTAGAATTGATCCAGGAGCATATTTCACCAAGCAATCCTGTTGGCTGCACGAGAAACTGAAATTCATTGTCGTCAACGTGTTTTTCGTCTTTTTCGTCTGTTATCCAATAACCGAGGTTATTCCCCCCGCTAAACGGCTCTTCTGACTGTGCGGATTCGACGAACTCTTCTTGAATTTTCAGCATTTCCAAATTCGCATTGGCCGCCCGCTCCCTAAGCAACGCTGCAACATCAACTTTTACATTAGACGCATCCGGCATTGCGTAGTCTGGATCATCTACAATCCAGCCCACGGGCTTATCTCGTGGCGGGTTCCTTCTTGCCTCCGATATCTTCCTACGGAAGTCCTTCTCTTCGCTCTGAACCGACAGGTCCCATGGAGGACAGCAGCGTTGATTATACTCGCTGGCCAGTGTCGAGTATGCTTGTTCGTCGGAGAGCCGACAGCCATTGACCATACCCTGGGCAGCCCAGAACAACTTGTCGTGTCCGGCTTGCCCCTGGACGGCGGGATCGCATTCAGCAAGCCAGAGAGATGCTCGGCGAATCGTGTCATCATCGTGCGGCCGTGAAGTCGGCTGGACTGCTAGGGGCGGCTGCGCTTCTCGCGGTGTCTGCCTGGCTGGTCGCATATAATCCGGATACGCTGCTGTCTCTACTTCCCAGGGAGCGTGACCAGCATCCCAAGCATACACACCACCGTTAGGATGTATAGAGGGTGCCAGGACAACATAGTACCCATCGCCACGTAAATCAATCCCAGGACGAAAACTGTTGCGATTGGCGGGGGCATCGTCAGTTTTATAAAACGCATGGAAACCACCCCTCGGGGTATGCTGCTTAACGGTAATTGGTAGCTGTGGAAATTCCTTGAGCGATTCCAGGCCATTCGCATCACCGGACGCAGGCACATCAACATCAATGACGTAGATTCCGCTTTGTTTTCCGCACGCAACGCCGATGTTAGCGGTCGGCCACCTTTCCCACCATGCGCGAATCTGTGCTTCGTCTACCGTGGCATCCTTGACTCCGTGCGATGTAATCGGAGTTTTCTTGCCAGGAGCAAGCGGGAATACATGCCAGCCAAGCTCGGCATATTTCAGGGCGCATTCGCTAAGTTGGCTCATTTACCTAGTTCCTGATCTCGAATTCGTAATCTCGTAACCAGTAGGCCGGGAACGTTAGTAGCCTGCATATCCTAATTCCATCGCGATCCGGATGGCGCTTACATCGTTGCAATTGGAATACGTCGCCCAAAGGGTTTGGCTGATCCATCAATTCACAAGTTGCCTCTGTGTGAAATCTTGGTGACACTAGAATTATGGTTTTGTCAGTGCGCCTCTTGCTAAGGAAGTCCCTGAAGAGATCAGCCTTGATAATTCTGACGACTTCTGCGACGAACGGATTCTTAATCATTACTTTCCTCCAATATCGGTTGATTATACCCTACAACTTCAAGATACTTGCCATCGTGCTTAACTGTTATTGTCTTTGTCCATTCCAGAAGCGTTTGTGTCAGGAACATATCGCCCAGCGCGAAGTTTACAGTAATATCGCCTGGCTTCGTGGTCCCTGCCGCAGGAACCCTACGTCGCCACCAATGGAACGCGATGTTTCCCGCTGGCCCTGGGTGGTCGAGACAAATCCATTCACGAAAAGTAGATAGCCCGCATCGATATTGCACCTTCATGCTATCGGGCGAACCAGGCTTCTTGTGCCTGGATACCGCCACAGAATCTACCTTGTACGTTTCTGGCGTGGTAGATAGAATCGATTTCTTGGATGCCTTATCTCCGTGCATTCGACGATTACGCTCTACTGACTCAAGCCGCTCAATTTCTTGTTTGGGAATTTCCCATCCGCAAGCCGGGCACTTACGTACTGCGCGACTAAAGGACTCTCTGCATTCCATGCAAGTAGCCATAACAACCTTCTGTCCTGAGCCAAGCAAGTCAATTGGTCCGTGCTCTTCAATACATCCAGCGAAATCGAGGACAAGACAGTTCTCCTTTCCGGGGCTAATGCGAAGCCCACGACCTACCATTTGCGAGAAAAGGCCAGTAGAAAGTGTCGGGCGAAGTAGCACAATGCAATCTACGTGCGGGGCATCGAAGCCTTCAGTAAGCACATTTACGCAACATACTGCGTGCAGCCTATTAGCCTTGAAGTCTTTGATTATCCTGTCTCGATCTGACTTGCCAGTCATGCCGGTAATTGGCGGGGCAACGACTCCCCATGCCCCGAGTTCCCTGGAAACTTGAAGACAATGCTCTACATCGACACAGAAAAACACTGCGGATTTACGCTTTTCTGCCAACATAATACTGACTGATTCTTTTATTGCTCTCCGAATCAAATCCACTTTGTTCGTAGCTTTTGCCAGCGATTTTGTAATGTAGTCACCGCCACCATTTCGCCTTACGCTGTCCAGGTCTGGCTGGGCAGCGCTTACTTTTGATCGCAAGGCAGACAGCCAGCCCCGTTCGATTAAATCCGTCACTTTTGATTCGTAGCATATTTCATTCAGGATATGGTCTTTATGGCAGATTGGACCGCACCCCATACGAAATGGCGTAGCCGTCCAGCCCACCACCCTTATGTCTTTGTTGAATCGCCTGCACTCTTTAATGAACGTCCGATATTTCCCCTCGCCAGACGGCGGGATACGGTGCGCTTCGTCAACGAAAATGAAATCGAATGGAGGGAACTCGCCTGATTTCTTGAATATGGAATCAATAGACGCAAAGAGAATTTGCGAATCATAATCCCGCTGCCCTAGCCCGGCTGAAAAGATTCCGATTTTCCCCTCTGGATAGACAGCACGCAACTTCTCGAAATTCTGTTGCACCAACTCTTTTCTGTGCGCCAGAATACATCCGCGAATGTACGGCGCGTCTATATGCCACTTACGGATAATAGACGCCATCGACACGCTCTTTCCGCTGCCGGTCGGAAGCACGACGCACGGGTTCGTATCCTTGGCGCAAATGTACGCATGAAGCGCTTCTTCGCACTCAACTTGATATGGCCTTAGTTGGAAGCTCATGCTACCTTGACTTGAAAGTTCTCTGTTGAAGTGTCCAGCATCATGGGGATCATCCACACTAGATTCGGGATAACAAGTGGAAGCTTCCTGATATTAAAAACAGAAACCTTTTCGTCCGTAACGGTCTTGGCGTGCCACGGGTTACTGAAGCACTTATAGACTGTAACAACGAAGTCCTCGCCGTCCAGGATACCCGCAAACTCCCATTGGTGAAAATGATAGCCAGTCTCTTCGGAAAACTCGCGCTCCATTGCTGCGAATGGTATCTCGTCTTTTTCGACCTTCCCTCCCACTCCGTTCCACTGACCCCTTTGCCACGCAGGCCGTTTCTTTTCGATTAGCAGCACATTATTCCGGAACTTACTAAACATAAACCCAAGCACGTATCTCTTTGTTAAACTCAATCTGACACCTCAATGTTTTCGGGCAGGGCATGAAGCAACGCGAAGGTTTTCGCGTCCTCAAGACTGACAAACTTTTCCTGAATGAATGGAACTTCGTTGCTTATAGCATACCAATGCACGGCTTCGCAAAATTCGTGTCGCAGGATCGCGAAGGTTCGCTTATCGCATTCGTTTGCTGATAGCGTCACACCACTCCCTCTCTAATCTCGGCTTTCCTGTTGCTATACACAATGGCCATGCGGCCGGTATCGCCAAACTCAAACTCGACGGCCTGATACCCGAACCCGTCGCACTTCGCTATCGGAGTGAGCTTACTAATGTCTTCGCAGTATGTGTTCTTCCACGCTTCCGCTAGCTTGCTCGATTCTCCCCTCCAGACGATTCGAGAATCCTCTTCGGGATAGCGGGAGAGGATGTCGTCTGCACAGTGGCCTGTGGCCTCAGCATTAAACAGTCCCTTTGCTGATTCAAGGAACTTATTAACGAGCGCTGGAACGGGAAGAGTGTGAAGTTCGGTGGACGTGTAGCCGATTCCGCCGTGCATCCACTTACTTCCGTCGATATTTGTGAATTCAATGTAGTCATTTCCTGCCGGGTCCTTTCCGTAGTCGGATGGTTCCGCGAAGCTCAGCAGGCCAGGCAAGACCAGGTGATCGTCGCACGCTTTGTGCTGGTCTTCGATCGATAGGCCGCGAGCGTGCTTCTCGCATACCCACCTGGCGTTACCGTCCATAGTTGGCGTGGCATGGCAGCATTGACGACAGCTTATATCCGGCACCGGCAACGCCACGTCGCCAGTCCCCCAACACAGCGAATGAGCGGAGCAAAACTTGCATTCCCACCAGTCAGGGCGATCCGTCATCCTCTCGGGAGGTTCATTTGCGAAGATGATTCGCTTCGCTCGCTCCATGTATCCCTTCGCCTGAAACGATTCGTAGTATACTCGCTCAGGATATAGCTCATCAGTGTCCTTATTTTCCGCTAGGTACAAGGCCCTCTTCATTCCTGTCTTGTGCATGTAAGCTTGCATTTGCGCATAGTGGACTGGCTTAGACGCTTCGACGCCTTCTTTCTTGAGCTTCGCGAACGATTTGGCGTTGTGCGTCTTAAATTCGAGTACATGCCAGGTCTTTTCGGCACCCGGGATACCCAGGCCGCATCCGTCCATGTGGCCGGAGAAGTGCCCGCCTATATCGCTGACCTCAAATTGCTCGCCTGTCGCCGGGTCAACGTCGTGGACAGTGCAGCCGATGTCGCGGAGATTCTTAACCATTCGGATCTCTTCAAGGTCGCCTGTCTCGAAAAGGCGATAGATACGGCCAGGGAAGTCCTCTCTGCAACAGGCGCGAAAAGTGTACCACAGAAACCGATCGCACGGGTGTCCGATTATCGAGGCACCGAGGTATCCGCGATGCTCTTCCGCATCCCCGCGCTTCTTGTATACGGCATAGATAGCATCGGCTATCGGCGATGTTTTTGGCATGTACTGCGTGATATCTGTCATTTTTTTGGAATTTTGATTGTAACTGCAATTTTCTTGGGCTTGACATCTACGCACTTGGCGAGTTCAATGAAGATGTCTTGGCGATTCTCTTTGTACCACCTGTAGCCAGGTACATCTAGCTTGAAGGTTGTCTTGGCTTCGATTGGGATAGATTCTATTGGAACCGGGAATTCATCAACCAGCACCAGTTTCCTCAGAGCGTCAATGTCGGCATTGTAGATCAGCCCACGCTCTACGACAATCTTAGTTTTGTCTGCGAGTGTGATTGTTCGCTGGCCTTCTTCGCTACCTGGAATCAGCATTGCCAGCTTAGCTTCAACGGCAATACGATCGACCTTAGCGGCGGCCTCAGCTAGCTTGGCATTACTTAGCTGAGATGCTAGCCTTGTGATCTCATTAAACTCTTCTGGCGTCGGCGGTTTTGGTGTCATTGATTTCGACCTTTCTCCATTTCAAGAAATTTCTTAGCGCCACGATACACATTAGCAACTCGATCGCAATCATATCCAAACGGCCGAGACTTGCCCCAACTGTCACCCAGCACCCGGAGCCCGCAATCGCAAGCAAGAATCCACGCCGGCGCTTATGGCCAATTTGCCAGGCCCCCAATACAATCAATGCGCTTCCAATCCATCCCATGTAAGTCGCTTGTTAGTTCACGTTGAATGTTCGTATGGGTGCGAATAAGGTGGCTGTTGTTTTGCGGCTCGCTGATAGCTCAGCATCTCATTCTCGTATAGCCAGCTTGCCCACCGATAGCTACTGACGGTGTTGCAACAGCCTCCTTACTCGCATCCGTGCGAGTGAATCTCTATCGCTTCCAGGGCTCTACCGGCGGCGCTGCGTCGGCCTGTTGCTGGCCTGCCGCACCAGTGTGCTGCGCGGGAGCCTGCACTTGCACTGGTGCCTGGGAAGGCATTGGAGCAGTCTGCTGCGCCGGGGAAAGCTGGGGTGGTTGCGCATACTGCTGGACAGGGCTATTCACTACAGCGGTAGGCGGGGCAAACTGTTGCTGCGGC
>Ga0207997_1001206_pt1 | contig 13413 bp, 22 predicted proteins | sample AntAceMetag02UKN_FD_184777 | JGI IMG/M metagenome (GOLD analysis project Ga0207997, IMG submission 184777) | Saline lake microbial communities from Ace Lake, Antarctica - Antarctic Ace Lake Metagenome 02UKN (SPAdes) (version 2) | ecosystem: Environmental > Aquatic > Non-marine Saline and...
ACCATCAACTTCTACCAATTCCTTGATACTAGCACCTGCTACATTGTGCAGGCTACCGAACTTGCCCAGTATATTTTCTGCTGTTTTGATACCCACGCCTTTTGGGAACGCTAGTAACCTATCATCGCCCGTTTTCGACCTGTTAGCACCTGATTTGTGTGCCGTTTTCTGATAGTAGGCGTATAGTTCGTTTAGTCTCTGTATAGTGTGCCTTGTGCTTGTGGTAAGCTCTAGCGTTATGCCCCTATCTTGCCAAGAGCGCAGGAAGTTCCAAATGGCTTTCCATGACCATCCCTCTATGCCCTTTGGTGTCAGTATGCCATTCTCTTTTACCCTAGACCAGCTACCTTCTATAAGCAGTATGCTAAATTCGTAATGCTCCACCAAATCGGCAAGTTGCTTTTCAAGGCGTTTGCCCAAACTGCCGAACAGGTCGCCAATCTCTTTGCGCTCAATGCCCACCCATTTGAAATCATATGTTTGCATGGTGTAATCGGCGAACCATATCCTTTTCCTTTGCCAGCCAGTTTCAAGTAAGTGGCTAGTGATAGAGTCAAATGGCTCTAGGCTGTCTACATATTTTAGCCTTGGTTTGGAGTAGTTGGTTTCTTTAACTTCTGGCATTTTCAGCCTCCATTACTTTATATATAGCCCAGAATAATGCCAGTGCAGGGTCTTCATTCTCTATTTGGCTGATAGGTTCTTTGAATGGGTCATAACCATCTGAGCCTCTTTGAGTAGAGCAATCTTTATAAACTGTTGCTATAAATCCCTTATGTTCATAGGCGTAGAGTTCTACGTTATTTCCTCTATCCTGTAGCTTCGATACAGCATACTTGAATAGGTTGTTGAGGTCTATATTAAGATACACCATATCATCCACACTGTCTTTACCTACGGGTAAACCACTCCACTTTTTAAATGCTGCACCAAGTTCATTCTTGTGAACATTTCTCAATCCGCACCATTCCCAAAACTTCTGCTCTTGTTCTTTAGTCGGTATCATTGATTTTCTCCTGTATGCTTTTAACAACATCATCGTAATCTTCATCTGCTGGGAATTGGTCTAATGGAATTGTCATTATCCAGTCTTCAAGAATATCCTTAATCTGTTTATCTGTTAGTTTCATTATTTACTCCACATACCCAATCTTCTTTACCCTGCAAAAGCCAGGTGTCCAGTAAGCGGCAATACAAGCCTCATGCCGATTAGTAGCCTCTACATTAATACTGCACCCGGTAATAGTATGTTTTACCTCATACTTATACAATGGCAAGTGTGCTATTGGCTGGTGTGTTTCGCCCATGCTGAATGCCCTGAAAGTTGCACTACAAGGGAAGTCAAATAGGTCAAGGTCGGCTCTATATGCATTATCCATCTGCCGTGTTCTCCCCATTAGCTAATTTAAGAAGTAAATCTGCATGGCATGGGAGTGGGGCGCACCAACATACTAAATCACAACCTCTTATTTCATGCAAGTCACCTAATAGGGGCATACCTTGGGAGCTATGCAATAACCAATCTTTGTGAGCTTCTATGGTATCGTTTCTGTTGAGTATTTTTTCTTGATAGTGCATACCAATCTTGAATGGATTGCCCCATTTACTTGGTCTGCCGACATAAACAGCAGTTGATGGTATCTTGTCGGTTCTTTGGTTTAGCACTTTACATTTATTCATTTACTGTATCTCCTTAAAACTTTCTCATTTAGCAGGGTAGCTAACCCTGCTTTCGCCAGAATTTCACTGGCTCGTCAGAACGATTTATACTGGCTCGGATGCACTTACCGCTAGTCCGACACTTTCCGTTATTCTTCTGACATTTTTAGTCAGTCTCGGCACGGAGCGACACCAGCGATTATTCAGTTGTTCCTTTCTTTATACCAGTTTTTCTACCGATGAATCCATTGCGATTGCAGTAGTCGGCTTGCTATAAACACTGCCCTTGCCGCCCTCTTCTGCACTTCGGCTATCTTTTTCCTCTGTCCAAACAGACTTGAACTTCTTGCCCACACATTCAGCAGGATTAAATTGTACTCCGCCGCCTCCTGCCTTGTATTTTACGCCAACAGAATCTAGAATTTCCCTGAGCTTCCATGCTGCTGACGGGCTTACACCTGTGAACAAGCTACCGGTTTTGCCGTTGTCTGCTCCTTCCTCTATAATAGTGAAGGGAAATTCCAGTGATACGCCATGAGTTTTCCAACTGGGCATGCCCATCTCACTTAAATGCGCACCGGGAATGGCGAATTTACTGGCTGCTGCCTCCATCTGTTCTTCTGATAATCCGGGGATTGTTATTAAATTGTCGTTACTCGGTTCGTTTGCCAAATTCTTAAGTTCCTTTCTCAATTTCTCTGCCATTGCAGTTTCGCCGATATCGGTTAGAACTTTTATTCGTTCCTGTAAATCAGCTTTTTGTGAATCAATTGTCATATATTAATCTCCTTTCAGTCTACTATATTGTTTACTAATCTTTTCTGTCCTCTAGATTCCCTAGTTCTGTTTCAGAATCTTCAATCCTGCGCTTCAGGACTGTTTGGCGAGTTTTGGTTATTGCCTGCGGGGATTCTGGTTCTTGTAGCCATCTCGTGATAGTGGCTCTTTTCCGATAGGCATAGGCAAATATAATAACCCAGCAAGCCATGATAAGAGTAGCAACTAAGAAACCTGACGCACTATTCATCTTTTATTTTCTCCTTTCTTTGCAACATTATTATTTACTTAACTACTATTTGCGCATTAAAGCATCACCTCCTTTATCTTCTTAAACGCATCTACGTAATCCTCAATCTCGGCTATACTCTTAACACCAAGCACCTCAAATATCTTGCCCCACTGCAATTTATGTTCTGTCACCAGTGCAACAAAACTGGCTTGGTCACCTTTTACTTCCAGCAATGTTTCCAGTGTACCGGCATTTTCTTCATCAATCCTCTTGCCATAAACATCATCACCGATGTGCGTAAGCTGATTAATAGCTTTCTTGAATGCTTTTGAATTAGCAGATGCGCAGTCATTCCCGACATCAACAATGTTATCTACATCATGCGGCTTATTGCGCTTGTACTTTATGCGTACACCATTTGAGGCGTAAAAATGGCGCAGAGGCGGTGTAACACCAAAGGCTATTAAAGATTCATCGACAATCGATAGTGTTCCCTGTGCTATCACCCACTCTGCGCCTAGGAAGTGCAACGGTGCGGCTATATCCCATGACCAGCCGGGGAAGTGCCTATCAAGACAATCTCGCATGTATGCCTCAATAATAAAATCATATCCATCAGGTCGTGTATCAATAATCTTGCGACCAGTGCCATCAACTTCCGGTGTAGTCTCTTTGCTAATTTTCTTGTAGCGCTTATACCAATCTTCACGGAAGGTTTTTATTTTCTTTTGCAGGTCTTCTGACAATGGGAATGATGTTGTGTCTAATTGTTGTTCCATTTATTTTTCCTTTATGACCGATGCACCTAACCAATTGAAGCAAAAGATTGCTCCTAACCAACTAGGAATATCACGTCCTTCAATCCACATTGCAATACACACTACTATACAACCTATTGCGCTAAATATTAGTATTCTTTCCTTCATTTAAAACCCTTTCTAATTTACCATGATACAAACATTACTGCACTGATAATAGCAATACAAACAGCGAATGTTACCAGCCACTTTGTCATTACGATTCCTTCTCCAAATCAGTTATGCGCACTTGGTCATACTCTGTTACTTTAAGTGCAAACTCCAACTCATCCTTATCGTATTGCTCAAGCAACTTCTTCTTATCATATGTTGCCCTTTTAACATGATTGGTCTTTACTGACATACCCTTATATAGAAACTTATGCTCTGGCATTCCGGCGGCATGATTCTGGAATACATCACGAGCACTATCAACAAGCTCTTTACCATTAGTCACCAGCGTTTGCCCTGTGCGCCAGTTTATAGCTGCCTCTGATAATTCTATTTCCTGCGCAGGACTATTAGGCTTTACATCTGGTATACAATTCTTCTTATACTTGCACCACCTGCATTCGGCACTTTCTGCATCAAATTCAGCATCGCACAGTATGCCCTGTTGCACAAATTCCTCTACTATTAATATATTACTGGCAACAACCTTAAACGGTACAGGTAGTTCTTCAAGTATGCTTCGGTCAACATATCCATTGTTGCGATTCTTAACAATATATAATGCAGGTACTTTCTTTGCATGCATATAGCAGGATATCTGTCCTGCGTAACTTGGGAATGCTTCAAAGCCGTAGCGCATCCACCTGTCGAACTGGTACTGGCTCATACTCTTGACTTCAAGTACAAGGTGCTGTCCTGCGCATTCCTTGCTCTCTGGTGGGATGACACTACCGTCAAGATGCCCCATTAGCCATATGCCTGCCATTATCTCAATATCAACGTGGATGCCTTCTCGCTCAATGCCACGTTCTGCCTTGCAAGTTGGGCATACACCAGCTTCAGTTACAAGATATCCTTCACTGCGCAATTCGTCCTTAATGCGTTTTTCGTGCCAGTGCCCTTCCTCTGCTGCTTGCATTAGTGCAGTTGAATCTGGTGCAACTTCTTTGTCAAGCCTTTCAGCACTTAGTTTCCTGATACAACTACCGGCACTGCTCATACTGTAGATAGATTTATTGCCCATTATTTTCCTTCTTCCTTTTCCATGCTTCCCAGTATTCAACAGTAGAATAATTTGGCTTCCACCTTGGGAATTCCTCTGCTATTTCCTTACAGAAATCTTGCCATTCCGCAGAGTCAATCACCTGCTCATCGTAGTCTACTGCTTTAATCGCCATTTACAAAACTGTCCAAGTCGCTCTGTTTTATGCGCCAGTGATGTTTGCTCTTGCCATTGCCACCGAGCTTAACAGCCTTGAGACTTTTCTCATTAATGTAGGTGTACACAGCGCCCATCTCGACACCAAGTATCCGGCTTACTTCCCTTACTGTTAGTAGTTTGCCTGCTTCACTTGTCATTATTATCTCCACCTTTTATTATCACTATAATACTATTATACCTTATCTAATATTATAAAGCAACTTTTATTTTGTTTCCTTTATTATTGCTTGCATGGCAATTCCACCTGCGATATATGCATCTTGTATCAGGTGCAGTATATCTAGTGCTGGTGTGCCACTGGCAACAAGGGCGATGGTTATTTCCTCTTGGTCAAGCATATTGTATTTTGCTAGGGTAATTTTGATTAGTTCGTGCTGTTTATCTGTTAATAAATCTATTTCTGGCATTATGCTTTTCTCGCTTCTACAAATGGTTTAACCACATCTATTAATTCACCGGCATAGTTTAGTATTTCACTGTATCCGCCACTATGCCCAATCTCATAAGCGAAGCTGTAGAAAGGTGCAAACTGCTCATCAGTAATGACGAAACCTACATCTTGCTCTACACGTTGTTTCAAATCTGACTTGAATAGCTTCTTTAATCTTAGGTCATCATTTCTGTAAGCCATCTTCATTTCGCCATCGGCATTGTATTCCTTTTCTCGTTCCTTTAAGTTTTCACGATATGGCGGATACGGCAACTTGGACTTATAATAATTATCTTCTACTTTTGAATAAAGTTCTTTATAGTTCATTATGTTGATTTAGCTCCTTCATCATCAAAATACAGTATCGGCTTTGTGCCACCATTAAGCCAGTGAACCCGGTTAGCGGCACATTGCTTTTCTGTGTGGTCGCTGTCAGGATGCCACTTGCCATCAGGTGAGTAGAAGCCCACTGTCCATAAGTGCTGTTCTGGTTGTATGTATACGTACATATTGCTAACTCTTCCCTTTCTAATTATAGTCTTCCCTGAGAGCCTTGGATTTCTGCTCCGGGTGGTTTTCTCCGTACTGTTTACAGTATCTACCGGCAAAATAGAAATACCCATAATCAGTTTTTGGCTCTGCCTTATGATGACCGCTACAATAAAAGTAACCGTGTTCCTTTGACTGATGCGCTTCTTTCTGCCAATCGTTTAGTTGCTCATGTATTAGCTTATCTGTTAGGCTTATATGCCCGATAGTCTCACTGTCATGCCCTTCTCGTAATACCCATACCGATAAAGTGATATCGTGTCTGCTACAATAGGCACTGATATATAAGTCAGGGTACTGTTCCATAAATGTTTTTGATATTGATTTAAGCATATGTTCATTATCTAGTATATTGACAGAATGATATTCTAGCCTTCCGTTACTCAATAACTTATGGTGCGATGTCGCACTACGAGATATTTTGACTACTAAATTCTCAGAAGGAAGTTTATTTCTATCCATGTGCTCTACAACACTTAATTCAAACAGTGGGTATATTTTGCATAACCTGTCGAACTCTTGTTTGTTCTTCATATTGCTATTCTCCTATTCAGTTGTAAATAATTCTAAAATTACTTTAAGATAATATGCCTCAGAGAAGTCGCAGATACAGTCATAATTATTAGTCCACACCTTAGAATATCCAGCAGGTTTATCTTTATTCAAGAACCCAATAGCTAGTACAGCAATATGCACAGGGTTGGAATCACTATAAGAGACCGCAACAGCATAGTACGTATGCTCCTTCCATCCATCTTTGGGTGGTATTATTTCTGGGGCAGTTTTCAATTCAAATGGTTGCTGTATTTTCATCCTATCCTCCTACTGGCTGTTCCCACCAGTCTTTCTGGTTTAATATTAAATCCCATAGCCACCGGACAATACCCTTGTGATATTGATACTTGTTCATGGATAGTATTGTCGCATTGTTCTTTACCTTAATTCTGTGCCGCATTACTTTTCTCTTCTTGCTCTAATTGGATAGCCAGCCCCACCAACTTTAATCCAAGTTCCTTAATATCGCTTGGCAACAGGTAATAGATATCAATCCTTTGCTCTTCATTAGATGCTGTTATGCTACACATTTTTGTTGAGCACAAAGTAATTGAATATTTACTGTCATAATGTTTACAATGACTAAATATGCTAACTGGATTTTCGTGCTTTGTCTCTACTGCTTCGTTTTCCATTGTCATTTTGCTTACTCCTTATATTATATTATCGTTAAGAAACTTCTACATATTCCATGATAGTTTGAAGTGCCTCGTCATAGTTACGAGCAGCAAAGCATTTGTTACTCATCTCGGTTGCTTGGTCTCGCATACCAGCCTTCTTAAGCACCCACCCGGCTCTGCCTATCATTGCAAATACGTTACCATCTGTTCCAGTAAGCTGACATTCTGGCTTTTTGGCTTCCTCGTTGTTTGTCATATTCTTGTCTTCTTTTGTTATTTTATTATAGTCCTCTGGATGAGGACGAGGATGCGTAGTCCCATCTTTACTTCTTACATCGTAACTGTTCATTCTTTCAATTGTCATTTGCCTTACTCCTATTTCTTTTATTAACTACAATGATTATATATTAACTAATATCATAATGCAAGCCCCATGATAACACTTTACCCTACTTTACAGCCCATTACCATACTTACCTATATATCAGTATCTATCGCTACCCCATCTATACTACCATTTACTACCATTTACTAACTTTTATGCATAAGTTTGCTTTTCAAAAAACATGCACGTATAATAAAAAGTAGCCTAATATTTTTATGGCGGTATATGTAGTAAATGGATTCCTTAGTAAACACAATAAACGATGACGTATTCTGTACCTCTGACACACCCCTAGCCGCATTTCTCATATCTTCTGGTATACCCTTATTGCACATTGATTTTAACGGTAGTCGTGCTGTTTTCAATTTCAACAGGGATGATGCGCTATCACAGCTAGTTGCCCAATTCCGCAGTGCAGGCGCTACTGGCAATATCGTGGCATATGAGCAGGCTCGCAGGGAACTAATACGCCAAGTCAAGCGAACAACTCCACAAAGGGGCAATCGCTTATGAGCCGTAGAAACAAGGTCAGCAGTAAGACAGTTAACGAATACACAACCGTACACCCAGTACTAGACTTCTATGATGGTAAGGCTGTTATAGCGGTAGGTGGCAAATGGCAACATGATTACGACAATGGCGATGTAGAATTTAGTACATCGCCTGTTTGTGTATTAAGCACTGGCGAACAATTTGAATACTCTAAAAAAGCACTCGCCGAAAGGGGCTTATTCTGGAATCACTATATTGATGTACAGCCCGGTAGGTGGAACTACGAGGATATCGAGCAATGGTGCGCCGACCCTAATAGCTTTGCATTAGCAGACCTATTCAAGATAGTCGAAAGTCATTTCCGCTATTACATGGACTTTCAAGATAAACAACTGTATACCTTATTAAGCTGCTTTGTCATCTATACCTACTTTTATCCATTGTTCAGCAGTGCGCCGGTATTACAGTTCTGGGGCGAATTCAAGACAGGCAAGACCAAAATCCTTTCCTTATTAGAAGCTATGGCATTCAACCCCATCAACAGTGCCAACATCAGCAATGCCAGCGTCTTCCGTCTGGTACAAAGTCGTAGGGCAGTTATACTACTAGATGAAAGTGAAGACCTTACCGGCACAGACAAGGGTAAGGAAATTCGCAATATGCTACTTGCCGGCACAGGCAAGTCCGGCGAAACCTTCAGGCAAGAAAAAACAGTTGACGACTCCTTTACCACACAATCATTCCAAGTATTCTCGCCAAAGGTTATCGCTAATATCAAGGGTATTGAAACTCCAGCACTCAAATCCCGAACCATACGTATCACAACTGTCGGTGCAGCAGACAAGGAAAAGGAAAACAGGGATGTTGACCAAGGCGACCCACGATGGATTGAAACTCGCAATTACTTATACCGCTATTGCATGTGCCATTTCAATGATATCGTTGACCGCAGGTTTGATTTTCCAGAGCATGGATTAAGCGGCAGAACATTAAGCATATGGCGTGGAATATTAACAATAGCCAGCCTCGTTGGTAAATTTGAATGGGAGCAGATGTTGCTATACGCCAAGGAAAACAAGGATATCATCGATGCAGAGGCAGAGGAAGAAGAGTGGCGACCAAAGCAGATAATCGGCAGCCTGCTTGTACTTATGGACAAGAGACCGGGGCAAAGGCTATTTACTCCAGAGGAATTAATGCTTGGCTTGGGTATCACTATGGACTTCTCGTCAAAGCACCAGATGGGCTTATCACTGGGCAGGCTAGGCATTTACAGCAAGCCAACTACACGAGATTCCGAAAAGGGCAGGTACTATTACCTTGATAAAGGCAAAATCCTAACATTGCAACAAAGAAGATAATTAAGTAATGCCTTAACAAAGTTAATATTTTACCCAATTCCCACCAAAACACCCGCAAAAACACGCTTATACCTTTTCACGTATATCTTCTGTAGTTTGCGTAGTTTTGGCTATTTCTAGGCACAAATTATGCACATACGTGCATTATCTTCCGTAGTTTTGGCGATATTCCTTCTGTAGTTTGCGTAGTTTGCGTAGTTTTGAGACTACATAACACCTTTACAATTCCTATTTGTTTATTGCTAGCTTTACACTTCCTAACACTTCTAGGCACGACTTTTAAGTTATGTAGTCTAAAAACTACGGAAGGTGTTATGTAAAGAAACTTCAGATTTCGTCATTTTTAGGCACGAATAGATTACATAATGTGAGAATTTGCCTAACATAACAACTTTACATATGCACCTTCCGTAGTTTGCGTAGTTTAAAACTACGGAAGAATGTACCCTATATTGCAGTATTGTACCCCTCATTCGTGCCTAGAAGCCTGCTAAATCTCAATAAACTACACAAACTACAGAAGAATTGGCAAAAAATGTATAAGCACGTGTTTTGGGGTAAAAAAGGCTTAAATCGGCACTTTTGAAATTAACTTTATTAAGGTCAATATTAAGATAGTTAATATGGAGGAGAATAGGTTTACATAACTCTAACTTGGGGAAAAAATGTTTTTCAAGTTATGTAAGGTAGAAATATATGCACCATAGATTTGCTTTATGCAAGGTAATATAGTACAATAATAGATGTAGAGGTGTTCTGCCTGATGGGTACAGATATATGAAAACAGCATTACTTGCAATTATCGTAGGAATAGTAGTTTATATCGTAGCGAATCAGCTAATTACTTCGCTGGTTACCGGTACGAGTTCCGGCGACATCTTGATTCAAACTCTAGTCCCAATCGCCATTGCCGTTGGCGTGGTCATGGGAGCACTCGGCAGCTTCATGACAACTGAATAGCCTATTAGTGCCTAGCAGATAGGGTAAGGGATTATATCTCTTGCCCTATCTGTCGTTAATTTGCATTGTATGCAACAATATTGTATAATAATAGATGTAGAGGTGTTCAGCCTGATGGAGAACGTAAAATGAAAACAGCATTGTTAGCCGTAATCGTAGGTGTAGTAGTTTATATCGTTGCTAACCAGCTTATCACCTCACTGGTCACCGGTACTAGCACAGGGGATGTTCTAATTCAGACCCTAGTGCCTATTGCCATAGCCGTTGGTGTCGTAATGGGCGCACTCGGTAGTTTCATGACCACTGAATAATCGGAATTACCACCCGGTAGTTGGAAAAGGCAAGGGGTTTATTATACTCCTTGTCTTTTTCTGCAAGAAAGGATGACCACAGTCTTTATAGAACAAAGGAGAATAATATGCTACTGGAATTGTTCCGTTTTATTATTGATAAAATACGAGGAACGACGGAAAAAGAAAAAAGAATAAGGCAAGACCATGATTTAACTATGATGGGATTAAAAACCAAAGAACTTAATGTAATAGCTATTATTGATAGCGAAAAAGCTAAATCTATCAATGCTAGCATAAAATAGCAGAAAGGATTTAATGGATGTTCGGCTTTGGTAAGGAAAAAAAGAAGAAAACACCACAGGAAATAAGGGACGAAGGAGCACGTAAGGAAGCAAAGGCTGTTGTGAAGGAACGAGAACTTCTTGCTAAAAATAAACGTGCAGTTGAGAAGCAAGAAGCTAAGATAAGGAAGTTAGAATCTCAAGAAAAGTTATCAAAGGCAAAAACTAAAGCAACAATAGCTTCTACCAGTGTTAAAAGAGCAGAAGGCAAGAAATGGTTTGCACGCTATGCTAAAGTAGGTTCTGCCGTGAAGCCATTCGCTAAAGCTGCTAAGAAGGTTGGTAAAGCAGCCGCCAAAAGCCAGAGGTCTTCACGAAGTACCAAACGGAAGAAAAAAAGCATATGGTAGCGCTATAATGCCTAAAACAAAGAAGCGCAAAAATGCTGCACGCTGGTTTCAGCCGGGAAAAACTTTAGGATGGCACAAGGGCGATACCCAATCCCAAAGGCGCAGAACTGCACTGACCAGTCGCCGGGGCAATTACCTCAAAACAGCCAAAGCCCTTAACTCATTAGCTAATGTTACAAGGGATGATGAAACACAGCGCAAGGCAAGGGCTGATGCCAAGTATTTCTTTAAGCTGCATAATCAATCCAAGAAGAAGCCCAAGAGGTAATTATAATGGCAGACGATGTTGTAAATCCGATATTTCATAAAGCTATTGTCGAGGCGAGGAAAAAGGAAGAGCAGGAAAAGCCGAAACCTACACCTGCACCTCCACCACCAAAACCGCCTGAGCCTGCTCCTGATGCAACTCCTGCACCATTAATACCTTTTCCTACACCTACAGAACCATTGCCTACTTTGCCATTGCCGCCACCGCCAGAGCCTGTATTTACCCCAACTCCCGGTTATTCTAGTATTACTATGAATCCAGAAACAGGCGAAGTAGCTAGACCTAAATCCTATGCCGAACACAAGTTTCTACAAGGGAAGGGATATACGGTAGCACCAACAATAGAGCAAATAGGCAAAGCCTACGGCATTACGCCAACAGGTGCAGTACAATATGGCTCTACGCCAACACCTATTGTAACATCAGTAGCCAGAGATTATTTGCTAGAAACATTGCAAGACAAAGATACCGATAAATTCTATGATGCATTAGCAGGTGTAGTAGCTAGGCAGGGCAATAAAGTTGCCAGAGATATGATTGATTCATTCAACATTGTTGATACTGATAAGGTATATAATACTGCTGTTGCTATCAATGACCTAAAGGAATTCAAAAACCCAGAAACAGGAGGCTACTTTATTGCAGATGCTATTACTGCTGGTGTTAATATTGAAACTTTATCTAATGTTGGATATAGCGATAAGTTAATACAAATTGCACAAGAAACAGCCGATGCCAGAAATATTGTAAATAATTATAAAGACCCATTACAGGCATATGCCAGTGGTGTTCCACTTGATACAATAGAAACTGCCGGATGGGATTTGGAATCTATAACAGAAGATGATAGTCAGTCAGCTATGGATTGGTATAATAGCTTGAGCAAAGACGACAAGGCAATGATAAAAGTACAGGGCAAAGAAGGATTTGATAAGTTCAGGGAGATAAGACAGGCTGATTTCATTGCCACACACACTTTGGTTGGTACAGATTCAGAAGGCAAAGAGCAGTGGATGAAGAATGTCGGTCTAGCGACTATTAAGTCCGAAGATACCGAAGCCTATGGCTTGTTAATGGCTGATGGGTATGGTGCATACAGTGAATATTTAGAGGATACCTACTATGATATTAATGGTATATTGTACAAAAAGACTCCTGAACTGGAGGCACTTAAAGCAAGCGACCCTTATGGCTTTAATGCACTTATAACAGGAGGGGAAGATGATTACTCGAATGTACTAAGGGAGCGATGGCTACATGAGCAGGTAACCTCTGGACGTGCAGAAGATAGAAAAGAGGCTGAAGCACAACTAATTGCTACTAGCTTGAGGGAAATACCACCCTATGAAACATTAAGACCAACTATAGATTTACCTCCATCCGAAGCAGTACCTGACGCAGGAATACGTATAGTAAGTCCTGAAGAGTACGCTGCTTGGGTTGGTGCGGTTAACAATTTGAGTTCTGGGGGATATGGAGTTGTACCTACAGATGGAAGTACAGCTACCTTTGCTGATTCCGAGGGTAATCAATTATCTGGATTTGATATACAGGCTGCCTTGGATGGAGGGCTCAAAGAAGACTTGATTGCCGTATACGGAAAAAACGTAATTGACGATGCGATAAGAATTGAGGATGCTAGAATTACTGCTGTAGCGGATATTGATTCTTTAGCTTCTGCTAAAATGATTAATCCTAATGATTTCGTTGCTCTATACAATGCGGGGATAAGTATGGACACTCTGCGAGATGCATACCCCGGCAATGATGATTATTTTGATGATATAGAGAAAACACTAGATTCGTTAAGTGAGTTTATTGAAACAACCGATAGACCCGGTACGTTTCTCCTAGAACCAGATTCACCAAAACCGACAGTACAAACACCTAACATTGTGAGTGCTATTGCCACAGGAGCAGTAACGTCAGAACAATTAATCCAATTAGGATA
>Ga0207997_1001209_pt1 | contig 13400 bp, 22 predicted proteins | sample AntAceMetag02UKN_FD_184777 | JGI IMG/M metagenome (GOLD analysis project Ga0207997, IMG submission 184777) | Saline lake microbial communities from Ace Lake, Antarctica - Antarctic Ace Lake Metagenome 02UKN (SPAdes) (version 2) | ecosystem: Environmental > Aquatic > Non-marine Saline and...
ACTTAATGCTGAAAGACACTTAATGCTGAAAGACACTTAATGCTGAAAGACACTTTACCAGATCATCCCTTTATAGATTTATGGGAAAAAGAATGTTGTGCCCCCTAGCCATAATAAAAGTTCGAGTTTTTGGCTGCTTACCGTATCCACAAAGAGCGTTTGTTTATAGATATTTTATCAAGAGCAAAATTATCCAGATACAGACTTAAATGATATTTAAAAATTGTAATGGATATTTGCTATCAAATTTCTTTTCTAAAGGCTAATGGTTACCGTTGATACAGGTAAGAGAAACGATTGAGAGAATCAAGGATTTTTAAGAATATAAGACACACAATTAATATAATAGGAGAAAAAAATGGAAAAAATAACAGCGTATAAAACTACTGATGGTTTAATACTTGAAGAAGAGCAAAAAGCACAAGAGCATGAAGATATGATTCTGCTCAAAAGTAGAATAGCCAAATTTGTAAATATATTTTTAACAGGATATATGACAGAAGAACAAATAACTAAAGAGTTAACTCTTCATGCAAAAGAATTAAGAGATGCTTTAACACACCTGAGAGCATTTCCAGAACTGTTGAATCTAAAAAAGAATTACGAAAAAGGTAGTAAATTTAGACCTGGTATTTTATTTTGATTTGATTTGATTTGAAGATTACGCCGAGACTTATAGGTGGCAGTTGGCACGATACAGGAAGTATTGAAATTATTGACATTTTAAAAGGAAGACATATAATGTTTTTTAAAAGAGATAAAAAAAATGAAGTAAAATCTATACAGGAAATGACTTTAAAAGAATTAAGACAACATAAAGAAGTTATTTTCCTTATAGCTGGGAGGGCAGGAGAGGTAGAAAGATGTTTTAAAGTTCTATTAGCTAGGGGCAGTACAAATAGTTTTGATTGTTTACCTGATATTAATATCATCTGGGCATACGGAGATACTAAAATGGTGGGTGACTTTGCATTCCCTTATCATAGAACAGCCGTTTATTCTGGATATGTTGAGGAGGAATATTGTAGCAAAAAATATTTAAAAGTTTATTATAAAAATAAATTAGTAGTAGATATAGAAGAACATCTTTTTTTAAAAGGTAAATGGTATAAAGATATTGAATCTATAGCTTTAGTTTTGGAAGCAGAGAAGAAAGTTAAAGAAGATACGGATAAAAAAACAGAAGATAAAAATAAAGAGATAAGAGCTGTAAAAGAAAAGGAAAAACTTATCGAGATGCTAACTTTACCGGATGAAAAAGAAAATGAATAATGTAGATTTTGATGGCGAAATAAATGCACAAGACCTTTCGATAGAAAGACGAGATGATGATATGGTCACTATTTATGATAACAAGGAAAACAATGAAAACTCGACACCAAGTAACTGAAATGATACAATTCTTACAAGATCAAGTAATTGAAATACAATTCTTACAGGATAAAGTACGTTTACTTCCCAGTAAAGAGGAAGTTGGTGGAGAAGAATTCTCTCTGACCACCCGGGCAAAAGTTTTCAAATATGGATTAGTCAATTGCAGATTTATTTGGAAACAGGTTCCACTACTTCAGGCGAAGTGGATGCTTGGCTAAAGAATGAATTTTCATTATTAAATGATTATGGCTTATTTGGGTAACAAAAAAAATTAGATAGATTATATAATAATCACTAATAGGAGATGTGAAAATGGAAGCTCTTATTGTAATGGCAATCGCTTTTTGTGTATGTAAGCCAGTTCGTAAAACATCGGTTTAATTACTTTCGTAGGTGGAGTATTCTCCCTAACAGGTGTACAGCATTAAATGAAAGAGGGACCTTAAAAATCTATGGTTGTTGTCCGAAACGCAGTACAAGAAAAAAACCGAGATAAAACTTACTCAAAATATCTCAAAATTATAGAGCGAGCTCAAGAAAACTTCTCTCTCATCCACGGAAAAAGATCCATTACATTAGAACGGAAAAGGGCGTATATTGAATCTTGGTATAGATCCAAAAATAGAGATAGAGATAAAAATCCATTTTTAAAATCTGGATTAGGATTAAAATTAAGATATATCAATAGTTTAGAACCACCACCTCCTAGTCGATTAATGCCTTCAACTCCCGATCCGGCATTCTTTAAAACCATATTTTCAGATAAAGATGAGTCCAAGTCCAAGTCCAAGTCCAAGTCCAAGTCCAAGTCCAAGTCCAAGTCCAAGTCCAAGTCCAAGTCCAAATTTGTATATAAATATAAAAAAGAAGATTTAGAAAAGAATGGAATAGATTCTCAATTCCTTGAATCAAATTTTATAACAAGCAAAGATGAAAAATTGCCTAAATTATTTGATTCATATTTCTACCTAACAAGTCGAAGAAAATTAGTAGCTGACATTAAAATAGGGATGAGAAATAAATATAAGTGCGATAAAAAATATATCTGCAAAACATTATATGGAGCTCAAAGAGTAGAGTTTTTAAGAACTAATAATTGTATGTTGAGATGCGGCTACTATTTAGACAGAATAAAGTCCGAATCTGTGCAAGGCGTGCAAATGGATTATTTCACATTTCTGCATGCAACTAATTACGGGGAACAAGGATGGATTAACCCACGAGCACTATTAATTATAGAAGATATGGATGAATTTGTGGAAAACATTAAAAAGTTTTTTACGTTCTCTATAAATTACTTTTCTAATTGGAGACTGGGACCAGATTTAAAGATAAAGATTCAGCATCAATTAGATTCCATAAAAGATAAAACGTTGCGGACAGCGATTAAGGAGCTTAGAAACAAACCTCCAAGCTATGATATGTATCCCTGCGGTTCAGGAAAGTATTTATTTGAAGACAATCTATCTCTGTACCGCATTCTGGTAAAAGAAGGAATAGATCAAACAGCAGTATCTAAAAAAGAGTCCTTAAAGATGTTTGATCTGATTAAAGCAATCTATTGCTTGAATTCTATATTAGTTTATCCTGGGTGTAAATATGGAGTAGTAAAGAAAGGTAAACAATTGATTCTTAAACCACAATCTGTGTACCATATTTTTCTTCACAGAATATTTAAATGGACAAATTATGTATTATATCGAAAAGGTAGATTAGATTTATCAACTTACAGGAGACTTTTATTTAATGGTTAATTATGAAGGTTGGGATTTAAGGCAGAAAATAGTGGATTGTTTTCCTGGAAAAGAGTTTAGGAAATATCAACAGGAAGTAATATTTAGAGTAATGGAGGCTTTTAAGACCTACAAATATGTGGTCGTAGAAGCTCCCACTGGCTCGGGGAAAGCTCAGCCACTATACTCTAAAATTAAGACACCAAATGGTTGGACTACAATGGGAGAAATTAAGATAGGAGATATAGTATCTGCACCTGATGGTACATCTACTAAAATTACTCATCTTTTTCCTCAAGGTATGAAAGATGTGTATAAAATAACTTTTGAGGATGGTAGATCTACGGAATGCTGTAAAGAACATTTATGGAAAGTGCATAATTATGATTGGAGAAAGAAAGAAAAAATACTTTCTTTAGAAGATGTTATAAAATATAAAAATTTAAGATTTCCTTTATGTTCTCCTGTTTTTAGTAAAGAAGTAGAACTTCCGATAAAACCATACTCTTTAGGTTGTTTATTAGGTGATGGAACTTTCATTCATTCAGTGGGTATAAGTAACGTTGATATAGAATTATTAAAAATACTTACAGTTGAATTAAAGGAAGGTTATTGTTTGAAAAAAATACGAAACTGTCTTTGTGATTATAGACTTATTAGATTACAAAATAACAGAAAAAATAAACCTCATGCAAAAAATGATTTAATTAATAAATATAAGATTGATTTAAATAATCTAAATCTTATTAATAAATATTCTTATGAGAAATTTATACCAGATATTTATAAAAATGCTTCCATAAAACAGAGATTAGAATTAGTACAGGGTTTAATGGACACAGATGGTACTGTAAGCAGAGCAAAATCTTATACAGGAAACAAGATTGGAGGAGGAGTTTCTTTTACTACTACCAGTTACCAGTTAGCTTTAGATATGCAATATATGATAAGATCTTTAGGTGGTTGGTGTAAGTTAAAACCAGGTAAAGAAAATCCTACTTATTTATACCGAAGAAAAGGAAAAGTAGAAAGAAGGCCTTGTAGGCAGTCTTTTACTCTTAGCATTAGACATGCACACTCCGAAATATTTTTTAAATTAACTCGAAAAAAAGAGTTAGCTGTACGTAAAAAAAGGGTTATTATTAGAAATAAAATTCAATCCGTAGAGTGTTTAGGAAAAAAAGAATGTCAATGCATAATGGTAGATCATCCAGACCATCTTTATATTACAGATAATTTTATCGTTACGCATAATTCTTTTTTGGGATATACGTGTGCTAATATACTAAATAATTCTCCTAAAGAGAAAGACACCACGGATCCAGACAAGGATGAAGTTAAGTACAACAATGCATGTTACGCAGTGGTGCCATATAAAACCCTACAGAACCAGTATGTAAAGGAATTTTCAGATATTGTATTCATGAAAGGGCTGTCTAATTTTACCTGTAATGAAAAACAAGTTCCTTGTACATCTGCTCCATGTCGTGTTCCTGTATACAATAGCGAAATGATGTCTTCCCACTACGGCAGCTGTTCCTATTTACAACAGAGAGCTTTAGCTGCTTCAGCTCCAATCACTCTTTTTAATACTGCTGCTTTTTTGACCTATCTAAGTTATGCACAACGTTTGTTTAAGCCACGTCAATTAATAATTACAGATGAGTCACATACTGTAGAGAGTGCCATTAAACAATTTATTACGATCAGTTTTAATAGTGAGTCCTTAGCTAAATTAGGTTTAAGGGAAGCTCCTGGAGATTTTGAACTACCTTCCGCTTATAGAAACTGGGTTGAAAATATTTTTAGAAGGGCCAAAGAGTTATTTAGTTCAATAATTGATCGCTGTGAAGAAAATGTAGCTAGCAGTGGTGGAAGTCTATATGCTCTACTCACAAAAGAGGAGCTTTCTTTACTTAGTCTCTGTACTGAATATTTTGAAAGAGCTAATAAATTTCTTTCCATGAAAGATGTAGATGATAATTTAGTGGTATCTACTTATGCTCATGCAAAGCAGTATACTATTGATTTTAAACCTGTAATGGTGGATAAATTTGCTCAAGAATATTTTTTCAAATATGGTAAATATTTCCTTTTCATGTCAGCTACCGTATACATAGATAGTTTTTGTAGGGGAATGGGATTAAAGAGAAAAGATGTAAAATATATAAAAATGCCAAGCACATTTCCTAAAGCAAACCGTCCTATTTATATTGATAACAGAGTGGGCGCTTTAAATAGTAGAAATATTAAAGAAAAGATGCCTGATCTGTTAAACAGGATATGTGAAATAGCACAACACTATAAGAAATATAAAGGCGTAATTCATACACATACATACAGGATTGCAGATTATATTATGCAAAATGCTCCTGTAGAGCTTAAGAAAAGATTAATTTATCACAAAGGTGGACCTAATTTTTTACATGAATTTACAAGAGAAGAGGCACTAGCTGAGCATATGCGATCTTCTAAGCCTACTATTTTATTATCACCATCTATGTATGAAGGTATTGATTTAAAAGATGAATTAGGTAGGTGGCAAGTAATTTGTAAAATGCCGTATGCACACTTATTAGATCCTCAGGTTAAGAGAAGGATGGAAATTGATCCGGAATGGTATCAGTGGCAAACTGTACAAAAATTTATTCAAACTTGTGGTAGGATTATCCGATCACAAACAGATTGGGGACACACACATGTACTTGATAGATCCTTTTTGGGTCTGTTCCACAGAAATTCACAGATGTTTCCAAAATGGATTGCAGAAGCTATTAAGGTAAAGGGAGGTTAAGTTTAAAAAAGTTTTATGTTAGGAAAAAATAAAGATAGAAATAGAGATAAGTGTAAGGAAATGAAGAAGGGTAAAGTTAGAAAGATTTTTAAGCAGTCTTGGGAAGATGAAAGAAGAAACAAGTATAAAAAAATTAATTATAATGAAGAATCTATTGAAGAAACAGATTCTATGTTTTTAAAGAATTAGCTTTCGATATTTTCAACAAGTTCAAGTTCTTCAACAGTTTCAAGTTCGTTCCAATAATAATTTAGAAGAGTGTTCTGAGTGTAAAACAGTAATTATACAAAGAATTCGTTAGTTAGGAGAGGTATGAAAAAACTTATTAAAGAAGTACATATAAAAAATAAGAAAGAAGTTAAAAATAATGTTTTTTAATTGGCAAAATCCTGTAGATGGTGGTTGGTTATGTAGAAATTGTAGTTATTTAATTATTAATAATAATTTAGAAGAGTGTTCTGAATGTAAAACAGTAATTATATGGTATGGATAATCCCTTTTTCGTCAGTGTTAATAATAAGTCGTCAAGTTTAAGATATAAAGAAAAATGTAATATATTATAAAGGTTAAAGAATGGATATCAAAAAATTTAAAGAAATCGCAGAAGAAAATTCTCCAATTCTTTTTAATATTGAAGATCCTAGATACTATAAGGCTGGAAACAGTTATGTGGTATGTAGTGGTAAGTTACAGGTTGAAGGGTCAACCACTTTTGCCACTTGGAATAATTCAGTGGAAGCTGAGAGGAGAAGAATTCTTGATTCTGAAATCACAATTCCTAATCCTGGTTCAGATATAATAGATGATGAGGATGAGGACATAGAATCTTAAAAGGATAAATAAATGTCTGATAGTTCAAGCGAAAGAGTAGGTATAGATTATTGTTCTTTTTGTGGAAAAAAAGCAGAACAGGTCGGTAAATTAATTGAAGGTAGACCTGGTGTTGCAATATGTGATGAATGTCTTATCTATGGTGTGAAGTGTTTAGAGGAAGAGCAGCAGGAACAAAAACAAGGAAAAGATTCTAAATTTTCTCTTGCAAAGCCAAAAGAGATTAAAGCACACTTAGATAGTTTTGTAGTTGCTCAAGACAGAGCAAAGAAGGTTCTTTCGGTTGCAGTCTATAACCATTTCAAGCGCCTGTTTAATATATCTAAGTCTGGTGTTGAAATTCAAAAATCTAATATTATGTTAATTGGGGGAAGTGGTACAGGAAAAACTTACACAGCTCAAATACTAGCTCAAATTTTGAATGTACCTTTTGCAATAGCAAATGCTACTTCAATCACAGAAGCTGGTTATGTAGGGGAGGATGTAGAGACTATACTTCAGACCTTGCTAATTAACGCAGATGGTGATGTTAAGGCAGCCCAAAATGGTATTGTATACATAGATGAAATCGATAAAAAGGCAAGGAAATCTGGAGCTAATATGTCGATTACTCGTGATGTATCTGGAGAAGGTGTTCAACAAGCTCTTCTAAAAATAATAGAAGGTTCAATTGTAAATGTACAACCAACCGGCCAAAGAAAGCATCCAGGGCAACAATATATCAGATTAGATACATCTAATATCCTGTTTATATTAGGTGGAGCATTTGCTGGCTTAAGTGACCTTATTGCTGAAAGGTACAATACACGTAATCTTGGCTTTTTGTCCGAAAAGCATACCGAAACTACTGCAGAACGTGAACATAAATTAATGAAAAAAGTTACTCATGCAGATCTGATTAAGTATGGAATCATCCCAGAGCTTGCTGGTCGTATTCCAATTCTTTGTACTTTAGATAAATTAAGTATAAAAGATCTATGCCAGATTCTTACAGGTCCTAAAAACAATTTGATAGGGCAGTATAAAGCACTTCTAGAAATGGATGATGTAGATTTAATTGTTAAGGAGGATGCATTAAAAGCAATGGCTGCAAAAGCAGTAAAGATGGGTACAGGAGCTCGGGGTCTCAGATCTATTATGGAAGATGTTATGACGGATATTATGTATGATATTCCTTCAGAAGAAAATGTTGGAACCTGTATTGTAACAAAAGAGTGTGTAACAAAAGAAGCATCTCCCAGAAAAAAATTAAAGCCAAAAATAGAACTAAAACTACATGTACAGGAGCCAGAAGTTCAAGTCCAAGTCCAAGCTTCTAAAAAGAAGGCTGCGTAGATCGGGTCGAAGAGGAAGAAATAATGGATTATAAAAATTTAAAAGTATTAAGTATTCAAGATTTTTATTTTAAACTGCCAGCTGATTTTAATGGCAGTTTATCAGATGCGTTTCGTTTGTATGCTGATTATCATGATAAAATTAAAAATACAGATAAACACACAAACGATCCTGTTAAAAAAGGTATTAATGTTTGGAATGAATTTTTAGATGTAATTGAGGGTGGAAGAAAGAGTATAGGAATATTATCAATCAATGAATTTGAGGATGATGGAACTCCTGGTGGTAAAATGAAAATAATGAAAGATTTTGATACGAAATAATTAGTAAACAAAAAATAGGGGAAAGTGCTTTTATGACAAAAGCCGAGTTATGTAATTTATTAGTTAGAAATGCGAAAAAATTTAGATTTAGTGCTCTGGAACAACTTACACGTGATGGGCATATGAATGATTATGATGGAGAACAGATAAAACAAGAAACGATTGATGCATTATTGGTGAGTTTTATTAATTTTGTAGCAGGGTGGCAGGGCTTAGACTTAGCCCTATACACCCGCCATTTGGATGAACCCTAAAAACTATATAGAACATATTAAAGGATTAATACCAACTGATTGTTCTGACAGTAATGATGCATATAAATGCAATTAAATTATTTGAAAAATTGTTAGAGTTAGAACATAAGAGTTAATTGTAAATGAAAAGAAAACATAATAAGCATTATAAAGAACTTATTTCGTGGTATAAGATTTTTAAATGGAGTCAGTGTTCTAAATGTGGAGATGATTTTAGAAGAGAAAAAGGATGGAGAGCATTAATTGGTGGTTTTGGAAAATATACAAATCCATTATATTTGTGTTATGATTGTGCTCCTACAAGAGAAGATGCAGATAGATATTTTTTAGGAAGAGATTGGATGCCACCAAAAGGTCCACCACCTCCACTTCCACCAAGACCAGTTACAGGAGGAAAATAAAATGAATAGATATTTTGATTTTAAAGATATAGTTGATTTTTTAAAAACTAAAGATATAATAGAATATAAAATTGTAGTTAATAAATTTACATTTGAATTTCAATCATATAAATTTATTATTATTGCTAATCACTCTGAAGATTTTTATGGAATATTTGATGAATATACAATATATTTTGCTGGAGATGTTAACGGACTACTAAACTTAAAATCTACTATTAGTTTTTTAGATATGGTAATAACTCTGATAGTGAAAAAGAAGATATAAAATGTGATTTTTCTAAATTGACAGATTTTTTAAAAGAAGAAAAAATATTTGATTATAAATTATCAAACAATCAAATAAGTTTTGAATTTAAAAGGATGCAGTGTTTTATTGTATTTGATGGATATAAATTTACTGTGGATTTCAAATGTATCGATGATATTAAAATTGTTAATACTATAGAAGAAGTAATAGAGAAAATTAAATTTAAATTTGATTTTATTAAAGATAATAAAGAATCAGTTGATGAAATGTTAAATCTTCTTTATAAGTTAGATGGTACTACATCTAATTGGGGTATTATGGGTGGAGTGGATGATAACCAAGAAAGTGATTGGGAAATAAAGAAAAATGGAGATAAGTAATATGAATGATAAAGATGAAGTGTAAAAATTGTGGAAAAAGTTTTCATTATTGTACTTCATGTGATTATGATCTATGTTTTTCTGAAGGGTATTGTTCAGATGAATGTTTGGAGAAGACAAATAAAGAATATGCCGAAATAAAAAGAAGAACATTAGAGTTTTATTCATACTACTCCAGGGTTATCTCTAGCAGAGGTAAAAGATTGTCCTGTATATGATAAAATATAAAAAGGAAATACACATGGTAAATAATCTATTAAATTTTCTCAATATCCATTTGGATGAACCTGATTAATATTTGGAAAGTTTCATTCTTCTTAAAGATTCCTTAATTGCAGACATAGTCTGCTTTTTATAAGGATCATGTTTTGGCCAAATCTTTTCATATAAATCTTCTGCTTCCTTGTCTATGCCATAATTTAAATTTAAAAGCCAAATAAGGAACTTTTCAAACCAGTTCGTAAGCCTGTTAGCCATTTGTTACATCTCCTTATTTTTTGGTTGGTACAGATTTTTAGAACTCTAACAAAAGTTCTTTTGTTGTTCTTGAAAAGATTCCAAAATAATTTATAGTTTGAATATTCAAGTTGTAACGCATTACTTTTTCGATGATTGCATTTTGAACACATTGTTTGTAGATTGTATTGACCATTTCCTCCACCCAAGTTCTTTGGGATAATATGATCCACAGTGAGTAAAGAAAAATATACTTTTCCACCAGTGTGTCCTCTATGGTACAGATGTAAGCCTACACCTCCATCTACCATTTTTTCTAATCTAAAAATATTACCTTCTTTTCCACAACAAGTACATTTCATGGATCTTAATAGAGCTTTTCTTTTAAAACCACCTGGTGTTGAATTTGCTTTAACCACATACCCTTTGAAGGTTGCTGTTTTGTGTAGGTTATCTAATTTTTTAAGTACGTAGTCTACGTCGAATGTTGCGATCGCTTTTCCGTGTTTTCCGTTTCTATTTCTGCTAGATTTGTATCTGTTCAATTTAAAACTCCTTATCGATTTTGAGGTTCAAGATTAAGTTGTGGATAATACTTTATTTCGGTATTACATTTCGGGCATCTCATTTCAAGCCCACATGTTAGACATTTCCTTTTCTCATTCATATAACATCCTTATATATGTCAAATAACTCTTCAGCTGTGTTTATTACTCCCATAAATCCATAGTTAGCGTGCCTCTGGTTCCAAGCAAACTCAATTATTTTTTTTGCAGCTCCCGGTTTGCACCCAGCATCCACAAAAATCTGTGCAAGTCCGGCTTTAAAGTCGGCTTCAATTTTTCCTTTTGCCAGGAGATATAAAGGAGTGTGAAGGTAACTTAATCCTTGTTCAGGTTCAAGTTTTTTCAGCGCATCATTATATACAATCTGTGCAAGCCTTCCAAAATATATTTCCTCATTAACGCCCACTTTCTTATAGTGGAAACTTTGTTTTAGGTAATATGTATCTGGTTCTGAGAAATACCATTTTATTCCACCACTGAAAAAACTGATCCAACACTCTGTAAAAGTAGGATTAAGTCCAAAAACTATATCTGCAATTTGATTTGCCACAGTTACGTAATTTACAGATATTGGATATATTGGTTCCGTAGGCTCTGTTAACTTTAATTTGAAATTTTTCGTTGTAATCTTTTCCATTTTAAACTCCCTATGTGAGTTCATTGTAGTATTTAACAGCAGTTTTGAGACTTCCGGTTTCTAATTGAACTTTTCGGTGTTCATAAACTACATACGTTACTTTTTTACCGGTTACCTTCATTTTGAGTGATTTGTGTGACTGTCTTCCATAACTTCCTGCAATTTCCTGTACCATTTCATATTTTTTGAGTTCATTGTAATCTACAACATGCTTGGTGTGTCGTCTGTTGGTCATTAAATTACCCTCCTTTGAATACTATTCTTCTACTGTTCAATAAAAAAAGATTCAAGAACTTCTATTGTTCCTGAACTCCGCTTCTTCTTGGTATAAAATATTTAAATATTCAGAATCCCTAAAATTGTGTCCTTGATTTTCCATATCCTTGATCTCAGTTTGAATTGCTGTAAGTTTGGTTTCGGTTTCAACTACAAGCACTTTAGGCATTTTGGATCCCCTTTAAGGTTGCTATTTACTCCTTATATTATAATAATACATGATTTCATGGGATAAATCAACTATTCCTATATAGAAATAACCTTCTTTTTTAATTTACTATTAAAAAATGTAAAAGTAAATATAATTTTAATCTAAAAAGGAGAATTGTATGAAATTAAATTTAATATGCAAAGAATGTGGTGCTAAAGTTCAAACAATTACTAATACCCATTTATTAAATTGTTCTAAAATAACATTACAGGAATACAGTATAAAACATAATATTCCTTTAGTGGACCTTTTACAGTATAAAGCAACAAAGACCAATAAATTAAAAGTTACATTAAATAGTGTAACACCTACCGAAGAGGAGTATTCAATTTTAGTGGGTACATTATTAGGAGATGCTTGGCTAGCTTTAGCAAAAAAACATTTAAATTCTACGTATTTATGTGTACAACATGGAATAAAACAACTGGATTATTTACTCTGGAAGGGATTAAAATTAAAAAATTTAGGAACTAAATTTTATCAGTATTATAAGTACAGTGCAGTAGCTAATAGATATGCATCGTGTAATGAAGTAAGGTCTAAATCCTCTATATATATTGCTGATTTAGCAAGAAAATTTTATCAAAAGGATTTAGAAAAGAAAAAACTTCAAGACTTCAAGTTTATAGAGAAATACCTAACTCCTTTAGCTTTAGCTGTATGGTATATGGATAATGGAAGTTACTGCCAAGTAAGCACTACATGTGAAATATATACTACTGGTTTTTCTGGTGAGGAAGTTGATAATTTAATTAAAATTTTAAATACAAAATTTGATTTAAATCCAAAAAAACACCGTATAACAGATAATGATTTTTCTATTAGATTTTATGTTGAAGAAAGAAAGAAACTTTTTAAGATTATTGAAAGTTATATTATACCTTCAATGAAATATAAGTTAGGTAAATCGATTAATTCACCTTTAATGACGATATGTAAACGCGTAAATTTTGATTCAGCTCACTATTTAGAGGATCATCCCGCAAAATGTTTTAACTTACATGGAGGTAGATATTTTTTAGATGTATATATTCAAAATTACGTAAATCCTGAAACTGGAATGGTAATGGATTATACTTACCTTAAAAAAGTAGTAAAGCAGTATATCGTAGATAGATTTGATCATCATTTTATAAATGGACGGGAAAAAACACTTGGATGGAGATCTACAACAGAATTAATCAGTCTTTTTATCTGGTTTACTTTAATTGAATTTTTACCTGGATTGAAGAAAATTGTACTTTGGGAGACTCCTGATAGTTTTTGTGAGTTTGAGGGTCCTTCTTTTAAGGAAATCAAACAGAAAGAAGGTATTCATGAATATCTTCAGTTTTTAAGGTCTTTTGTAGATTTCAATAAAGAATATAAAGCAGAACGTATGATTGGTGATATTGAAAATATTTTTAATGAAAAATTATTTGACGATTCAACCGTAAATGGTGTTTCTTTTGATTTTATAAAGACGGATCCTAAACCTGTAAATAAAAATACTTTTAAATAAGGAGATTTTTAGTGCCTACATTAGAGATACAAGATACATTAGATATTAAACACCGACCAAAGATATTTGAAGATGTAG
>Ga0207997_1001211_pt1 | contig 13388 bp, 30 predicted proteins | sample AntAceMetag02UKN_FD_184777 | JGI IMG/M metagenome (GOLD analysis project Ga0207997, IMG submission 184777) | Saline lake microbial communities from Ace Lake, Antarctica - Antarctic Ace Lake Metagenome 02UKN (SPAdes) (version 2) | ecosystem: Environmental > Aquatic > Non-marine Saline and...
GTTACAGAGTCAATGATGACAAACTGAATACCCCTCGACTCGCAAGCGTACTTGTATGTCTCTGAGAAAGTCTTCCAGTCTCTCAAGTCTCTATTGGCTACCGCATCCATGATGATGAGATTATCCTTGATTGCTTCCCAATCGAGTCCTAGCACTTCGGCTTTCTTCATCATCCTCGACTGCAAGTCAAGTCTGTGAGTGCTACCTTTGTACACGTCCTCGGATGTTACGTACAGCGTAGGGACACCCCTAGCTGCTGTTCTGATTACTGCTTCTGTGGATAGGACAGACTTACCGGACCCCGCTAAACCAGTAAGAGCTAAGTTCGCTCCTGCTGGTAGTCCATAGAGTGGTGTGCCATCATTCAGTAAGAATAGCTCATCAATGATTGTTCCGGTTGGAACAGCCATCAATGTTTTCATCTCGCTTACATCATCATCCGGTTGAGTTATCATTGCCTGATAATCTCCCAGTGATACTTCGGCACCCACTGTTATTTCCATGGGTTCGTCGTCTATAGCCCAATCCTCTTCTGCTGGAGCAGCTGCGGCGGCGGCTTGTAGCCCCTTCACTAGCTCAGCTAATACCTTTGGATCAATTGCCATGTTAAATCACGTTAGATAGTTCGGTTATCTCTTAAGCATCTGACGTACTTCGATGTATACGTCTTTGCCCTCCCATGCTTCTAGTTCTGCTTGTACAGTATCAAGAGCACGTTTATTTGTCTTGGATAATTCAATTATGAAATACATCCTATTATCGTCGCTATCATCATCAAGTTGGGCACGTTCGAGCTTACCAAATGCTTTGATGATAGGAGGTAGTGCTGGATCAGTTGTCTTTAACCTAATTGGTTCTTTAGTCATTGTTTTTATAGCCTCTTTATCAAATCCCTAAATGTGTAGATCGCCAATGGGAACATGATACCCACCACAATAGCAAGTGATGAAGATATCATAGCCACTCCCAAGAATGTATAGAACCCAATATAGAACATAGAATTGTTTCTTATATTCGGATTCCAATTATCTACCACATACGGTATCCTGATAATAGTAATAGCGATTGATAATATCATTAAAGCTATTGCCCCAAGTATTCTTATTGCATATAGCCCTGTTGATATACTTAATACGAGTAACACAATGTAACCCGCAGATAGTTTATTAGCGTGAGGTAATAGTTTACTTCCCAGTTTCCTCAACATTAGATAGTATTTTCCCATCTCGATTCTTCTCCTTTTGTTTGATAATCCATTCAGCTAATTCACTGAATTCTTTATAGTCACCTATACGAGTTTGTTTAATCTTTATTTTGCTGTCGATGGACATATAATTCCTCGGTGACACTAAGTCTGCTAAATGGTATAGCGAATTCTATTGCCAGAATACCTATACCCGATAATAATAATCCTATAGTTAAACCTATGAAAAACCACAGCAACCCAACGAAAGCTAGGGCTATGATAATAGCATATAATCCATCACTTAGGACTATACGAGTTCTGTTTCCTCTTTTGATTGTGTTCATCTAACAACCTTGTCGCTGCTAATTGCAATTTGTACCTGATAGTTGGTCTGTCACCGTAGATATATTCCGCATTAAGCAATTCCATATCCAGCTCACCATCACTGTGTCTTGCTTTAAAACGGTTATTAAAATCTATAGGGAGATATGGTACTAATTGCTTAATCCACATCTTCAGTACAGAATGAGCATACGCTTCATCCGGTTCTACACGGGTATTAACTTTGTCAGCCATGTTTGCTTTACTGATACCTATTAACCATATATCATCTATCATAGCTACGGTTATCTTAGGTGTATTTCTCAGTGCGTTATAGAATTCTAGCTTCCTATTAGCTATCTTTGGAGAATCTTTACATCTAACTAGTTCCATTAAATTCTCTCCCATATGGTGGTCTTGCCTGTCCTATCATAGATACCTATGATCATATTATCTTTTCTCATAAGAATACAGAATAGGTCAACCGTTAAGGAATGGCTCTTTATTGTTCCAAACTTAATCAGTTTACTATTATTCCTATCTCTAAAAGATACTAGATATCTTGTGTTAGGATTCAGAGGACTATCCATTACAGTCCCTCTTTGTGGACATATAATGAATAGGCATTGAATAGAGAGCCTGCGGACATACCAAAGTGGAAGCCAGCAAGTTCTTTCATGACAAACGCTTTATTCGTAAGGGATATGTCATGGTTCGGTTTAAGTTTATCAAGTTCCTTCCACACCTCGAATACTTTCAGAGGGAACTTAAGTGCTAGTCTCTGCTCTATGCGATTGAGTGAGATTTCAACGCACCGAGGCTCCCAGTCCTCGTATAGTTCTTGTAGTACAAGGGAATGTAACTCCCCCACGGTTTCTATCGTGGTAATGGAGTCAAGGCTCTTCCTAATGGCTTTATCGATAACTGTCTTGGGTATTGCTCCCCCAGCTATCTGTATAGCCCTAGCTCTGACAAAGTCAGCCTTAATCTTTCCAATAAACTGATCCTGATAGAGAGGTGACCAATGCTTAAACATCATACCCTCCCATCCGTCCAACTCCGAGTACTTTTCAGAACATTCGTGTTCCAACCACTTAAGGTTCTTTGGTTCAAGTACTCCTCGCCATTGGAGTTCAGGTATGGGCAGTCCCACGTCTGAGCATATATCTACCTTCTTGTCATACGGCAAGAACGAGAAGGTTCTAGCATCCATGATATCGGTTACTACTATGTCTATGTCTTTCGAGTAGTGAACAAACTCACACTCATTGAGATAACCATATAGTTCTGAGACTATGAAGTAATCATCATTGACTAACTTCTTAATCTTAGGTACGTGACCTGTCTTAGCCATGAGCTCACGCCAGTCTCTATCCATCCACCCACCTATATCCCATCGGGGTGTTTGTCTGAGCTTACCCATTAACTTGTCACGTGGGAAGGCAAAGTTCACCATGCAAGTACCGTCTACTTTCTTCTCGGCTATACCTTCTTTTCCTCTGACATAACCTGACTCTGCATAGTTTATCTTAGGATATCCCCTGACTATCTTCATGTCATCGTTATCCCATTGCCAGAATAGACTACCATACAGGAAGTTACGTGATGTGTGTAAGTATCCTCTGTAAGTATGCCCACTCATGTTATATGTGAAATATTTAAAGTCCTCTTCCGGTTGTCCTGTACCACGAGCAATAGCGGATAGCTGTGCTTCCTTACCCTTCAATCCTTCTAGGAGTTCTTGGGTAATCCTAAGTACTTCACTTGCGGAAGTCATATCGTTACTGCTCATTCTTTTAATCCCCTGAAATATTCTTCTCTTAATTTATATAGATATTCTATTTCCATAACCGTATTGGGTTCCGGAAATATGAATGGACTCGGTTTAGACATTAGTTGTGATTGTGAGTATTTTGATAACAATGATGTATGTTTTATGTGGATCTTCATGGACTCTATATCATACGCCATTTTGTCGAACGAGCGTTCAACCATCTTCTGGGTTCTATATATCTCACGTGGATATGATAGTATCCAGTCAACTATATCTTTGAACATACACCTGTGCCTTCTTATTCTCTTACCCTTTTATATCGAAGCATCCTGCTGACTAGTGAGTATTGCTACTACACTCTCCGAGTTTTTCAAGGGTACAGGATGTGGAACTCAGTGTCCCTTTCGAGTGTTACGGTTAGTGAAATCACTGGGACCTAAGATTTATCATTAAGTCTGTAATATCGGAAAAAATAACAGAGATAGTTTAAAATGTTTTATTCCCTATAATATCGGATTGTATCTGCATCAGGTGTCCCTTGGACTGTTTTATCTTCTATCATAACTATCCCACCGTATACCCGTTGGAGTTGTAAAGCTAATTCTAGGTCCACTATTGTGATGGGATACCATAGTAAACAATCATCTGCTTGCCAACTAGCATCTAAGATTTTAGTTAACTTTTCAGTTGAGTCAGCTAACAGTTTCTTTAACTCTTTAAAGCTCTGTGTCACCAATTATATTACTCATCTCATATTCTTTGAAATAGAACTTGCGTATTAGCGTTGCTACAACAGTGAATATAACACAATAAGTTACACTTACACTTATCATTAGATATAATATTATCATAGTCAAGAACGTTGACCATACTATTGAACGTAGAGTCCATCTTCTTAAGTGCCTGAATTTCCACAGTAGATAATTAGCAGTAGCTTCCTTGGTCTTAATAGTGTCCTCATCCATCTCCATAAGATCAAACTCCATAGTCTTAGCTGTGGAATACTGCTCTACGAAGTATTTCTGGTCATAAGTACACTTCAGGAAGTGCTCGATTCGTCTAAGTGGATTCATGTGTATCACTCGATTATTTCGTCTAACCTAACTCTCTTTGTCTTGTATCTGTCACCACGAGAACTTTCTATCATTGACATAGCGTTATTAAGTTCTCTGCATTTAGCGTTAGCTTTCTTCTTGTCCTTGAATAGATAATCTGGGGTTCTGTGCCACAGTTCATCTTCACCCGCATCAGCATCGAAGTACACTAGCCCATATTGAACTGACATACTCATCTTCTCAAGAGCATCATTAAAGATTGTCTCATGGTCGAATGCTAGTTCACCAGGTGGTGTAAAGAACCATCCTGCTTCTTTCGCATCATCACCCGCCGTAGGCATAGGAGAGTCTTCTAGCTGTATCATAAATACTATATCGACAGCATGTCCTCTCTTATCCCTATCTGGGTCAGAATATACTCCAACTAATCTTAGTTGGTTAGGATTGATTGTAAGTCCAGTTTCTTCCTTGATTTCACGTACAGCAGTAGTCTCTATTCTTTCACCGTACTCGTGGAATCCACCGGGGAGTGCCCATTTACCGGGCTCAGATGGGTCGTTAATATCTAACTCCCCACCCCTTCTAATGAAAAGATATTGTCCTTTCTTATTACGAATGATAACGTCTGAAGTTAATCCTGCTCTCTTATACAATGTGTATACCTACTAAATTATACTCTTCTTTTTGCTCTTTTGTAAGCTTAGCAAACCAGACTAATATCTTGTTGAATTCACCTTCCATATCATCTAGAGCTGACATATTTCTCTTATGTTGTTCTTCTATGGAGAACTCAGTTTTATCGTCATTGAACATTCTGGAAGCTATATCATTGATAATAGTATGAGAATTACGGAGGTAATAACTTGAGTATACCTTCTTTATATTATCGCCAAGAGATGCTTTAAACTTGGCTGTAATTGTACTCTTCTTATCTACTAATTCTTGTAATTTCTTTTCTCTATCCATTATATTTCCAACCAATCATCTAATGCGTCTTGAGTGTAACATCTGGGACACGTGATAGTGTATGCTTTGATAACATCAAAGTCATCTGGACCCCGTGACCATGCTTCGATTACATCAGCATCCCATACATGGATGATGGGTACTATTCTGTACTCTAATAATCTCTCAACTGTCCAGTGCTGTCTATTCCTTGCGAACAACATGAACTGTTCCTTCTTGGTAAAGCGTAACTTCACTAGCTCCTCAAATGTGTGAGATAATCCGCAATTATCACAAGTCCACGTATATATTCTACTCACCTAGTTCTAACATTATACACCCTTCAACGTGAGTGAAATCATCTACTCGACATAGAGGACACACTGTATGATTGGGTGATATATGGTTCACTAAAGCATAGAAAGTATCTCCTATGCGTAAGTTTAGTATGTATAATATTTTGTATAATTGAACATTGTTTTCTAACATCATGACCACCTTGGTATCCTAATATTGTTATCGTAAGGTATTATAGTTTTAAATACCTCTTCCGGGGTAACTTGAATACTTTTTACTGTGTTACCACAGATATCCCATTGTATTATTCTATTATAGTAATACTCTATAATAGATTCTATTTGACCAATCTTTAGCGTGGATAACGGTACGTGTATATTGATTCTTTGATGTGGTAGTGGTATAACCACCATTACTTGCTGTCTATATTTTAGCATTGTTCCCACCTTGGTTACTATATCTTCCCTATCAGGGTTTTCAGTGTCCCACGACTCCACGAGACATTTTGCAATGTCTGTTCCATGTAGGCTATCAGTTCTGCCCGTGAGGGCTTTACTATGACAGTCTTCTTGTAGTGGGTCAATAGTTCAAGGAATCCACCGATATCAGAGGAATCAAACACACTTTGGAGCCAGTCACATCCTCCGCAACTCCCGAAGGAACCTTGGATGAAGTACCAGTCCTGCCCGTCTGTTCCTGCTGTAAAGAAGTCTCCCTGATAATCATTATCCATTTCGAATGTCCAAGAAACGTCTGGATGGAGCATTTCAATTAACTCGTTATAGGATGAATACAGGTGATCCCATTCTCTCTTATCGTGATTCCAGTACTTGTGGTCTATGAAATCCCATACTGTTCCATATAGGTAAACTTTGTTCTTACTAGGAGTAATTACTTCAATAACTTTTGTCATACAGAGAGAAAAACATTATAAAGATTCTCTGTGTAAGAACGGTGGGAATATGATACGGTTATAATATTAATCGTTGTATTAAATACATTGATAATTTTAATCTATGAATCTCTGTCGTCAAGTGCCAGTTATATATCGATAACATAAGCACCAATATGAATACTGTGAAATAGAACAAGAAAGGTCCAGTTATAAGCATCATAGTGAACCACAGTGCACAATTCAAGAGGTGTACATCGTACATCAATCTATCATTGGGAGCTTCCCAGTGTGCCCTAGCCTGGTATCTCTTTCTGATAAAAGAAACTAATATTTCCATCCATCCTTGGGAATACTATATGGTTAGCGAAGTAGTATACAAACGCAGGGTCTAAGAATCTTATTTGTAATGTTTGTCCCTTGTTGCTACGAATATAATCCACTATTGTTTTATCAAAGTTACCAACTCTTTCACCGATTGGATTACTGAATAAACCCAGATATTGAATTATATTCTTGAACTTATCGGATTGCATGAACTCTGATTCTTTCATAGGAATACCTAGTTGATAAAAATGAGGATGTTAATCCTCGTGGTTAGAAAGACGGTAATATGAGCCGTTCCGGATAGATTGGTGTACTCTCTTTTCCATCCTCTTTAACCAAAAGGGTCTCCATACGTAAGAGCCTACTGGGTAGAGTGACGGTTTAGGTTCACCAAGATCGAAAGTATATGTGTGGTTAGAGTGTCCATCTATCACACGAACTTCCAGTACTTCATCTGTCTGTTTTATTTCTGTATGTTTCATGGTTATTCACCAACCGGTTTCTTAGGTTGTACAACAGTTTCTTCTATCTCAAACTCAACGATTAGTTCTGGGTTTTCTGATAGATATTTAACTATCTCTAACCTCTTTAGAGTACCAGTTTCAGTGTATCGTATACGGTTTCCCTCGATTCTGATATACTTGTTAGTTTCTAGGGATTCTATAGCCCTATCGATATACATCGGGGCTATAATACTACCATATTCTTCTTTGAAGTTGGGTATAGAAATACCATTACTGGTGTTTTCTATTAAGAGAATAATACGAGTCATTCTCTTAGCATTAGTGAACTTCCGTACTCCCATCCTTGGGATACCTATACGACCCATTAAAGCACCTTGTCAAACATATATAGTAGAATTGATATTGTTATGAATAATGATAATCCGGTAAGCCATATAAATGCCCATAATACATATGTCAATATACTACTTGGGATACCGAATGTGACGAATACTGCTGAGAATACAACTCTTAATAAAAACCAAAATACTGGGAATCCAATAATCGGTAATATACTAAGTTGAAGTACCCTCTGTGATAAGTTAACTAGAAAGAAGAAAGCAAAGAATGCGGTAACAGTACCGTACCACCCGAATCCTATAGCACCTACTATTAACGGGAGCCTGAACTCATCGATAGGGGATGTGGATTCATTGAGTGACTTAGATAACTTCTCTATAAGATCTGTAAAAAACTCATCAGTGGATGACATTATCTCACCCGAATAGGTTACCGAATGGATTTACTATTTCCTCTTTCTTTTCCGGTTTAGGTTCTTCTTCTACTTCACCGAATATGACATCGACTACCTGCTTAGCCATTTCATCCTTGATGTGATGGTTAGCTTTCTTCTCGAGGTCTATATCCATTTCTAATACTACATTGACTATCCGTTCAAGCTCATCCGTGTCTGGATGAATGTCAACGGTATCAAGTACCTTGGTTATACTATCAGTTGATATGGGTGTGCCTGCTTTATCTAGCATCATTACCGCATACATGACTGGTACAGGGGCTGATATGTCTACTTCTTCTTGTGTCATTTGGATTTCCTCATAATACAGAGAACCTTGCCATCCTTGGCGTTATTTCCCTTTGGTTCGGTGGTTAATATCGGTAAACCTATGGTTAGTGATAAAGAGCAGTTACCATCTTTCCAGTAATCACATTCACATTTGTGTTTTGTCATTGTTATATTTCCTAAATGTGACGAGTAAATACCATCACTTGGATATCATCGACACATATACTGAGTTTGAATAATTCATTTATCTTGTCACGAATCTCTTCTTTATCGTAACATTGTTTGAGTTTAAAGTCGTTTATGTGTATATTCTTCTCGAAGTCCATGAATGTATCGGCATCTACGCTGAATAGCACCTTTCCCATTCTGAGATAGCTAGCATCCATTGGATCATCTACGCATAAGTATTCACCCTCTTTCCATGAGCTATTAGAGTAAAGAATATTCTTATCATCATAATATTCGGACACATGACAATACCAGTAATCTGCATCTAATTGATCATTGGTTATGCCTAGTTTATCTATGAACGTTCCCATATGTTGATCTTTGTTATTCCTATACAGAACTCCAATCATACCTATAATTCTTGTATATACTCCCATTGTTATTTACTTCCATGCCGGTTCTTTTCTGATATAGGATTGTTCCTTTGGTAGTTTATATTCCACATTCTGTGTACTTTCGTCTTTACCATCAATATTGATAGCAGTAAACGTATCCATCTCAACATACTTAGTATGGCGATAGGCTCGTGCTGTGTTAGCTAGTTGCTCTATCATTCCTGGTTTGTATGTTTCGTTATCAATGTAACGTGCGTCAATCACCTGTTCGTATCCAGCATCCTTAGCTATCTCGCATGCTTGGAACAGTGTGGGACTACTTGTGGTGAGAACTGCCCATCTAGGCTTATCTCCTCTACCATCATCGTAGGTTAGGAATCTTAGAGGGATTGTTTCTGCTGATAGAGTATTAATAATCATAGGTGTAGTTAACACTAGCACAGTAGGTCTGTATGGAGTAACATCACCGAGATTGTACTCGTAATGAGTACATCTTCTACGTAATAGAGAGTCGTTAGTCTTACCTGATGTAGCTAACTTGGGATGCCATATATGTTCACTGATTATCTGAGCATTGTACTTTATCTGCATACCACTATGATACGCTTTGGCAGCTAGGTCAGCGTCTTCTTGTCCCCATGTCCCATCGTATTCTTGCGAGAACCAGCCTACCATGGACATACGTTCTCTAAAGAACATTATCATACCGCCCCATATTACATTGAAGTTATCGGTATAGTATGATTCTCCATTATCGACATCTCTACGGTCAGGTGACTTTACCTTACCGTTAGGATCCCTATGGTCTATTCGCCCAGTCATAAGAACATTGGGCTTAAGTGATTTACGAACCCTAGATATAATATCACGTGGTGGTATGATATCTGGGTCTGTCTTGATTATGATATCCCCTGTCGTATGTCTGCATCCTGTATTACAGAGAGTGCTTAAGCGATAGGGTGCTCTGTTTAATATAGAGTCCATCCTGGATCTCCGAGGAGGTCTAACATATCTAACTCCTCCTATCTCAGGTAAATTCCCCCTTGACCAATCATCCACAACAATTACACTACTATATTCATCCATGGCTTCTTGCCACAGTGGAAGTGTTTCCCTTAGTGCTTCTAGTTTGTTATAATGGGGCATTACTACGGTTACTTTCTTCATATTTAATAATCTCCATATTTCTATAACATATCCCACAGTAGTTGGGTGGTGCCAATACATTCCAGTATGCTTCTGTTGCGTGTCTAAGAGCTGAATATTCATCGCTTAATAATCTATCACAATTTCCTGTACAGCCTTCTGAATCTGGACAGTCGCGTCTATCCCACATTCCGCTAGCTTCAACGTGGAGTACGAGCATCTTCTTTTTCCTTATACCAATCTGTAAAGTTAATTACAAAGTCTTCGAGTGCTTGGATAGCTTCCTCGTCTGAGCCTGGTAATGCATCGGAAGCTATACTGGACTCCTCTTCAAAGGAATCTAGAGAGAATAAGTAAGATAGTATCTTATTTCCACGCTCATGGGAGTCTGGAATGATAGAGGATAACCTTTTGTCTATTTCTTCTAATCTAAGTTCTATATTTGCCATTGGTTAACCCTTGTAATCGTTTGTTATTGCTACTGGATATCTTTCGTGAAAATGAAACATTATAATCTCAGCGTTATCATGGACAGCCATGGATGGAATTATCTCGTACCACATTGTCAATAAGGTTATGACATTGATACCTTTGTAATCATCAATGAGTTCATTGAGTGAGTCAATTATAGACCCCTTCCATACTAATCCTATACACATTAATCATGTCCCCATCCATCTCGCTTTTCATCTTTAACATGCGAGCCCTTGCAACTTTGTATTGTTCTTCTGGTGGAAGCTTACTAACGAATAGTTCTATTGCGTAATTGTGTAGACCATCCATAGCCATGTCTAACTTTAAACAGAACTCAGGATTGAAGGTGGTAGTATAATATTCAAGGTCTTTGACTTTGACCATTACTTTAACGCCTTGAATCCAGCTGTTATCTTGTCTACTCTTTTTCTCGGATATGGACCTAGAACACAACATGTGTTGCTACCAGGCTCAACCTCAGTCTTACCTGCATCCGCTACTAGGTATCCTATCAGTCCATTCTCCTTTGCTTGGGCGAGTATCTTGATTAGTGAAATCTCATCATTGACAGCTAGTACAACCTTAACTTGTTGTTGTTCCATCCATGACTTTGTATCTTGTACAGGAGACCATCTTAGAGCTATTGCTACTGCATGTCCTGCTTGAACAGCCATCTTGCCTCGTGACATATTGAGGTCAGTCCTCATGAATATAGCCATTATAGGGTTCTTCATTGTTATACCTTGAAGTCTGTACTACTTATCTTATTGAAAACCTTAACTGAAATATCCACGGTATCGTACTCAGAACACATTTCATCTAATGACATCTTCTCGTCTTGAGAAACTTGCAATAGACCAGATATAATTATCATAGTCTGTGTTCTTGTTATTGGTATCATTGTTTATTCTTTTTCTCCGGATACATCTCGTAGAAGGAAGTTCTGCCTATTGACATCCCTCCTGCGTCGTTGATGGCTGTCTCGGTTATTAACGAACCACAGTTATTACACTGGTATTCGTTTTCTTTTGTATTAAAAGTAATATCTTTAGAGTCACATTTAGGACAAAATGGTTCATTGTGCCATGCAATCATTGTTTATTAAACCTCATTAGTAGGACTTACTATCCAGCACCCGGTCAAGTATTCTACATACATTAGTTATGTATGGGATATTCACTTTTAGTAGCTGGTTCGTAATGAAGATGCGACCATCCTCCCAACCATTAGTGATCTTCTCTTCCCCAGGCGGGGTGAATACCTTCTGAATATTTCACTATTCTCCATCGGTATTTATGCGTAGGTAGCAGTTCTTGACTCTCCGCTATTCCTACAATATATCTATTCATTAAATAGAGCATCGGGTGTTTCTGGTGCCTACTGTTTTGATTGTACGATTAACTTTTATCCACTTTCATCTTCATCAATGCAACATTACATAGCTTTCTTAATGCATCATGATATTCGGGATCACATATCTCTTTGAGAACCTTACAATAGTCTCGTATAAGTAACATATCGCCGTATTCACTATTGGTAATGCTTACCTTGGTGTTTGCGAGAGTTTCAACTTCTTTATCGTTTAATGTGAGCATTTTCATTCTTGTCACCTATAATTGAGATGGGAATGTAATAAATCTGTAATCTACTACGATGGGTGCTTTTATTATGGCTAATAATATATCTGATCTATAATCACCAAAACTTCTACCGGAGGATAGGTCTTTCACCGCATATATACCATCATGATAGATGCTTAAAGACTCAAGTCCATCTGGTGCAGTGGCATGTTTGTATATGGCTATGAACATTGTACTGGTTCTTCCGTAACCTGATAGACCTAATGGGAAAGCAGATTCTTTCTCTATTAATTTGTCTATTATTGATTTATCTATTATGTCCATTGTTTCACCTTGATATGGAACGATGAGTAGGAGTTGAACCCACCACCTGGGTAATTATTCCAGATATTTATACAGAACAGACTTCCTAACACGCTAGCATGCTATTCCGCCCTCTTAGTAGAGTAATCTGTATTGCACCACGCCATCGCACTAATCTTTCTTATTCCTACCTAGGAATGATCTTTTATTACTTATGTAATCTATGTATAGCAGAACTATATCTGATATTATTGCTGTTACACAGATAGTAATAGTCCATTCATATGGTGTAGTAAAACAACTCACACCAAATAGCATAACCATTATTAGAGTAAAATGTGCAAGGAGCCACATAAAGAATATTATCAATACTATGGTTGTTTGTACATTATCCTTAGTTAACCATTCACGAATTTTATTGTTTGTCCAATGATATAAATCCTTGATATAGTGCCATACCCATTTCCAGAAAGATTGATATCTTGATAAATCAGTACTTTCCATTTCGTGTATCTTCACGGTTAATCACTTGAATTGAATTGGTGCCACCGTCAGGAATTGCACCTGTTCTCCATGGGTCCTCGTTCTCATGGTTTGGGAACCTAAGTCATACGCCTACCCACAGGGTCATTTACGTCGGATCACTCATGAGACTAGACGCTATTCTACCCCGCCTCTCAGCACGGTCGCTCTATTGTAAATGGTCACGAAGTAAGCTAGCCCAATCTATTATTGGAACTGGTAATAGCTCATCAGCTTTCTTCTTGTGCCTTCTAGACATGAAATCTGATATAATTAATACCGAAGATAATAACACTGTGTATATTCCTGTAATAGTTACTACTACTATAGCTGGCAATGGTAGACTTACCATAACACCAATTATAAGCGAACCTAACATCGCATGCATTTTCACACCGTCCCAGTAGTTTACTCTACATATGTGACGATAATATGGATCTCTACCGGTAGTTTCTATTTCCCATACTTTGTATCCT
>Ga0207997_1001212_pt1 | contig 13387 bp, 35 predicted proteins | sample AntAceMetag02UKN_FD_184777 | JGI IMG/M metagenome (GOLD analysis project Ga0207997, IMG submission 184777) | Saline lake microbial communities from Ace Lake, Antarctica - Antarctic Ace Lake Metagenome 02UKN (SPAdes) (version 2) | ecosystem: Environmental > Aquatic > Non-marine Saline and...
AATATATGCTTATTCAAATGATAGTGTTGGAAATGAAATAATGAATTCAACATCATTTTATCCAGTGGGAATAGAAAATTTTCAAAGATTTAATTCAACAACTTATGAAACTTCTAGAGAAGAGTATCTTCTTAATATTAGTTATAACAATACATTTTATAATCCTACAGCTAATTTAATTTATAATGGGACATCTTATACTCCTACATCTATTGGGGGTGGTGGTGAAAAAATGTTCTCACGTTTTATTGATATTTCTTTAAATGATGGTGTTGAAAATAGAAGTTTTTATTGGGATATTTCTTTTAATTCTACTTATAATGACAATTCAACAACACAATATCAAAAGGTTAATAAAATAATTTTTGCATTATGTAATGCTACAAATAATGGGGTATATATTAATTATACTTTTAAAGATGATTCTGATTTAAGTAGTATTAATGCAAGTATAGATGCTTCTTATTTTGGATATTCTTTAACAAATGGTCTTGGTTCTGATTCAGAATATATAAATTTTGTAAATAGTGAATCAAATTCAAAAAGTTTTGCATTTTGTTTTAGTCCTTCTCATTTAAATATAAATGCAAATGTTACAATGCAATATTCTTCAGATGGTTATCCTCAAAGAAGATATACTGAAAGTTCTCTTATATTAACCAATAGTACAACAAGTAAAGTATTATATTTGTTATCTTCTACAGATGGAACCTATTCAACTTACAATGTTCAGACAAGTGTGGGTAGTTCTATTTCTGATGTTAATGTTCAAGTTGAAAGATTATTCTCTAGTGTATGGACTGTTGTTGAAACTGGAACTACTGGAGATGATGGGGCAGTAACATTCTTTTTAAATCCAGATTATGATCATAGGTTAACTTTTACTAAATCAGGATATGCTGCTGTAACTACAACAATTAGACCAACACAATCTCTTTATACAATTACAATGGGGGGTGGTAGTTCTGGAGCAGAATCTAATTATACTTTACAAGGAATAGCTTGGGAAATAACTCCTGCTTCTGGGAGATTAAATCCAAGTACTTTATATACTTTTAGTTTTAATGTTACTAAGGTAAACCAATCTAATGTCGTTGGTTGTAGGATGAGGTTATTAAATATTACAGGGGGAATATTAAATTCAACTATTGGTTGTGGGGTTACAGGAGGTTATATTTCTCTTCATCACACAACTCCTTCTTCTGGAAAAATGTGGGGGGAATATGCTATTAATGTTGGAACTGGATATATAATTGTTGATAAGGATGCTATGTGGGTAATGATGGTTTTTAATAAGTCTGCAGATGGAACTATCATAGATGCTTTAAATAGAATAAGGAATATGGATGAATTTGGGGAAGATGATAATAGGGCAGAGTATTCTAGAATAATTGCTTTCTTTTTACTTTTTACAATTATTTTAGGTATTATTACTTATAGCACTGGGTGGGATATGGCAACTTCTGGTGGAACAATTTTATTTGGAACCATGATTATTTGGATAGTTTCTATTGTTGGTTTTTTAAATTTGTCTAATATATCAAGATTTTCATTTATAGATAAATATTATGTTGCTTTAGTTACAACTTTTATTTGTTTTGGATGGTTAATAAATTCGGTGAATAAATATGATTAAATTAAAAAGAGGTAAAATATAGAATGGGAAAAGTAGCAAATGCTTTATTATTAACTTTGGCAATAGAAATTGCATTATATTTATTTCCTGAAACAGGGTATGCTCAATCATCTCTTTTTAGTTTTGTTTTGTCTCCTGAAAATTGGACAACTACGGCAATAATTGGTTGGTTACTCCCATCTATAACTGTTGTTGGTGCGGGGGCAATATTAGTTGGATCCTTTGTAAATCGTATGGATTGGATTTGGAGAGCTGCAATATCTGCAACATTCTTTACTTTTATGATTACTTTAGTTCATTTATCCTTGTTTATTTCAAGTATGGACTATTTTGGTACTGCACGATATATAATTGCAGTAATTTTAGTAGGGGGATTATTTATATATTACTTAATAACAATGGTAGATTTTGTGAGTGCTAAAGATTAAAATGAAAAATAAAAATTTAATAATAGTTGGAATGTTTTTATTAATTGGAAATATTGGAATTGTTTCTGCAACTAATTCTTTAATAGGTTCTTTTGATTTGTTTGGATTATTTGCTGAAAACATATTTGGAAATATACTTCTTTCTGGGATTGGGATTGCAGCAATGATTATTTTTATTGCTATGATTTCTAAAATGAGTAGGGAATTATTAATATTTATTTTACTTACTTATACTTTATCTTTTGGTAGTGGATATGTAGGTGCAATAATTGCAGTACCAATTTTTATCTTTACTTTTATTTATTTTAGTTTAGCAATATGGGGATTTATTAATCGAGGGAGATAATAATGAAAAATATAAATAAATTAAAAAATAGTGAACGTTTAAAAACTAAAAAGTACTTAATGAATTATAATATGAAAAATAATAAAATAGATTTTGGACTAGGTATTGGTAAAGGAAACTCTAGAGTTAAATCTAATAAGGCTAGACCCCTTTTTGATTTAAGAGTTACAAATAAAAATAAGTCACAATTACCTAAATCTAAAAGACCTTATCATTCTTTTGCTAAAGTAAATAAAATGAATTGGAACCAAGTTAATAAAAGGTTTCCAGGATTAAATCCTATGGGAGATATCGACTTTGATGGTACAAGAAATAAATTTGATTGTAAACCATTTGATCCTTCAAGAGATGGAATATTTGGAAGGATAGCAAATATTGTTACTGGTGGAAAAAAAGGACAATCTAAAGAAGATTATCAAAAGGAAAGAGTTGCTAAAAAGGAGAGAAGTTTAGGTAAAAAAATAATTAGGGATCAAGAAAGAAGGGCAATAAAAGAAAGGGCAAGAGAAGTCTTGGCAGTACCAATAAAAATTTCTAAGAAAGTTGAGAAAGAATCTGGAAGAGATTGGAGGGCTGCTAAAAGGATAGTAAGAATAACAGGCAAGGAAACTTTATCTGGGGCAGGACAATCATACAAAAGAACTGGTTCTGCAGTAAGAAAGGCTGTTGGAGATCCAGATAAAGTTAAAGGTAAGAAAGGAAAGTCAGGAAAGAAATATGTTAGTGCGGGTAGACCTAAAGGACAATACAAAACAAGGATAAATCCTTTTTCAGGACAACCAATTCAAATTCCTGCAACAGAATTTTATAAATTAAAGAAGAAATATAAACAAGCAGTTACAGCAAGAGCCCAAGCAACCTCGCAGCAAGTTGATGTTGCACAAACAAGAGCTTTAGCAAGAAGAGGTATACCACCACAAATAGCACAGAAGCTTGTTGACCAAAGACAACTTCAAAGTGTAGGATATGAACCAGAGCAAGAAACACAGATACAAGCACCTGAGCAACAGATAACTGAACAACCAGTAGAAGATACCACAATGGCCGATAAAATGGCTAGGTTACGAGCTATGAAGCAAATTAAACAGTCTCAGGTTCAACCACAACCCCAACAACAAGTTCCTATTCAACAGTTACAACAAGCACCTCAACAAATTCAACAGCAGTATCCACCACAATCCCCTCAACAAGTACCAGTTAAATATAAAAAAGATATAATGACTGGTAGAATTATTGCTAAACCAATGAAAAAAAGAGAACAATGGACTATTCCTAGAAGATTTAGGAGGGTTATAATATGAAAGATGCAGGATAAAAATGATAATTAAATTAAATAAAGGAGGTGATTTATAATGCCATTTGGAGATAGAACTGGTCCTGAAGGAAGAGGGCCTAGAACAGGAAGAGGATTAGGAGATTGTGATGAAGTTGATTATCCTAAAGATTCAATTCCCACACCAAGAGGAGACTTTGGATTTGGAAGAGGTTTTGGTAGAGGGTTTAGACAAAGAAGGAGATTTATGTAATTAAAATGTTCAAAAAAATTAAATTAAAGGAGGTTAAATAAATGGAAAATAGAAGCGTAATGCTTTTAGTTATAGCTTTCATGACTTTGATAGTGGGAGTAGGTTTGTTAAGTGTTGTTGCAGAAGAAGGTAATTTAAAGACAAATAAAATTTATGTTAGTAATGAATCAATAGATATATCTTCAGTTAGAGATGAAGCAGGTAGTGCCGTAACAATAAATCAAACAGTACAATTAACTATTACTAATGCACCTACTGGTTGGAAAATATCCCAATGTCCTATTACTGGATTTAGAATGAGAAATCAAACTGGTCAGACAATGATATCTGGAACAGATTATTATTTTACCTCAAGTAGTGGTTTACTTAATTTAAGTGATACAGTGAAATTTAATTCAACTAGTGTGAATAATACTGGTGCGGATTATAGTTATTGTGGAGATGATTATCTAACTCAAGCATGGCAAAGAACAGTATTGGATTTGATTCCAGGATTTTTTGCATTAGCATTGTTAGGTATAAGTTTGGGATTGTTTTACACAGTTATGAAGGAAGAAGGTTTATTGAGTATTTAAAATGACTTTTCATGGAAACATATTAGGTATAGTTCCAGGGATGCAAAGTCTTGCTGTATTAGGTAGGGCTACAAAGATGGTTCCAAAAGATTCACTTAAGGTGAATAGGAAAAAGCAAACTAAGAATATGATTGGTGGTTTTACAGATATAATGGTTGGAACAACAATGATTGGACCTACAGCAAATATAATTGCGGCTGTACCTTAATAACATATTAGTATTATAATTAAAAGTAAGTGAGAAATTTATAATGGTAAATATAAATAAAAAAAGTAAGTTAGAGAAAGTTCATACTGTTAAGTGGGATAGATGTGTAATATCTATTAGAAGTAAAGGGAAAGTTAAATCCCCAGAAGCTGTATGTACTGCTAAGCTCGGAAAGGGTTCATTTATTAAATACTCTAAAAATAAATTAAAAGGAGGAAAAAATGGCAGAAAATAAGTGGATAAAACATATAAAGATGATTAAGGCCCAAAAACAAAATAAGGGAAAAGGTCTTAAAGAAATCATTAAGATAGCTAAGAAAAGTTATGTTAAGGTTAAATAATTTTAATTAAATAAAAGGAGGTAAAAAATCATGGCAAAAAAAAGAAAAGTTAAGAGAAAAACAAAAAGAAAAGCAGGAAGACCAAAGAAAAAAAGGTAATAATACTTTAAAGATGTTTCCTTAATTAGTTATGTTTAATATCTAATATGGGAATTTTTTTAATTTACTTAAATGTTTATTTTTAATAATTTCATATTCTTCTTCTGAAGATATTTTTTCTAGGAATTCCTTTAATAAATTGTTTATTTTTCCTTTAAATTCTGGAGATGTCCTAGATTTTTCTAGAAAGTTATTTATTTTTAATAAAGGATTGTTTATTTCGTAAGAGGTATTTATATTATATCTTCCACAATCTATTCTTTTGATTAATGAAAAATTAACCATATCTTTAATAACATCATAAATATAAATTTTAGGTATTCCTGTTCTATCTCCTCCAATTCCTTCTTTACTTATTATTGTTTTTTTAATTATCTCTTTTAATAATCTTGTTTTAATTATATTACCTTTAACTCTTTTTTTTATCTTACTATAAATATAAAGTAAAACTATTGGAGGTACTTGTTCGTTTTCTTGTTTATTATTTATTTTATTCATTTTCTGTAAAATTAAAAGATATATTTAATGGAGTATCACTATAAGTTTCTCTCATTCTTGGTTGTTGAATTGATTGGTTTTCACAAATTCCGCAAGGGTCTTCTATATAAGGTTTACAAATTTTCATATCTAATTTATAAGCATAAGCTGAAGCAAATAATAATAAAAAGAAAACAATCCAAAAGATATCTTCTTTCCATTCAAAAGAGAATAGTTTTTTTAATTTATCTTGATTATCTTTTTGTTCCATTTTATTCATAAGAGATACTTCTATATTGGTCTATTAATCCAGCTTCTTCATCTTGGGGATTTATTTTATTTTTCCCCCAACCAATTAATTTTCCTATTAATCCAAATAATCCATCAATAGGTTTTTTAAGGGGTCTATAAAGTAGAAATAATCCAACAACTAAAACCATCCAAGGGATTGTGGCGTTTAAAAAACTATCAAATGTCATTCTATTTTTCTTTCAATTAATAATGCTCCTTTCTTTTTAATATCTTTTTCACAGATGTTTGCTAGTTCATTATCATCTTTAGCATTATCATATTCTTCTTGTTCTGGTTTTGTTAATTCAAACAATTCTTTTAATATCTCTGGTAAGGTATTACGACTAAGAATTATCTTTTTAATAAAACCTTTATCTTTTGGAATAAGTTTTATTGCTCTCTTCCATTTACGATCAGAATACCAAATAACTTTATTTTCAATATCTATTCTGAATACTTCTCTGTTAATACTAAATATAAGCTTTATTACCATTTTAAAATAAACTATTTAATCATAATGGTTATCTATGAAATTCTTGATAACTACAAATTGATAGAAAATTAAACAACCTTTTAATCCAAATCCTATTACATAACTACTATTAACTGCCATAGGTATTGCAGCTATTAATAATGATGGAAAGAATAACAAGAATAAAGTTAATGTTTTTCTTTTTAAATCTGAATTTACACTAGTAATCTTATCTCCATCTTCGTCATCTTCTATAAATTCAACGTCTTCTCCTACCAAACTTTCTTCTGATTCAACTTTTTTTTCATCCATTTTATCTAGTATTTTTTGCAGCTTCTTCAGCATAACATAAAATTCTTCTTATAGCTTCTTCGTTTGTTATTGCTTCTCCAGTCTTTTCATTAACTAAACCAATAAATTCTGGTTGATGATATGGTTTCCATGCTAAATCTTCTGCTGGATTCTTTTTAACCTGTGCTTTTGGTTGTTCTGTTTTTTCAGGGCTCATTATATTTTTTACCTCCTTTCAGTACATTAAATATTTGTTTTGTTTTAACCATCTTTATTATAATCCTCTATTAAATCCATAACTTCTAAGAAATGAAAATATTGTTGATACGTGGTGACTAATGTTGAGCTAAGGAAAATAAATGCTGCTCCCATGTTTAGAACAGTCATCATCTTAACAAAGAATGAAAATTCTGTAAAGAAAACAGAGTATGAACCTAGAGCCATTATTCCTAAAAGAATTACAACCATAGACATGATTGATGATTCATATTGAATCTTTTGACTAACATTTCTCATTGCTTTAGCCATGATGTTTGGAAAACAGTAATTACCTTTTGATTTTCTTTCTGGTATCTTAGTATTGATTATTGTTTCTTCTGGTTCTGTAATAAGTAATTCTTTGACTGGTTCTGTTTGGTCTGAAGATTTATCTTCAGTTTGATTTTCCTCTTCCATTATTCTTTATGATCTTCAATTAACTTAATTATAACTACAACCTTTCGTATGTTTTTGATGTTAGGTAATCCACAAAAACAACAGCAACGTAATCCTTCTGTTGGTTGGTCATCTATATTGATATAAAACTTCTTACCACAATCTTTATCTAAACAAATGTATTGTTCTTGTGTAAATTCTATTATTTTATTTTCCATTAATCCTGAACACCCCCATCACCTAAAAATTGTCCACCTAAGAAACCACCAACAAGAACACCTACTAATCCACCAATGAAACTTAACTTTTGATTAGACAATACAAACATTAAAATTATAAATACTAATTCTCCAAGAACAGTTCCTCCAATCATTGAAAAATCAGTATCAAGACCTTCAGATAATTGTTTCCTTAAAATTGCTACAACAAAGAAGATAACAACCATAATAATAATGTTAAGGGAGCAGTCCCAAGTACCAATACAAAGTGGGTTTGTCATTTTATAATAGTTATACTACAAAATCATGGTTTATAAATCTTTCTTATCACTTAATAATAGTAACAAATTACTTTATTGCTTCCATTACTGTCTTTAATTTATCAAGTTTGTCCATATAATGCTCGATGATTTTAATAACTGTTTCATTTCCAAGTTTTATACTTGGGGAAAGATAACCTATCTTTTTTCCATTACTAAAAAATTCTCCATTTAAAGTTAATGTTTCGTCATCTTCATTAAAATAAAGTTCATCTACTTCCCATTTTGTATCTGGATAAACTAATTCTCCTTCATCATATTCATTTGCTACAGCTTCTTCTTTAGCTTCCTTTTTAGTATTTTTAATACCTTCCTCATTTAAAGTCATATATGTTTCAACTTTTATATTTTTTTCCATTGTTTTTCCTCCAATTTAATTATTAAAATAAAAGCCACAAACGTGGCCCTAATAAATTAATTTATCTTTTGTGTTTCTACAGCATTAGGATCTAACTTAAGTTCAACCTTATAGTTTTGTTTTCCTGCAGTCATTTCTTTTGTTATAGAAAAAGTCTTTCCTGCTAGTGGTTCATTAGTTTTAAGTCCTTTCATTAAACTCCAAGCAGAAGTCATGATAACTTTATCTTCATCGTCTTCTACACAATGAAACAAATAATAAACACCATCTTTGTTATTACCCAATTCGATTGGTTTAACAAAATCATCCTTGAATGTAACTTCCTTTATTGCCCCGATTGTAGTAAAATCTACTTTTGGTTTTCGTTCTGTATCTGTTGGCATCTCGTCGTAAGTTCCAATTTTTGGTTTTGATGTTTGTCCACTATCCATATCTGGTTGTACACTTGTATCCTGTTCTTGATTTTTATCCATTTTTATTTACCTCCTTGTTATATTTAATTACTATTTTATATTCTTTTAAAAATCTTTCAGGTGTTTGTTTTAAATAACATTTAGAATCCCAGGGTGTGAAGAAAGGATAATCACATTTTACTTTAGAAGCATAAAAGTTATTTTTTCCTTGGTCTTCATAATTTATACAAGTACAAGAATCATAATCATCAAAACCTAATTCATCACAAAGTTCTTGTGGTAGATTATATGTATAAGGTATTGTAATAAAAGTCCATATTAAAAGAAGAAAGAAAAATGTAAAAAACATTGTTATTAAAACCAATTTGACTTTTTTATCCATTTTTCTTTTCCTCGACAATGTCTTTTAAATCTTTTCTTAATTTATATTTATTAATAAGATCCATAAAACCATTAAGAACTTTATCAAAGTCCGTCTTTAAATAAATTTTGAATCTGTTTAATCTGTTTTTTGTTGGAACCTTATGTAACTGTATTGTGGTGATATTGCTTTCTTCTGTTTCTTCTTTAGTTAACATATTAATTCTATAATTCTATCCTTTATAAACTTTTCCTATCACTTTTGAATAGTAACAAAAATCTTTATTCTAATTTTGTAACTACTATTGAGTGAGTAGAAAGATTTAAATAGTGTCTTTTTTTAATATTATTACAATGAACAAAACACAACGAGATAAATTAATTGATGAAGGGGAAAAACTTCTTGCAGAACGTAAGGTAGAAATTAAAATTATTGTAAACGATCTTGAGAGATTAAAAAACCAACCTATCAAGAAAGGTGAATAATTTAAAATGAATATAAATCAATCAAATGAATTTGAAATAGCAAAATGGATAGTGAGTATTATGTTTATAGGTTTTGTTTTTATTGGTATAGTATTTATTTCAACACCTATTTTTTGTATAATTGGTATAGTTGGAGGTATATCTCTTTGGATTATTGTAGATAAAATAGAAAAAAATAATTTAAAATGAAAAAGAAAATGTCAAATTGGGCTATGGCTGGAATTGGTTTTGGTTTTCTATTTGCCATATTTTCTGCTATAAGGTATTTGTTGTTATTTCCAGATACAGATAAGGCAATTGTATATGCTATAATTGGTATACTTATTATGTGTGTGTCTTGGAACTATAATGTGAATATAGCACAGGACAATAGTATAAGGGCAATAGAAGATTACATTTCAGATAAGAATGACGAGGAAAGAGAGAAACAAGAAATAGAACCACAAAAAGTTACTGATTAGTTTAATAAATAATATGGATATAAAGAATAAAAGAGGTTGGGTAGGTAGTCTATCAATTGGAATTTCAGTTGGAATTCTCATTGGATTGTTACTTGGAATAATTATTGGAATAGTCTTTCAACAAGCATTAATTATAAAAGTAGTTGAAGGAGTATTACCCTCATTAGAGAATATGAATATTCAAGTTGATGTTAATGAAACTTATGTTTTAGATAGGAGTGAAGAACTTCTAGATAGTTTTCAATCATATTTAAATGAAACATCTTTATCTAAATTAAAAGAGGTTAAACTAAAATGAAATCAGAAGCATTAATAAGAGATAGATTAGTAACTTATAAAAAAAATTATAATATGATTCATAATGAACAAGGAAAAGCAAAGATTGCAGGGATAATGGATGAATTAAAATGGGTATTAAAAGATAATTATGAAAGGTAGAAAATGTTTAGTTACTGAGGCAATGGATAAGTGCCAATGTGATGATTGTAAAATGTATAGAAAGTTAAGAGATATTTGTATAAAACAAATTATAGGATCAGAAGTATATGATATAAATCTTAATGCTTTAAAAGAGGCAGGAATGATAGGATGAAATTTATTATTATTCTTTTAATCCTTCTTGTATTGGTTGGTTTAGATAAGGGTCTTACTGCAGCAACTATCATTCAACATGGAAAACATCATCCTGAGTTAAATAGATATGATGTTGAGAAAAATCATGCTGCAAGGTATTTTTTTGAAAAGACTGGTTTGTTATGGGGTAGTTTAATTTACTTATTAATTTCTTTAATAACTCTTGTCCTGGTATTTTATTTATTTAGTTATATGTTTAATCAGAATATCTCACTATATATTTTAGGTATAATCTATTCAATAGTCATATTTAATAATGTTTACTGGCTATTAAAATTTAGTGAGATAATATAATGAAAGGAGGTATAAAAAATGAGTGATGTAATTTATTATTCAAATCTGTTTGTAGGTTTTTGGTGTTTTTTAACAGTAATGGTTGTTCTTGTAGTTGTAACCGAAGCATTTAAAAGAAAGAGTAGAGATTATCGAAAGATGATAACTGATATGTATGTTTCTGCAAAGATAAGGAAATTTGCTAAAGAAGAAGATATTGATATTAAAGAAGAATTAAAAAGTTATGCAAAGGTTATGAAAAATACAAAGATTAATTATGAAGAACTTGATGATACTATAGAAAGAGAGATTCAAGGAAGGATTAATAGTAAGAAAGATAGTGTTGAGAAAAAATCTGAATAAATTTATTACCTCTAATGAGGCCTTTTTCTTTTTTAAAATATAAAATGGATTGGCGTATTAAAACTTTAATTGTTTTCTTTATAGTCTGGATTTTGTTTTGTAGTGTTTTATTTTATAATTCTAGAGGATCATATCAAGAAATATCCAAGATATTAAAGAATTGGAGTAATATTCTGAATGATAGTTTTGAAGAAGAACCTACTATGGAATGTTGGTTAGGTGGTGAAGTAATTGATTGTAATGATTTAAAAATCATTGAGAGGAGAACTGGTTATGAAGGGTGATAAAAAAATAAATAAAGAAAAGGATTAAAATTAATCCTCTTCGATTATTGTTGAATCTGCAGGAACTTTTAAATCTCCTTCTTCAGATTTATCTTCATCGCCTTGATCTTCTTCTGTTTCATCTTCATCTTCTGTACTTAGAACAACCATTTCATCAAGTTTTTCTTTTGCTACGGCTTCGTTAAGTTCTGATGCATCTACTTCTGCAATTATAAAGTCAACACATTCTTCACATACAGTTCTTGACATATCTTCTATAACTTTCCCACATCTGATACAATGTCTATGTTCTTTTATTTTTGTCATTTGTTTTACCTCCTTTAATTTAATTTGAGTAACTATCTCTTCATTTTTGTTTGTTGTTATCTCTGCTCCAACAACAAGGGATACTAAACCAAAAACTATAGAAAATGCTTGGTTTGTAAATTTCATATCATAAAAAACTGGTAAAAAAACTAAAAATGTTCCAAATACCATAACTATTATTCCTGTTATTATTCTATTATTTATTTTCATTTTTCTTATTTGTTTTTATTTAATTCCTTTAATGCTCGTTTCTTTGCGAGTTTCCAGTTTGAAGATATCCAATTGTATATTGCTTTTATCCCTTTTATAAAAAAATATAAAATAAATAAAATACTTGCTATAATTATTATTGGAAAATGATCATTTATAATTATCAATAAACCAACACTTATTAGTATACCTATTGGAATAAAAATGATATTCCATTCTTTCCACCATTCTTTTATCTCTTTCTTCTTTTGTTCACAGAAGTATTTCCATGTTAAGTTATTTAGTGTTTGTTTATTCATTTTCCTTTAACCTCTTTCTTTGCTTGTTCTTTAGCTATATTCCAATTCCATTCTATCAAACTCTCAATTATTAAGTAAATAATAAGCCCTACCACAGATATCATAAATAATAAAAAGAGTGTTATAAACCATATCCAAAGTTTTCCATCATACATTGTAAAAGGAAACCAACTGAATCTTGTTAAATACTTCCCAAGATAATAAGGCCCAAAGATAAATACAATTACCTCTAAGACTTTATTTCTTATAAAATATTTAATAGTCAAGCTTTTTAATTTATTCATCTTTCATACCCCCTTAATTCTTTACACTCTTCAAATTCTTCATCAAGGAATTTAAACTTTGGTTGTTTCTCTCTATTTAAATATTCTCTTTCAGGAGCACATTTAAAATCCCAAGTACTATCAAAAGGATATATCTTTTTATCTTCTTCAAAATTCATACCATTACTTTCACAATAATCTTTAGCAAAATCTTTTAAACAATCCCTATATAAATTCTTTTGATCATATTCTTCTTGTGATGGGGTTAATGAATATATCATTAATACTCCAAGTAATACTATTATTACTATAAATATTGTCTTCCACACTATTTCTTCTTTGTTTGTCATATAAAATTAGGCAGGATACCCGAGTCTTTAGACTTGGGAGGAATGACGTGCTTGGTTGAACAAGTCTTAACCTCCTTCTCCGAATTTAATTCTTCAATTTCTACTCCTAAATCTGCTATTCCACCTTGAAACTCCGCATCTGCTGGGTCTGAAAGTTTATATAAATTATCTTTAACCATCTTTTGAGCTTCCTTTGCATTCTTAGCCCTTACTTCTTTTCTAAAGCAATGTGCATATTCTAAAACACCATTCACTTCGTATAATTTTAATTTTTCCATGTTTCTAAGCTTTGATACCCCATGCTTTAGCGTGTGGGAGAATCATTTTTGTTTTTTTACCCCCTTTCATTTTTTATTGAATATAAATAAAAAGATAAAAATAAAAAAAATAATAATAAATTTTATCTTTTCTTCTTAGCAATCTTCTTAACTGGTTTCTTCTTAACT
>Ga0207997_1001215_pt1 | contig 13344 bp, 17 predicted proteins | sample AntAceMetag02UKN_FD_184777 | JGI IMG/M metagenome (GOLD analysis project Ga0207997, IMG submission 184777) | Saline lake microbial communities from Ace Lake, Antarctica - Antarctic Ace Lake Metagenome 02UKN (SPAdes) (version 2) | ecosystem: Environmental > Aquatic > Non-marine Saline and...
ATGGGAAACGTGCGGTGGATAAGCAAATGTCAGATGCTAAAGCCTGGCCTGTGTTGATGTCCCTTGATGAGCACAGCCCGCGAAGCGTAGGCGATTTGAGTAGGGAGTGCCGGATAGATATTCACCAGATGAAGCGGCTAGTGGATAAACTGGAGAGGCAACGGATGGTAAGGATACTGGAATAAATGCGGAAACTTATTAAATTATCTGCTGTAATAATATTGGTATTGATATTCTTTTCAATGAATATATTACCAGTATTAGCTGCTGTCCCTACAGTTATTACTCTAAATGCTGATGTTAGCGGAATAGATGTAGTGCTAAATGGGAATATTACTGCTACAGGTGTTGTAGGGGATGATGATACAAGAGGTTTTGTGTGGGATACGGCAACACACGCTAACCCTGGGAATGTAGCTCCGGGGATTTCGGGCTACTCTGATAATTGGACTGAGGCGGGGGCTTTTAATACAGGGGCTTTTGACCATGAGGAAACAGGATTAGTGGCTGATTGTCTTTACTTTTACAGAGCTTCTGCCCATAGTGCTGATGGCTGGGCTTATGGTGATGAAGTAACATTTTTTACAGGGGAAGAAGGGAAAGTCTATCTTGAGTTTAGACCTGACCTTGATGAGACAAGGATCAGGGGGAATGTCGGGATACCTACTGGTGTTAGGATAGGTGAGCCAGGGGAAGGGTTATTTACAGGATATAGTTTACCAATCTGGAACAGCAACGATGAGGAATTATACTTTATGCACTGTGTACCTGATAGATGGGATGGTGAAAGCCATATTATCATCCATATTGTAACTGCTCTTGCAAATGCTAATGAGGCTGGGAATAGTTATCAATTGGAAATGGAATGGGAGCACGTTACTCCTGATGTAGAGGAGGTTCCTGTTACATTAAATACTACTACTTTTACAAGGAATATTGAAAGTAATACACAATTTGAATGTTATAAGGATTACTTTTTAGTATTATACAATGCTGATGTGGGGGATGATATATTAGCAGATGATGAGATAGCGATTAGGCTAAGAAGGCTATCAGTTCTGGGGGTGGGACTTAAAGAGTTAGATGGGGAATTGATAATATTGCATTGGGGTATATTATTTGCCAGGGGCGATCTTCTTGGTGATCCTGACGGTTGGTTAGATGATTTAATAGAAGATGGAATTATAATAGGAGGTGAATTTGTGATACTGTTAGCATTGGGGTTGATAGCTGTTATTTTAATGGTGGCTGCTTTTTGCTTAAAGCGTCAAGTGCTTGCGATTGGGAGCGCATTTGCTTGGTTAGTCTTTGCTGGTGCTGCCTATATAGAATCAGCAGGTGATGCGACTACAGCAGCTTATTGGATATTCTGGTTTGGAATTGCAATGGCAATAGCTATGTCCCTTGAGGCTGTTATTGTGCAGAGGTCGGCAAAAAAGATTAGGGAGGAAGAAACAGCAATAGCTACTCTGAGTAAGGAATATGAACATCCGGCAGATAGAATCAGGAGAGAACATGGGTTACCTCCGTCAGAGGCTAGGAAAAGGCAAGCAACAAGGCGAAGGGAAAAGGATGCAGGATGGGATTAGTTAAACAAAACAGAATGTGTGCTTGGATTATCGGTATAGGGTTAATACTCTTTGTATGGCATAATCCTTACCAGCCATTTATTGAGTATATGTTTTTGCCGTGGATAGGCTTGCTTTTCTCGCTTTTATCTTGTTTATATTTACCACCTTGTTTGACTTTAGGGATGGGAGGTGGCATTTGTTAGACAGACTTGTCGCCGACTTTCCTTCAATATGGCATGGTTTTATTTTAGCTCTAGCTATTGTCTTATGTCTACTTACATTGTTTGCTATTGTGAGTCTTATTGTTATTACTGTTACTTCCTTTATAAAACACAAACAAACTGATAAGCGAGATTCACTTGTAGGGCAGGCAAGCCAAATAGTTGAGATGAGAAATGTCAAGGAAATCTTAGATAAATTCTTCGTGGACATAGAAGGAAGTGATAACGATGACAAACCAAAGGCTGATTAACCAACCAATCTGTAAATACTGCCAATCTGAGAATGTAATCAAATACGGTAAATACGAAGGCACGAAAAACCAATTACTACCACATCTTTCTATGGGACTAGCTAATAAATTAGAAAAGGACAGAAGCAAAATGGCAAAGGTTCTAGCTTGGGTAAAAAGGCAATATCAATGGGAGGACAAGGGATTAAAGAAGGCTTATAGTGTATCTCTTTATGTTGCGCAGGGTATGTTAGTTACTTTTATAATTATAGCAGAGGTGGGTGAATATAATAATGTAGGGCAAGCATTTAGAATAATTGCTAGCATAACGAGTGTTGGATTAATGTGTTTTGTTTTAGGATTTGCTTCCGCTCTTGTATGGGTTGATGGGAAAATGAAGAAAAGTAAATGAATAAGGATATGGAGTGAAATTAGCTAAAAGCAATAGGATATGTGCTTGGATAATAGGGATTGGGCTAATACTATTTGTCTGGCATAACCCCTATCAGCCATTTATTGAGTATATGTTTTTGCCATGGATAGGTTTGCTTTTGCTTATTATGGGCGAGTTGATTGTAATTTTAAATAATTGGCGCAATATAACTCTTGGCAGCAAGTGGGTTTGGATACCTTTGGCAGTAATAGCAATATCTATTTGCCTTGCCGGTATTGGTGTTGTAGGTGTCCAAAAGCAGATAGCCTCAATAGCTATGGGAATAATGCTGTTTGGGCTTTACCCTGTAGCAAGGATACTGGGGAAGGAATTATTTAAGCCTTTTGCCGCCGCCGTGATAATTGAATCGGTAAGTATTGTAATCTATGGGGCTACACACGGTTGGATTCCAAATGGCGGGCTTTTATCGCCGACAAACTATGACATAGCAACAGGCCTTCTTATCTTCGGTGTTCTGGTAAGTGCTGTAAAGCATCAGTGGTGGCTTGGGATGATAGCAGTAATAGGATTGTTCTTCTCTGGTAGCGCGGAGGCGTATTTTTGCCTTCTGGTGCTTGTGGTAGCAATTATAGCTAGAAGGGATTGGAATAAGAAGCTATTAGTTATTACAGGTATCACGGTACTTGTTATCGGGGTTGGCTCAATAATTGGGCATGATACATTCCTTCAGCCGACCTTTGATAAATTTGGGTATCTCGGTAGCTATCTCACTGGTGGAGGGCATACACTCCAGGATGCTACAAACAGGATGCTTGTTTTACAGCCTCTAAGGGTATTTGGGAATGGCTATGTTGTTACACAGTTCTATGACACTATCCCACACAATATAGTCTTAATTATAGTGGAGCAAGCTGGATTTTTGGCAGCAGGGGCTTGGTTAATGGTAGCCTTTTATTTGGCAATTAAAACGAAATGGAAGTATGCGTGGATTATGTTTATTGCCCTTGGTGTTTGGGATCACTTTATCTGGACACAGGCAGCCCCGTGGTTCTGGGTCTTGTGTGGGGTATCAAGCCTGAATGATATAAAAGACGATAGGATATTTAAGCGATGAAGAAGTATCAGATAATATATATTAAAAGGAGAAGGGGATATGACGACTAAAATCTATGGGGCATCAGATGACCTTATTGAATTTGATGGGGACGTTAATGGTGAAGTTGGGAATTACGGAACTGATGAACAAGAAATCGGAGAATTAGTTATTTGTAGCGATGGCACATTACTAGAAGTGAAATATGGAAAGGGTGATATGGGTGTATGGGGGATAACACTCATAAAAGAGGGGGAATTATTTGATAAAATAGAAGCGTGTAGTGATGAGGATGCCGACCCCTATAGTGATATTGCGTATTTTAATGATGGGCTAAAGTGGGCTTATGCTGCTAGTGTTTGGGAAAAAGTGAAGTAGAGAGTGATATAGAGTTATGAAGAAGATAATATAGGGTGAAAGGAACATTGGATGATAATAAATAGAGTATGGGCTATGCCGAATAAACATACTTTTACAATTAAGCCAATAGCTGAACTTTTGGGTAGGTATGTGGGAAATGGCTACGGGTGGCTTGACCCGTTTGCGGGTTTTAATAGTCCAGCAGAAGTGAAAAACGACCTTAACCCCAAAATCCCTATTAACTATCACTATGACGCCCTAGCATTCTTGAAAAATATTGGAGATGTTACCCACAAGGGAATATTGCTTGATCCACCCTATTCTATAACACAAGCCCGCCAATGTTATGATGGGTTTGGCTTTAACGAACTAAAAATAAAACCAACCTCAATGAAATACTGGGCTTCTGTAAAGGACAATATGGCAAGGATAATCATTCCCGGCGGGTTAGTGATTTGTTGTGGTTGGTCAAGTATGGGATTAGGAAAGAACAGGGGATTTGAAATGGTAGAGATATTATTAGTTCCTCATGGTGGTAGCAAGAATGACACCATAGTAACAGTAGAAAGATACAATCAGACTTTGGGGCAATGAAGTAGAGAGTGATATAGAGTTATGAGAAGGATAGCAGTTATCCCCTGTTACAATGAGGAAAAGAGCATATGTGGTGTTGTATCGGCAGCCAAGTTCCACATAGATGATGTTTTGGTAGCTGATGATAACTCCACTAATGGCACGATTGCCGAGGCAAAGGAATTTGGGGCTTTAATTGTAGAGAGTGATAATAAAAGCAAAGGTGCAGGTATCACTACTTGGCGTGGAATAAAAAAAGCCTTAGAAATGGGGGCTGACTCCGTAATAACGCTTGATGGTGACGGGCAACACAATCCAGTGGAAATAGCAAACTTTATAGGGCATATGACAAAAGAGGGTGATGGCGACCTTTTGATTGGCTCTAGATTTATGGGAAACTATGAGATAGCCAGGTACCGCAAATTTGGCATTGATATAATAACTTGGATCTATAATTTCGGGCATAGAAATAAAATCACTGATGCCCAAAGCTGTTTCAGGGCATATAGCAAGGAGTTATTGGCTAAGGACATTATGACTGAAAATGGCTTTGCGTTTAGCGTGGAAACATTGATAAAGGCAAGGGCATACGGTTTTAAAATAAGAGAGATACCAATATCTTGTATTTACCATGCGGAGCATTCGCAAAATTCAACATTAAATCCAGTGAAGCACGGCTTGGGGGTAGCTTTAGCGGTTATCAAGTGGAGGCTAAAGATAGAAATGGTGGGATTAGTCAAAGGGTGGGCATTTGGTGCACTGAAAATGGCAGTCAACCCTTTGATTGGTAAAGGGCTGGGGGATTTATGGTTGGCAAAATCTGTATATGGGGTATTAACTAAATTGCTTATGCCGGAACAGGCAAAGATAATTGGGGTAGAAAATTTCAAAATGAAGGTCAATACGGATGCGCGAGGGCTTGATGGTATGACAACCTTTATTGCTACCTCTCATACCTATGAGCCCATGACGACTAAAGTATTTAAATCATTATTAAAAGAGGGTATGAACGCCATTGATGTCGGTGCCAATATAGGTTATTTTACGCTGTTATCAAGTAAATTAGTCGGCGTCAACGGTAAAGTCTGGGCAGTAGAACCAGAACCACACAATCTTCAGTGCTTATTGGATAATATAGTTCTTAATAAACTATCTAATGTTATTGTCTTTGAAAAAGCTGCCAGCGATGTAACTGGAAAGTCTATATTTTATGTCTCCAAAAGGGAATCAGGGGAGCATAGTTTGCTTCCAGGCAGACCTCATATCAAGGATACGATTGAAGTGGAAACAATGAAACTGGATGATTTAATTGATGGGCAAAGGGTTGATTTCCTTAAAACTGATACTGAAGGGAACGAGATGTCGGTGCTTATGGGGGCAAAATCGTTGTTAGATAATAATGCCGAAATAAAAGTAATATCTGAGCTTTTCTTGCCTGGCATTAAAGCTGCTGGTCATACCCCTGATACCTATTGGGGCTTACTTGAGTCCTTTGGTTTTAAGTTTTTTTACATTTTAGATGAGATAAGAAAGGAGATAATTCCCGGCACTTGTGAGGAAGCTGTAAGGCGTTGTAAAGGGGGCAAATTCAGTGTAAATCTATTGTGTTCTAGGAGCCATATAAAAATTTAAGGAGGACAATGATGCAAACGACCAAGGAACTACTGGATGAAATCTATCAAGAGGCACTAAAGGAGAATAGGGAGGAAATAAAAAAGGAACTAACCAATAGCACACTTCTAGTAATCAAGGATATACCTGGTGAGGTTAGATCCATTGTAGATGGACTCGTAGAATTATTTACTAGCCCGGACAATGAGGAGGAAAAATGAATAGGATAAACTGGGGAAATAAACAAGTATTGGTCTGTGGGGGTGCTGGGTTTGTGGGGTCACATTTAGCGGCTGAATTAGTGAGGCTAGAGGCTAAAGTAACTGTGGTGGATAATCTATCTAGTGGGTCAGAGCAGAATATAAAGGTGATAAAAGATGATATAAAGTTTGAGGATAAAGACCTGCGGGATTATAGGGTGTGTAGAAAATTGGTTGATGGTAAAGACTGTGTATTCCAATTGGCAGCTAATATGGGGGGCATTGGCTACATCACAGCAATCGGTGCTGATATAATGAGGGATAGCGCAACAATCAATATCAATATGGTTGATGTGGCAAGGGTACACGAAACACCATTGTATTTTTATAGTTCATCTGCCTGTGTCTATCCGGATTATCTGCAAAAGAAAACAAGGGTAAGACCATTAAGGGAGGCGGATGCGGTGCCGGCAGACCCCGACCAGTTTTATGGTTGGGAGAAGTTATTTACTGAGAAACTATGTGAAGCCTATATGCAGGATTACAAGTTGAATATCAGGATGGCACGGTTTCATAATATCTTTGGTCCTTGTTATACGGCCTTTGATAGCTTGAAGGGGAAAGCACCGGCGCATATGATTGTCAAGGCAATAAAACATCCTGACCCTCCGTATCTTATTTGGGGCGATGGCAGGCAGACACGCAGCTTCCTTTATATAGACGATTGTGTTCAGGCAATATTGAGGCTTATGGATACTGATTGCAAACAGGCAATAAATATTGGCTCTGACCGGCTAATATCTATGAAGGCTTTGGCTGATATGGCTGTGAGATTATCTGGCAAGAAAGGCGTGAAGTTTCAGTATGATTTGTCTAAGCCAACTGGGGTAAGAGGTAGGAATGCAGACTTAGAAGTTATGAAAGAAGTGCTGAGGTGGGAGCCACAGGTGAGCCTTGATAAAGGTATGGAGATAACATACAACTGGGCAGTAGAACATTATGATGAATTGGAGGGATTATAAAATGAGTGATATTAAAAAGTTGGATAAGAAAGACATAAAGGCTATTGCTTCTGGCCGGTATTCTCGCAAAGAGTTTACGCCGTGGAATATAATCTTGCATTGGCTTATTCCTTCTGTAGCAATAGTATTGATAATGGGATTAGCCCCAGAACCTTACGACTGGTTTTCAATGTTACCTCTTATCTACATTGCCATTGTTTGTATAAAGTATTTTGTTGGTATTAATAAATATGAAAAGGAATTTTTGAAGGAGTGGGGTGAAATATGAAAATCAGTGTATGCGGGATGGGGAAGTTAGGGCTCCCGATGGCGGCTGTTTATGCCAAGAGGGGTTTTAAGGTTACTGGGATTGATTTGAATGAAGCCACTGTTGATGCTTTGAATAAGGGAGAAATCCCAATACAAGAAACAGGTTTATCCGGGGTATTGTCCGAGGGGTATAAAAATCTAACATTCACTACTGAATATAGGAATGTCCGAAAGAGTGATGTTATATTCATTATAGTCCCAACCCCCAGCAATGAAAGAGGGGAGTTTATTGATACTTATGTAATGGGGGCAGTTACGGCAATTGCTTATGAATTAAAACATTATAAGGATGCTAACCCTCTTGTGGTAATAACCAGTACAGTAATGCCAGGAACTTGCGATGGGGTAGTTATCCCGACATTAAAATCTATGATAGATAGAGATATTGGGGTCTGCTATAATCCTGAGTTTGTTGCATTGGGGAGTGTAATAAAGAATATGAAAAGCGCTGATGCATTGCTCATTGGTGAATCAGATAAAGAATCTGGGGATAGGTTAGTAGAATTTCAAAATTGCTTCTTCGGAAATGACATACCTCCAATAAGCCGTATGAATCTGATAAGTGCGGAGCTTGCCAAAATATCCCTTAATGCCTATATTACAGCAAAAATCAGTATGGCCAATACCTTTGCTATGATGTGCAATAATATTAAAGGTTGTAATGTGGATGACATTACTAATTTCTTAGGACTTGATAAACGCATAGGACACAAGTACCTAAAAGGTGGTTTGGGTTTCGGCGGTCCCTGCTTTCCCAGAGACTCTCTGGCCTTTTCTATTGTGGCTAAAAATGCTGGTATTATGGCGCCATTGCAAGAAGGGACTGACTTAATAAATGATGATGTAAACTCTCTTATTACTGATGATATATTAAAGATATTGGGGGATTATAGTAGGGTAAAAATATCAGTGCTGGGCTTGTCTTATAAGCCCGATACTCCAGTTGTGGAACAATCCATGTCTTTAGATTTGGCCTATGGATTGAGTCAGTTTGCAGAGGTTAAGGTACACGATCCGATGGGTATGGAAAACACAAAGAAGATGTATCCTAATTTAATATATTGCGATACTGTGGCAGATTGTTTGCAGGGGAGCAGTATGTGTATTTTAGCTACACCCTGGAAGAAATACTTGGATATGAAACCTGCGGATTTTGGTGGCATGAAAAAGAAGGTGGTTTATGATTGCTGGCGTTTATGGGGGAAAATGAGAGGTATAGAATATCATGCCTTTGGAGTAGGGGAATGATTAGAGTTCTTTACATTTGCCCCTTTGCTCATTACTCAGGGCATCATCCTCATGTGGCGACAGTAGAGCCAGGGAGGTTAGCTAAGTCGGGGCTTGATGTAACCTTACTTACCTTTGAGGGCATTATAAATAATGCAGATGCCGAAGTAAGGCATATCAGGGTATTGCCACAGGATAAATTGGGATTTATCCACAAGGTATTCAAGAAACTTAGGTATAAAACGCTACCTAGATGGTTTGTAATGTTTGTTGAAACTACGGTGACATTGATTAAGGCTTCTTGGTTAATGAGAAAAGGGGAATATGATGTGCTCCATTTAAGAGATGGGGAGCCGTTTATCTTTTTGTCACATCTGGTTAGTTTGCCATATCGTGGGCAGAAGTGGGCAATATCATTAACGGCGGCAATAGTATTTAGCCCGAAACTCAAACTGAAGGATTTTATGCAGCGACCTTTTGTGTGTCTTTATGCGATAGCATTAAACATCTGGGTTAATAATAGGTTATGGTGGCCCATTTACAAATTGAGCATGAGACGCAACAAATTTATGTTTATGCCTCAAAACCAAGTAGCCGCGCAAAGATATAAAGAGTATATGGGGGGGGTATTTAAGAGCAATGTGAGGTGCATTGAGTGGGGCATTGATAATAATAATAATTTACCTGGTAAACAGGAATCTAGGGAACATTTAGGTATACCTCTTGATGCCTTTGTCTTGTTGTCTTTTGGTGCCCCCCATTCTGGCAAGGATACAGAAACTATATTTAAGGCAGTCCAACAATGCCCTGATGCCTTTCTAATTCACGGTGGCACTCACACATTTAGTTTGGGGTCAAACCCGGTTATTCTTAAAGATAATTATGGCTTGAGCAATAGAGCCAAGATATTTAATTATTATATACCGGAAGATGAAAAGCCTTACTTCTTTAGTGCTGCCGATGTTTTGATATTGTCATACACCAAAGCCTTTGCCAGCACATCAAGTATGATATGGGAGGCGGCTAAATATAGATTGCCGGTTATCTCTAGTAATGCTAATACATTAGGTAAAGATGTTAAGCGGTATAAACTAGGCTTGTTATTTGAAGCCGAAGATGCGATATCTTTGGTTGGTGCTATAAATAGATATAAGAATTTATCGGAGAGTGAATTGGCAGAAATAAAAGCAAGCGGATTGAAGTTTGTTACTGCCTTTTCAGATGCTAAATGGGCAAAGAATTGCACAGCAGTTTATAGGGGGTTAATGAATGGAAGCAATAAAAAGGTACTGGGAAAAAGCAACACCTATGAGTTTTAGCCCTGAAAAGTGGGATTACGAAACGAAGCGCAAATTTAGGTATGAATTGCAGGACTATATGCACGGTGTTTTTGAGTTTGATAAATGGGCTGGTAAAAGCGTTTTGGAGGTAGGTTGTGGCTCTGGTATTGATGCCATTGAATTTGCCAGAAATGGGGCTATCGTGGTTGCTACTGATATAACAGACAATGCAGTACAGCTTACAAAAGATTTGGCTATAGAGGCTAAACAGAATATAACTGTGTTTAAAACAACTATTGATAAAATGGACACGGTTACGATAAAGTTTGGTGATGAGGCTGCGGTTGCAGGATTTGATTGTGTCTATAGTTATGGCGTGTTACACCATATCCCCGATGTTGACAGCGTGTTAAAAGAGGCTCAAAGGCTATTGAAGCCTAGTGGGACTATAATGGCTATGCTGTATCATAAAGATAGTATCTTGTGGGCTTATAGTATATTGAAGAGGTGGCTAGGCGCACATTTGCGTGATGATATAGTTGCTACCTCTTTATATTCAGAACGCATAGAGGATTGCCCATATACTAAAGCCTACACAAAGCAGGAAGCCATTGAACTATTTAGTAAGTATTTCAGAGATGTCAGTGTTAGCGTTCATTATAATGTCGTGGATTTGCCAGAGCAAAGAAAAGTGAAGTTGGGGATAAGTGATGAATATGAACTTGGCTGGCATCTGGTTGTAAAGGCAGTAAAATGAAGTTAATGAATTTGCCCCACATAGCAATCCTGCCTTACTTGACCTGTAATTTCAAGTGTCCTTATTGTGTGGCAGAAACCCCACTCAAGATACCTTTCTATAGCCCTAAAACATCCCTAGTGAAGTGGGATGCGCAGTTTGAGGATACGGTAGCTTTCTTGAACTCATTAGATACAAAAGCAATTGAGGTATCCGGCGGCGAGCCTTTTCTTTGGAAAAAGTGGGGTAAATTGATTGAAAGAACTAGTCATTATTGGGAATTTCTTACCAACGCATCATTAGTCCCTGATTGGTTAAAGGATGGTGCTGTAAAGGAAAGAGCCAAACTATTCATCGCCGCCTTCCATAGGAAAAGCATACGACTTGAGAGGTTTATAGATAATGTCCATAAGATACAGGATTTAGGTTATCCCGTGTTTGTTAAGGTGGTTTATACCAAAGAGAGCGAGCAGTTGAAAGAGATAGATAAGATAATTAAAGCAGGAATACCAGCATCATTAGTGCCGTTATTGGGTATGAAATATAGCAAGAAGGAAGTGGAGGAGATATTGCCTTATTGTCAATCGGCCTTGTATGCGTATAGATTTATTGTGCCTTATGATGGGGTAGATAGGAAGGTCGGTCCTTGTGTGGCAGGAACAAAGGAATCCTTTGAATTGGATGGGGCTGTTATTGTTAGGTGTAGCCATTATTCAGCTATGTCATTAAATAAAATCCCTAAGTTATTCAGGGGGTTTTACCCCAACTATTTGGGGGATGTGAAGCAACCTAGTCTTTATTATAAACCTGAGATGTGTTATCGGACAACTTGCACCTGCGAATGGATGTCCTTTACAGAAATAGTGGATGGTTTTGAAAATGAGAAATGGCAACACTTTATTGAAACTGGGGAATGGGTCCCAGCGACTATGGCAGGTATTGAGAAGTTTGTTGCTATGGCAAAGGAGGCGATATGAAATTATTTAAACAACATAAAGTGGGTAAATCCTGGGGTCATTTGATGCAAGTGGCAGGGCAGATAGGATATGTTATTACAGTAGTGAATCTATGTTTGCTTATTATTACTACCTCTACATTATTACAAACTAGGGGTGTGATGATGCCAGTCTGGTTATTGGGCTTATTGGCAGTTATTATCATAGGTATTGCAGGGGTAGTAATTTTCAAGTATGGGTTGCCTAGTTTCTTCGGTGCTTGGAATCAGCAGTTTTATAAACACGATAACCCTATGAGGAAAGACCTTGAGGAAATCAAAGCTAAAGTAGATAAATTATGCAAAGAACAAAAAATCTCTTAGTGATACCATTGAGCCTGATGATAGTAGTATCTTTTTGGTTTATAGCTGAGACTTTATTATCTCCTGCTTCGGTAATTGGTGGTGGGCTACCCGATACTGCCTTGGTGTTGATAGATGTATGGGAAGAGAAGCCTGATTTTTGGGCTGATGATGCTTATGAGTGGATAGATTGGTGGGAGAATGATATTACCCCCAATGTGGATAATAAGATACTGCCATTGTTAGAGAAGGCTAGGGAACACAACATGACAATAATATTCAGTTCGCCATATTTCCCCTTATCTCCCAAAGTAGACCAACTGACATATGGCGAGCCAATAATAAATCGCACCTCCGACTTGGACTTGTTTTTAAAAGCGAAGGGGATTAAAAATATAATATACGCTGGTTACGCTATAAATGTTTGTGTGTTGATTAGGCCAACAGGGATAAGGGTAATGCACAGCTTGGGATATGATATTGAGCTTTTAGAGGATTGCACCTCGGCTGCTCCAGCAGTGCCTTTTACTTATGAGATGGCTGTTGAGGATTTAGAGAGTATGGAAGTATCGTTTATAACAAGCCAAATCTTGTTTGATAGGCTTGATGGGAAAGGGCGATGAAGAAGTATCAGATAAACAAATTAACAAAATGGGGGAATTGTTGGAATGATAGGAACAAATTATCATGCTTGTATTAAATTAGATAAACTCCTTGAATTAACGCTAAAAGGAACAGATAGCTTCTTGGAAGATGATGAGGGGCGGCAATTAACTGAGAGTGAAATCTACCAATTGGTGAAGAACGAAAAAGCCAATGGATTTATTTATTTTTGTGGCTGTGAGCATAGAGATAAGGAAGGAAGATGTTTAGGTCATAATTCAACGAAATGAAATAGAGAGTTAGAGTTATGAAGAAAGCGATTGGTTTATCATTAGCACTGGTAGTATTCACTGGGGTAGGTAGTGTCAACCTACTGCCAGCAGTGCCGTATGTGGTTTTTGGTTCTGTCATTCTCTTTACTATATTAGCGATTATGGGGAAGATAGATAAGCGATATTATCCCATTTATATATATGGGCTGGCTGTATCCTTGTTGTGGCAGACATCAATGCTGGGGACATATATCATTGGCGTTGATATTCATACGGAATATTTTGTATCCAGTTGGATTATAGAAAACGGCTGGGATTTAAGCTGGGCTAATAATAGTGCTACAT
>Ga0207997_1001216_pt1 | contig 13335 bp, 27 predicted proteins | sample AntAceMetag02UKN_FD_184777 | JGI IMG/M metagenome (GOLD analysis project Ga0207997, IMG submission 184777) | Saline lake microbial communities from Ace Lake, Antarctica - Antarctic Ace Lake Metagenome 02UKN (SPAdes) (version 2) | ecosystem: Environmental > Aquatic > Non-marine Saline and...
ATAAGCTTTCTTTGATAGTTTTAATCGTTTTATCTTTTTCATATATCTCCTTTAATTTTAGGGAAATACTTGCGTATTTCTAAAGTGTTTCTATTTCTTTTAAGAAGTCTTGTAACATTACTCTGAAATTGTCTTCATCTAAAGACACGCTTCTATAATCGTGAGCATAGTCCCGAATAATGTCTGCTACCTTATCTGCTTTACTATTCTTTGGTTGGCTAGTGCCGTCCCCAGACGAAAACCTCTCAGCCCTTGTTTCTGGTGCGTATACAGTTTTAATAGCGTCTAGTAGTCCTTCGTGTTCCTCTTGGTGACTGTTAGCGAAGTCAACTAATTCGTTTGTTTTCTCGACAACTCCTCGTAAGACCATATCTCTTGATTCAAATGTGTCTTTCATAATCTCCACGGGCTGATAGTCGTCTAGTTTGGTTATCTTTTTCATATATCTCCTTGATTAGGGAAATGCTTACGCATTTCTAAATACTTCCTCTATAATTTTATCAACCTCATCACACGCTTTTTTGTCGCCTTCCCAATGCATCAGGAACTCTCGTATTGCTTTTTTTAGTTTCTCTTTCATCTTGTCCTCCTAGTTAATTAGGGGAGATTCTTGCGAATCTCTGTTAGTTGATTAAGTGGTGTTGGTAAGCGATACTCTGTTGATGTCGGTCACTCTCCGACCAGCTCGTTGTGTTTTTTTGGCATCAGGAAGTTAAAACCTGCTTATTACCCATTGGGTCGCTGTACTAGCTTACCAACACCATTCAATCAATTAGTTTCTCCCCAGAGGGTAGAGGCAGAGTGGTGGAGGCAAGGTTTGACTTGCAGACAATTCACCTTGGAAATTAGGCATTGTTTAATTTTCCTATGTAACGGCTCACAGTCCGCCACTCCACCATTCCACCCCTACCCTTCTGTTTGTTGTGGGAGTATTTTAGGGAAATTCTTGCGAATTTCCTACCCTCCTTATTAAGTCTTCTATTCAAATATCTCGTCTACATCTATCTCTTCTTCGTCTACCTGTGAGTCCTGTGCTTCTTCTTTGCTACCAAAGGTTTCTGTTCCTTCGTCTGTAGCACCGAATAGCTTCTCTAGGTCTATGTCCGCTTCTTTGATTTTATCTTTTTCTTCAGAAGTTATCTCTGATTTCTTGGGGCTGGGAGTCACTGTGTAATAACTGCCCTGTTCCTCTGTTCTTGTGATAGTCAAATCATATTGGGTGGGGTCTCCCCAATCTTCTTCATTGGCTAGTTTCTTGACTTCTCTATAAATCATTACTCCGCCCTTAAAGCCTTTGATTTCCCCGTCTTCTCGGTTGATAACTGTCCACGCAAATCGTTCGTTCGTCTCTCCCTTGTATTCCTCTTGGAAGTGAATCGGGGCAGACGCTAATCTAATTTTAACTTTATCTCCTTTGCCCGACAATCTTAAATAAGGGCTGTTGCTTTTGGGTTCGTATTCATAGTCTTTCATCTTTCTCCTTTGCTTTTAATGTTGCCTCTTTACTTGTTAGATTTATATAATCGGGGTAACTTGCATACTTGGCGTTCTTCTGCCATTTGTATCGGGGTTCAAACTCTGGCACAATACCCGTCTGGAAGGCTTCAGATGCCTCTCTAATGACTTTATCTACGCTTTCTGAGTAATCGGCTGTCTCTTTGACAAAGTGCTCTATGCGGTAATCGTCTGCCGAAACATAAACTATATGAAATCGGGGTGCTTTCATCGCCATAGCGTAAAAACAGGCTTGTAGGATAACTTGGGGGTCTGCATCTCCTTGAGTTTCTATTCTTTTGAACTTAGAGTTCTTGACTGATTTAACTTCGTAGGGCTCGTCTTTGAATATGAAATCGACAACTCCGACTGTGTTCTTGTATTCAACTTCCTTTTGAACATCAGTTATTCTGAGTTTCATCTTTAGAATGTCGATTACTTTCTCTTCTACATCTTTCCCTCTGGCGAATAAGCAGAGAACATAGTCATCAACTTCGGGAGTTTCTATTCCCATTAAGTGTAAAACTTGCCATTGCAAAGCCCAGCCTAGTCTTGAGGCTGATAGCTTTCCCGAACTTACGTGCTTCTCTCGTTCTTTGTCGTTGAGTTCACGTATGGTGTCTTTGAATACTTTGTCTAGTGAATGAATAATCATTTGTCTCCTTTGGGCAATTCTTGCGAATTGCTTTGTACAACCCTTACACCTTTTACCGAATCCAAAAACCAAGTTCTCGTCTTGGTAGGAAAGTTGTAGTTTGTATCGAAACGCATTCCTGCCTTTAGTAGCTCCATTTCTGCTTTGTCCAGGTGTTCCATTTGTTTCTTTGTTCTGTTTTTAAATATTATATCCACATTAACGTTTGCTTTTTTCATTGTACCGCCTCATGTTCTCTCTGCATATCAGCTTGGTCTTCTCGCATAGCGTCATAAGCCATCTCGGCTCTCTCTTCTATTCTGTCTTTGCAATCACCACAGTAAGCTAACTCATCGTCTCCCCAGATAGCGTCATCTAGTGAGTATTCCTTCTCGCAGTAATTGCATTTGAATGTGTTGTTCATAGCTCTCCTTTCAATACTTTTACGTCTTCCTTATTCCAATTATCTCTAAACATATTTGCCACTTCCCTTATAGATATTCCAGGCTCATTTCTGGTATCGTTTATAGCCAACATAAGCATTTCTTTGTTGTGTTCGTAAACCTCTCGTGGCGTTATTTCATTCATAATTATCTCCTTTTTAATTCGGTTTAGTTTGTGGCGTTTGCATATAGAGGAGTTTGCAAGTGTCCTCTATCGAAGTGGGCTTTCAGGCTTTCTCCTAATGTTGCCACCACATCTTATAAGTTTTTAACTTTAATTTCTTTTTGGACTTCTTTATCTCTTAAGATTATCTCTTCAATCATCTGGGAACGCTTAACATTTAATCTTGGTTGTCGTTTTGCTATTTTTTCTATTACCCTTAATACTTCGGGGTGCATTGTAATGGCTATTTTTAGTCTTTTCATTTCATTACTCCTATTATTATTATATATTTAGTCTAGCATACCCGTTCTTACTTGTCAATACTACTAGAACAGCTTGTGTTGTTTTGGCTTTATAGTATTATGTTTTTGCATAATTGCACAAGCACCTGCGGGATTGGTTGCTACTTCAAACTTATTCTCTGGAATAAACTCTTGCTCTCCGTGTCCGAAGTTCTGTTTGATTGACTTCTCAAATACAGATATTGGAGCAACGAGATAGACCTTTTCTTCTTGTTCGATTAAGACAACAAAGTCAGCGTCTTTCTTTATTCGTTGAACGATAGTGTCTTGAAATCCCCAAGCCTTTAACACTCTATGGAAGTGTACAGACCTTTTAACTTTCTTTTGGAATACTCCTTTTTGTATTTTTCCCCAAGTCATTTGCTTCCTTTGTTTCTCTTCTCAAACGCCTCTTCTTTAAGTCTCATCTTTTTCTCTTGTTCGTTCTCTAGCGGGAATGGTCTGACATTTACAGACCTCCTGTATACATCCGTTAGCCCCAACTCGTCATTGTTTTGTAGTTCTATCTTTCCACTTTTAAGCTTATTAATTACATCTTCTGTGTCCGCAGTTAAAAAACCAACAACAATTCCACCATCTCTTTCATCTAACATCCAATATGTTGGCGATGATTCATGCTTGGTTTTCCAATCTCTTGAACTAATCATTTTTTTTGCCCAAACTTGATACATTGTTCTCCTTGTTTAGTTTGTGTAATCTTAAATATTCTGGTATTTCAACATCTCCTACTTCTATCTTTTGTTTTTCGTCTGAAAACTCGGTAGCCCTTTTCATCCAATTCTCTAGGAAAGCTTTGTAATTTTTATAACGCTTACCATTCATATTTAACCAATTAATTGCTCTTTCTATTTCCTCTTCTAAGTGGGTATTTGGGTATTTCTTTTCAAAGTATGTTTTATCTTTGGTGGGTATGGAAACAAGCCATTGTTTCCCATACTCTTCTTTATTCTTTACTTCTTTACTTCTTGTTAGAGTGTCATCTTGTTGTCTGCTTGTTGTCATCTTGTTGTCATCGTTGTTGTTACCGACCTGTTGATAACTCTCCCAATTCGATACTATATAGGTACTATATTTGTTGTTACTCCTTAGTGTCATCATTTTGGCTTTTACAAGCCTCATAGAAGCACCATAGGTTGTTGTTGGCTTCAAACCGCAATGTTCAGCCAACTGAAATCTGCCACCCTCCCAAACTCCTGTTTTTCTATCTACCAACAACAGCAATGTTATAAACACCTTGAATGCGTTGGTATCTCTTTTCAGGAAATCGTTGTCTATGATTTTGCGGTGAAGTTTCACCCAACCATTTCTCATTAGTTCTCCTAATAAAATACCCCAGAGAAATCGGTTGAGGATTGGCTCTGGGGTAAACATATTTAGCTAAACGTGTTTTCATAAAAAATCCCCAACCGATTGTCTATATTCTATCTGCTCTCTTTTCTTTTGTCAATAGAATATACTGTTGATAACCTAGTCACCACAATAAAATCCTAAGTCGTTACCCCAATTATCCCAACCTAACCAAGTGCAACCATCTCCGCCATCGCTACCATCGCTACCAGATTGACCTGCCGAACCTGTGTCGCCTTTTGAGCCAGTAGCACCTGTTTGACCTACTGCTCCTGCTTCTCCCGCTACGCCTGTTGCACCCGTATCACCTGTAAAGCCTCTTAACTCCTCCTTGTGGTCTTGGACATAACTCTCTACATTAGCGGGAATACTAACCACAGCATAAACCGCTATCGCCATTGCTATAACCGCAACACTCATAATCGCTATCTCTTTTCCGTTCTCTTTCACTCCTTTAATAAACCTTTTCATTTTGCTCCCTAATTTATAAACTTTAGATATTCTTTATTTTTAAACATAGTCCAATGATTAAAGCCCGATTTCGTATCTCTCAACAGTTTAGCATATCTTATATTTTCCTCTGGTATCTGCATTTGTTCTATGGTTATTCCTCGTGTTGGCATAATTCTTATTTGGCATAGCCCGACACTCATTCCATACTCTCCACCACCTTGCCAAAATGTCAGATGTCCGTCTCCAATTGCCATTGTGTCCTCGCCTCTGTTCTCTGCTTTACAAATTGCCCTCATTGTATTTGCTTCATCGCCAAAGTATTTCACAAACAAGTCTTGTTCTGGCTCTGGGTTGATAAATGACAACTCCTCGAACTTTATCGCCGGGGGTTCTTCTTCAATTACAAATTCGTCAGAATTTGCTAAATCTCTATTCCTCATATCATTCATAGTCTCTGCCACTCCCCCACAAAAAGAGGCAACAAGTGGAATAATACAGATTTTAATTATTAATTTAGGAATCATTTTGTTTCTTTATTAGTTATTTGATATGCGTTTTTATAATCTTTAACATTAAAATCTTCAATATCATAAACATTGCTACCGATTAAAACATCAACCTGCCATTCTTCAAGTTTTATACTATTGTTCGCAAACAATAAACGAACTGCTCCCGTCTTGTCTTGGAAAACTTCTATTTGATTTTTGAATTTATCTTTTAATTTCATTTTTCTCCTCTTTTAAATTCTGTTAAAAATAATTGATACTCTGTTTTACACTTTGGACAAATCAAAAGAAACAACTCTGGCTTTTTTATGTTCTCAAACGTATTCTCTGGGCTGATGTTTATATGCTCTTGGCAATCTGATTTAGGACATTTCAGATATGAAAATGATGGTTTCATATTTATTGGTAACCATTTCTTTCTACTCATTCTACCTCCTTACCAGAATCGAGCACAACACCTGACAGCTGTCGAAGAACGGTTTCGTTTTCAGAGTTGGCATATCTCATTAATGCGTCAAGGTTTCTTTGAGTGATTGCCCACCCCTTCCCGTCAATGATGAACATTTTATTTTCCCCGTCTAGTTTTATTCTCTTCATTTTTCCTCTCTTTCTAAGAATGCGTGAGCATTCTATATTATATTTCTATTAACTAAATCCATATACAAAACAACAACACCCGCAACAATAGCTAATATCTTAATCCATTGAATAAACGATATCCTCAACGCCACACGATAACTTCTAAGGCGTCTTTTGGGCATTGACTCAACAGGGACACCAATTCTTTCGTCTTTGCCTAAAAACACCCTTCTATCTTTGAAGCGTCTGTCTACGCTTTCGACTCTTTTGCCGTTGTAAAATACTCTCATATGAAGCGTGATATATTAAATTGTTAAAGGGCTTGACAGGTGCGTTGTTTGCTGATATTGTTTAATTGTTAACCAGTTGTCCAGCACCTGCCACTTTCTGTGTCCTACGGACAGTATAGCAAGGATAATGCTAGTTGTCAATACTAAAGCATACTAGATACCAATATATATAGTGTAGGAGTACATAAAACAAAACAAAAGATAATCGGAGAGGTACAAATGCGTAAGCATTTGCTAATAAATGTTAATAAAGTTCACAACAGATGAAATAAGTACACTTGCCACCACCAAAGACGGTAACTATCAACTACCTATAAAGATGCTAATGCCTCAGGCCGAGATTAAGGCCAGAGCAGAGATTGTAAACTTGCCGATTGACTGTTCATATAAGATAACCATTGAACCAATACCCAACGAGTAAACGCCGTTGGTTTTTATTATTAAAAGTAAGAATGCGTAAGCATTCTCTAAGTCTATGCCAACAAACAAACAGAGAGAGTACGTCAAAGTCAAAGTATCTGATAACATCAGTACGGATAAGGCACTAGCATTGAAAGCAGGGTATTCCGAGACTACGAGCAGAAGAGTAGTCCAAATAAACCGTTCCAAAGGCGTACAGGAACTCATAGCAGAAGCCAATGCAACTGAAGGCTTAACAGATGAAAGTGTCTTAAAGGTCATCTCAAGGGCAGTTAATCAGAAGGATTACCGCAAGGGTGCAACGGTAGCTATGAATTGGCTTAGTCTTAAGTACAAGACTAGCACCCCAACACAAGACAACCGCAAGGTTACTATCAACCCCGATGCAGAGAAGCTAGATAAACAGGCACATATATATATATCACAGAAGTACAATATGACAGTTCCAGAGCTAAGAAAAAGACTAAAAGCATAGGGGTCCCACCCCCACACACATATATATAGTACCTTACAAGGCTACACCGAGACTAAATTTTTATAAGTATTTTTACGAAGTCATACAGAATATATTTTTTATTAGTAATTTTGAGAGGCGACTATGAAGTGTTTACAGTGTGGAGAGGAGTTTGAGGCTAAGAGAAAAACAGCAAAGTATTGTAGTGACAAGTGTAGAAAGTTAGCGTTCTTGGAAGAAGGAGTTAGCGTTCCAAAGGAAAAGCCCGTTGAGACTGTTAGCGTTCTGGGAGATAGCGTTCCAGAAGTTAGCGTTCTTAATAAGTGTGACGATGAGCTAAGTGTGACAAACCCGTTGAAAAGAATTACAAAGGTCCCAAAATTCTTTGAAGGTTATTACGAAAGCGAAACTTACAAGAACTTAATCGAAGAGTTAGAACAGAAACCTATTAAACAATTAGAAGACGAGGGATACTTTATCCCCGCTTGGAAGTACACAGGCTATAGAAAGAAACCCAGTATGAAGGGATTATTAAAGGAAGCAAGATGTACAGAATAATTAAAGACAAAAAAGAACTCTCTTATCCTATGGAGATTAAATATATGTACGACACTTTGGAAAGTGTCTATGGGATTAAACGAGAAGACGCTTCTAAGAAGTTGGGTATAGACCTACCTGAAGATTCTTACGAGTGGACAGAACGCATTCAAAAGTATCAATCTTAATTAGTATTAGTAATTAAATAAGGAGCTAATGTGAAAAAGATAACATTAAAGATTGAAAAGACAAAGATGGGTTACTGTATCGAGTACGATAAATTTGTGAACATCATCTCGTATGGGCCAGGAGAGAACGAGAGAATAACAGAACACCACGAAATAAACGGACTTGGGAGTAGCCTACCAAACCAACTTAAAAGGATTGTCAAAGAAGAATTGGACAAATAATATGGACATATCTCAACTAGACAAATTAGAAGAATTACATAGATTAAATCCAAACTATGACAAAGACCAGAAAATATGTAAAACGTGTGGTAAGAAAATTCTTGAAAAAGGTGATATTGCTTTAGCAGGAGACTTTTGTGTCGGTCATACAAAAAAAGAAATAGATGAGTATGGCGAAAGACTTAATGAATATATAAAAGAATAACTATGGACATATCTCAATTAGATGCCTTGGCGGCTTACACTAACCAGACCGAAAAGCTGGGAGACTTATATCATTTCAATAACGAAGTGTTGGGTTATGACAAAATGGCGACCGAACCCCACCGTGAGATGTGTGACTCTGTACAGTATGGTGGAGACCGCCAACTGCATCTATGGCCTAGAGGACATTTCAAAAGCACCTGTATTACAATAGGTTATTCTCTCTACTTGCTAGCTCAAGACCCGAACATTAGAATCTTTATAGGGAACTCCGTCTTACAGAACGCTAAGTCCTTTTTACGAGAAATCAAAGGTCACCTAAGAGATAATGAGAAGTTAAAAGAGATTATGGGTGAGACCGTTAATAAAGACGACAAGTGGACAGAGACAGAAATTATTCTGAAGACCCGAACCGTTAATAAGAAAGAACCGAGCATCCAGGTGGCTGGAGTGGGTCAGTCGTTGGTAAGTCAGCATTATGATGTTATGTTCTTAGACGACTTAGTAGACACCGACAACATAAACACAGCCGAGCTAATCCAAAAGACTATTGATTGGTATAAGATGGCACTCTCCCTCTTAGAGCCTGACGGGAAGTTGGTTGCTATAGGGACCCGTTACCACTATGGAGACCTATACGGTTACTTAATCGACAAAGACATAGACCGCAAGAAGAACAAGTTTAATCCAGAAATTCATAGTTGTTATAAGAAAGACAAGAACGGAAAGAAACTTTCTATATTCCCCTCTAGGTTTACTTTAGAGAAGCTCCGAGAACTCAAAGAAGACCAGGGTTCCTACATTTTCAGTTGCCAATACCTTAACGAACCCGTAGACGCAGAGAACGCCAAATTCAAGAAGACAGACTTTAGATACTACACAGACGAAACGCTAGGGGATAAGGAGTTATATACGATTTACATGATAGACAGAGCCTACTCACTAGCCAAGACCGCTGACTATACCGCCCACGTTATTGTCTCGATTGACAAGAACAACAACTGGTATGTGAGACACGCTATTAGAACCAAGGAGTCAGAGAAAGACCTAATTAAAAGGATATTTGATAATCGTAGGACGTTTGACATAGACAGAACAGGAATCGAACAGAAAGCCTTTAATGACACCATAGCACCGGTTTTAAGGGAAGAGATGGACAGACGTGGTGAATACTTCCAAGTAGAAGAACTTAAAGGACGAGCCTCAAAGATTTCCCGAATAGAAGCGTTAGTTCCTAGATTCGAGAGCCACAAGGTTCACTTCAAAAAGGGAATGGATGACCTAGAAGACGAATTGTTGAGATTCCCTTCAGCACAGCACGATGACACCAGCGATGCCTTGGCGTATGGTAACGATTTAGCAAGACGACCAGTTGATAACTCTAAGAAGAAAACCCCCCAGTATCATAAGAAGACAGGGAGAGTTATTGGTTATAGATAAGGAGTGGGATGACCAAAAAAATCAAAAACAAATGTCTTAACTGTGGGGCGGACACAGAAAACAATGCCTTTTGCTCAAGGGAGTGTGTTAATGACTACTCTTTCAGAAACCGTGGAGGTTACACTTCCCAAGAAAGAAAACAGTATATGATTTTTTACCAAATCAGAGTCGAACAGATGAACAGTAATGAATATTATTTAGGTAAATGGTAAATCATCTATTGACAAGGTGGTAAAAAATGGTTAATGAGTTACTTAATGGCAAAAGAAACAACCACAACCAAAGAAAAGAGCAAGGAGAAAGACAAAGAGACCAACGAAAAGATGTTGACTCTTTGGCAAGAGCGTTACTCGAAAGCATTGTCCAGCCAAGACTCCTGGTTTAAGAAGGTGTCGGCTTGGTACGACCTCCTGTACGCTTATTTGGATGACGGAGACATGGAATGGCACTCCAGAGTGTTTGAACCTTTGATGACTTCCAAGGTTTGGAACTTAATATCTAAGATAGTCGCTGGTGACCCAGGTTGGTTAGCCAATCCCGTAGGAGAAAAGAACGAAGAAGTCGCACTAAAGGCTATCGCCGCAGAAGAAACTCTAAAATACTACTCAAACAACTCCAATTTAGACCTATCACTTAAAGAGATGTTCACAATAACTACCTTAGACGCTGCTACAGCGGGTATAGGGTATGTAAAAGTGCCTTGGACTACTAAAAACAAGGCATACCACGAGAAAAATGTTGATGAGTACGGAAACATAGACACAGAAGAGACTAGAATCACCAAAACAGTCATAGGTTACCCAGATGCGACTAATTTGTCGGTGTTTGACGTGTTATTTGCTCCATCCACAGGAAATGCTCTTCAAAAGGCTCCATACATCATCTGTAAGGGCTATCAGCCGATGTCAGACCTAAAACAGAAGAACGAAGACACCCCTGGTTACTACAAGAACCTTTCAAATTTATCGTCAAAACCAGGCTCGGATACCACACAATATTCCCTATCTAGGAACAGACTATCAGACCAAGACAGCGAACACGATGACCCAACCATAGATTCAGTAGAGATGTGGGAGTGTTATGAGCGAATAGGCGACAAAATCTACATCACGGTCATAGGAAACAGAAAAACCATCCTTAAACCTAAGAGATTACTAGACTACTGGCACGGAAAGTATCCAATCATAGCTTTCAGACTAAAACCTAAGAGTAAGTCTTTAGTCGGAGAGTCATTATTCGAGACCAACGAGAGACTTCTTTGGGGAATCAACGATTTAACAAACCATTTCCTAGACGCTTGGAACCTAGCCAACAACCCGATGATACTTCAAGAGGAAACTACTGTCGTAGATTCATATGAGGTAGCCCCAGGAAACCAAATCACTTATAAGGGAACACAGGAACCAAAACCTTTCATGCTTCCACAACCACCTGTGCGTTCATACAGTGGAATCAGAGATACCCTAGCCGCTGACATAGACCAGAATACAATTTCCTCATATCAGACAGGTGCTCCGCTAGACTCATCGGACAAGACAGCAGGAACTAAGGGTGGAATACAAGCCATTCAGGCTGCTGGTGACGACATGATTGAGCTTTACAGAAGTTTCTTCCGAGAGGGTGTTAAAGAGCTTGGAACAATGTGGTTACAATTAGTACAACAGTATCAAGACCGTTCAATATGGGTTCAGATTACAGGAGAGAATGGCGTAGACAACGCAGAAATTTCCCCAGAGATGGTACAGGGAGAGTTCGATGTTCAAATAGAAGAGAACTCAATGCGACCACAGAACGAGGAGTTGGAAATTACTAAGACCTCCGCCTTTACAGACAAGATGCTACAAATCGAACAGATGTCCCTACAGACAGCCACACCGATATTCTTAAACCACGAACAGCTCGTTAAAGACACAGCACAGGGATTCAACAAGAAGAACACAAGCAAATACCTACAAGAACCACCACAACAGATGATGGGGCAAGGTGAAGAACCCGGTCTGGAACAAGGTTTAGAACAGGAACCACAGCTACCGCCTCCACTACCAGAACAAGAGCCTCAAATGCCGCCACCACTTCCAGAGCAAGAACCACAAATGCCACCACCATTACCTGAATAGAATAAATCAACTAAGGAGGATTTATGAAAGAGCCAGAACAAAAGAAAAAAGCCGAGAAGGCCATAGACAGAGCAGAAAAGGTCAACTATATGCAGGGGACTGAGGGTTGGGGTATTATAGCCAAGGCCATAGAGGATGAGATTGGGTGGGCTTTTGATAAGTCAGTAGCACCGGGGTTCAGAGAGGAAGTAAAAGAGAAGGCAGAAGTTTACTTTGAGCACTACGGATATGTGAACGGCTTGAAACAAGTTGAGGCAATCGTAAAAAAGGTTATGAGAACAGCCGAAGTGGCAAGAAAGGACATTGACAAATGGGAATTAAGGAAGAGCCAACGTTCCTAGAGGGAGAACACGGTAGATACAAAAATCCCATATTTGGAAGTGTTTCGCTCGTTAAAAACAAGGACATGAAAACTGTTCACGACTTTAACCACGAGCATTATTGGGAGATTGAACAAGAGTACCCAGAGTTCACCAATGTTAAGTGCAAGTGTGGTAAGGGCAAGATGCTCGCCAAAGGCATGACAGTTAAAGATGGCAAAATTGTAGTTTGAGATGTCGAAGGGAAGGTCGCCTCCTTTCGACTTCTTAGGCTAATAATTAACGACCCCTTGACCGAGGGTGGCTAATATATCGGTGGCTAGGAGGAATATGCCTGAAGAAAATGCTGCAAAAGTGGAGCAAGCTCCAGCGGTAGAAGAAACTACCGAGACGGAATCAGCACCCGTTGAAGAAAACACTTCCGAGGAAGTTCAACCGTCAGAGAAGACGAATGAGGTAGAAAACACTGAGCCAGTCGAGAAGATGGTACCCCTGTCTGCTTTACAAAAGGAAAGAGGTAGGCGTAAAGAAGCGGAGCAATACTCTCGCCAATTTACACAGGAAGAAGTTCAGCCAGCGGTTGAGCCTCAACTCCCGCCTGAGTTACCAGAACAGGAGAATGTGCAACGTTCAGAGCCAAGTAATCCGAATTACATGACTCGTGACGAGTATGATTTTAAGGAAAGCGAACGCCAAAGATGGTCAGAAGTAGAAACTGAGTTCCCTCAACTGAAGGACAACCCAGAGTTACGGAAACTTGCTGAGTCAACAAGGGAAACCTCTCTTATTAAAGAGGGCAAGTACATGACTCCTAGTGAGTCTGCCAAAGCAATTGTAGACCTTTTTGGAAAAGCTAAATTCGATGGTCAGAAAGCTGCACAGGAATCTGTTGAAATACAAAAACGTGGACAGTTAGAAGGAAGCGGTTCTAAAGTGGACAACAAGTCACAGAACGAAAAGGAGTTGATGGACACTATTAAAAAGACCACCGACCCCAACGTTCAGAACAACGCACTTCACAATTTATTAAAAGAGGAAGACTAGAAGGCGGCCAAGTCCTGGCGATTTCCGTTAACGAAGGACAAAAATGGCTAATTATTCACCGATTAACACTTGGGATGATAGACAAGCCGTTGGTTCCATCAAAGAAGATATTTGGGGAATTATCACCAACATCGATGTTCAAGAGACACAACTCGTTTCGGGCTTAGGTACTGTTGCA
>Ga0207997_1001217_pt1 | contig 13325 bp, 14 predicted proteins | sample AntAceMetag02UKN_FD_184777 | JGI IMG/M metagenome (GOLD analysis project Ga0207997, IMG submission 184777) | Saline lake microbial communities from Ace Lake, Antarctica - Antarctic Ace Lake Metagenome 02UKN (SPAdes) (version 2) | ecosystem: Environmental > Aquatic > Non-marine Saline and...
AGAAGAGCTTCGTGTTCCGTCTTCATGATCTGTGTTTATATTTAACCAATTATCGTTCCTATCGGGATAGAGCCAAAGCTGTCTGTGTCCTGTTCCTTGGTTGCCAGAAGAAAATATACCTTCCCACCTTATATCAGGAAAAGGTACTTCCAAAGGTTTTATCCAAAAAGATATTGAGAAGTTTTCTGCCCCGTCTAAAAAAGAAGTATGTTTTGAAATATCCCAATAAGTATTTCCTCCACCTACTAAGGCTCTGCCATGATTACCTTTTGCCCAACCAAAACCTCTAGTAGCTAACGCAAACATTCCTGCATTAGCAACTCCTTGTGTGGTATTATTTTTATCCATTCCATATAATCTAGGAGTACCTACACTGGCTTCCTTTGCTGTCATTTTTATTAATTTCCATTCGTCCATTTCTAAATTACTGTTAAATAAAAGATTCATGAGCAAAGAGCCATCGCTTGGATAGTTTTTAGTTTCTCCTGTAGTCATATCTGTATAATCCATATCAAGCCACCCTCCTCCCCCCCAATCGTAGATACCTAATCTCGCCCAACCTTTTACCCAAATATAAAAGGTATCCCCTATTGCTACTGTGTCTGGTAAATTATAATAATATTGTCCTGCCGCTAAACTTGTTGACCATACTCGAATACCAGTATCATTTCCGAAAGGTCCTTGTACAAAATCATTATCGCCTGTAACATTTATTACCCCGCCAGCAAGCGTCTTAGAATCAAACTCAAAAATACTGCCATAAGCAGTTTCTGAAGTTACTCCTGTTCCACCAAAACCGTTGGCAGAATCGTCTAATAAATTCTTAGCGTTTCCTTGTTTATCAAAAGAGTAGTGGAGTTTTAATCCATTAGATAAATTTCTAATTTTATAATAATCCTGCATATGTAATTTCTAGATAAGACTAATTAAACGATAGTATTTTTATGTTCTACAATAACTACTTCGTTAGGGAATACTCTTGTAAGAATAGGGCTTGTCACTCCTACGTTCTCATCAGATGTATATACTATTTCATTTACTCCTAATTCTAATTTAATAAATTCAGATCCTGTTTCCAAAAATGGACTAAGATCAACTCCATTTTTATCTTGTATTGTACCCGTTTTAGAGCTGAAAACAATATAATCAGAAGCCCCACTAATAACAGTATTTATTTGCATGAACTTTCCGTCAGTAAGATTTGTTATTCTTGGATTATTAATATCATATCTAGAACCACCGTATAGCTTTATAGAAGTATCTGCTAATACTGTTCCTGAGTTTGTAATAGATAAGGACTGAACCCAACTATAAGGCATTGTAGTAGGATAAATCACTGGGAGAGGGTATCCTGCCGCTTCAAAGGCACGCACACCAGCGGTTGAAACAGGAGTTAAACTCTCAATAAATGGAGAAGCCGCCTTCATAGTTATTATGAAATCTAGCGTATGCTTATCTCCAATAGGTCGATTGTATCTGATTGAGCTTTGTATTTTAGCTTCTATTTGGTAATCACCACCCAATAAAGAAGTCCAAGTAATAGTAACCGTACCGTCATTACCAACTGAAGGCTGAACAGGTAAAGCAACTACTCGTTCTAAATCCTGTTTCTTTTGCTCTACGTCCGCTTCTGTAGGTCCGTATATTTTTCCAGTAAAAGTCATTACTCGCTTTCCATAAAAAGAATAGAAATCCCAAATACCATGCTGTCCTTCTTTTCGTATTTCTTGGTTGTTTATCTCTATATCAAATTGTGGATAATCTTGTAGGATTATAAAAGAAGATGTAGGTGCAGATGAGCCTCCCACATAATCGTTAAAATCTATGGTTTCTGCATTTTGATTTGTGAGTACAAAATTTGTTCCTAACATATATTTATAATCTTGATAATTCAAAGCTTAGGTTTCTTGCAACGGATTGAAAGTCTACCTGCTCGCTAATATAATTATTCATGTTAATACTATTATTTAGATTCTTTGTAGCACCCGTAATAGCCCCTAGATTTTTAGATTTTCTAGCAGAGTCCAATGCTCCGAACATAGGTCGTAAAGCACTTACCATCCATTTTGGAGCTACCCATTCGCCTTTATGTACTACACCAGCAACCGCATCAGCTTTTCCTGCACCTGTATATCCACCAGCGTCAAATCCTTTTAATTTGCTTACAAAACCACCTCTCATAAATCCTAATAAGTCTGCAAAGCCTCCTTCTTTTAATCCTGCTGTGCTACCACTTGATCTAGCAGACAATGCTTTTTTCTGTGCTTCTGCCGCTTTTCTAGCCGCGGCTGCTAACTCTTGGTATTTAACAACCATTTTGTCAACACTCAACGAAACATAATTTTCTAATATTTGTTGTTGAGCAATAAAGTCATCTGTCATTGTAGTATATATAGCAACAGAATCTTCTTTGAATCTAGTTAGATCTTCTAACTGTTTTGCTAATTCTGCTCTGTACAATTCTTCTCTTACCTTTGCCTGTTCCGCAAATGCAATTGATTCATCTGAATACCCAGAAGTCTTTAGTCCTTCTACAAAACCTTCGTTCAATATATCTCCTGAAACGATGGCTTTATTTATATCATTAATTTCTTTTGCAGATTGTATTTCCGCCTGCCGTTTAGTTTCAATTGCTTGTAATTCTTTTCCTAATTTATAGGCAATAAAATCAAGTTCTGATAAGTTCCTTTCAGCCTTAGCATTTCCTAACTCTTCTTCTAGCTTATCTTTTTCGTCAACAAAAATCTTTTGCTTACCTAATAGGATAGCAAGTTCTTGCTCCTTTTTCTGAATAGCAGATTGAGAAGCGTCTTGTTCGTTAAGCAATGCTAATTTTTCTCTCGCCTTTTCTATCTCAGCAGTATAATCTGTAGCACTATTTTTTAATGCTTCAAATTGCCTAGTCATCTTTTCAAGAGCACTTATCTGATTGTTCAAGTCGGATACATTATCGCCCGCCGCTAAAGCTTTTTCTCGTTCTGCTTGTAGCTCTTTAATTTTGGATAGTGCCTCACTATATTGTGAAGTGATATCCTGTGTTGCCTGTTCAGCTATCTTCTGTTTCTGTTCATCAAATTTAGCATTAATATCTGTTAATAATTGTTTGAAGTTTTCTAAGTCTGTTTCTACAGCGTCCATCCACGTATCATGTTCTTTTAGTATTTCTGTAATATCTGTTTTGATATCTTTCAATTTGTTGTCCGCTTCGTCCATGCTAGTTAAAACTGCATCAGGTACAGACAAATTTTCCATTCTATTCTTAATTTCTTCAGTCAACGCCCTGACCTCTTCTTGCTGTTTTATAAATTGCTCGTCTAATTTAGCAATAGCATCTTTTACTTTGCTTACCCCGTCTTCTGCATCGTCAAAAGAATCAACAATTTTACCGCCAGATTTTACTGCAAATACTCCTGCTTCTTCTAATTCTTTTCCTAAAGATTCTACTTTTTTACCTAAAGTATCTGCTCCCTTACTAGCGTCCTTAAAAGGATCTTCAATATCTGGGTCTACCTCTTCAAATTCTTTTTCTATTTCTTTAGCCGTGCTTTTAGCGTCTAGTAATGCCTGATCAAATCCTTTTTCTATTCCTGCTGGTTCAAACTTAGGGTCTAATGCTTTTTCCCAAGCGTTACCAATACCATCGGTAATATTGTCAGTATATTTTCCTAACTGCTTAAAACCTTTTTTAGTGTTTTCAAAAGAGAACTCACCAAAAGCATCTCCTACACCACTTATGTCTTCTTTTAATTTATTTACTAATTCCTTAGTGTTTTCATAATCTAGTATGTCTACCTTTTCTCTACTACTTATTTTTTTGGCACTAGCTGAAAACTCGGACAATGCATCTGCATAGTTTTCTTTTAATCTATCAGCAAAAGATTGACCATCTATATCGTCTGAAGCCTCTTGAAATGTGCCCACGATAATATCTTTCGCGGCACCAAAATTACCTTTCAATCCTTCCTTAACAGCTTTACCTATATTTACTGCGGCATCTTTTACTTGTGTGAAAACATTGAAAATAGATTTTCCCCATTCTTTTACAGTATCAACAGCAGCACCAAATGCACCTGTAAAAACATTTACTACAAAAGCACCAAAGGCTTTAAAGTAAGCCAAGGAGTCTTGTATATTTTGCCCCATTCTTTTGAATACATTAAATACCGTCTTACCCGTGTCTATTATGACCGCCCCTATTGTTAAGAAAACCGTTCCCACAAGAATGCCTAAGCTTTTGAACACAGACATTAAAGCACCGATGTTTCCCGCAATATCCTTAAAACCATTTGCGAAACCAATAATCGCGGCACCAATAAGTATTGCAAGAGCTCCTCTTAATGTAACAAACACAGCCATGATATTATTTACCACTACATTGACAACGCTTTTTACCTTTGCCCATACAGCAGACCAACCAGTCAAGAATTTATTATTTGCTTCGTCATAAACATCTCCTCTTGCCCTTGCAAATTGCTTTGCTACACCAACCAAATGTTTACCCCCCTGTTGTGCTACAGTAAGTTCGTTTTTATATTGTGTTTCTAAAATAGATAATTTAGCTTTAGCATCTTTTGACACCTCATCATTTTGGCTTTTAGCCGCGACTTTTAGTGCCCTTAATTCATCTGCATATCTTGTTTCAATAGCTGAAACCGTTTTATCTTGTATCTCTTGTTGTATATTAATGGCATTAGTAACTTGTTCCTGTGCTACTATTGCTTGTGCTGAATTTAATGTTTTGCCAAAATTAATAACCTCTTGCACACTTTCTGCAAGTATTTGTTGTGCGTTGTCTTGTTGCTGTTTCAATAAAGTCTGAAGTTCTGTTGCTTGTGCTTCAGTAATAGCACCACCTACTTTTGCTATGTCTGCCAAAGTTTTGTCTGCCTGGGCTTTTATTTTAGCTTGCTCTGCAACGTAAGCAGTAGTTTCATCTGTTATTGCTTTGGTGTATTTCTTTGCAAGCTCCTCGCTTAACTTACCAGATTTTTCCATTACTTTGATAGTAGCAATTTGTGCTGTTTTTTGCCTATTTGCCTCATTAATACTAGACAAAGAAGTAGATTCAAGTGCTGAACTTAATCTTTTCAAATCAGCAATGGCTTGTGTTGGGTCTACTCCTGCCGCTAAAGCAGTTCTTAAATTGTTTTTTAGAATCTCAAGATATACTAAAGTATCTTCCGTAGTAGAACGTATTGTATCTAAAATTGGATTCTTGAAGCCTTCCTCTAAATCCGCCCGTATTTTATCTGCATTAGGATCAACAATACCAAACAACTCATCTAAGTCGCCTTTTAATTTACCTGCAACTAAAATCAATGCTGTTAATCCAGCAACAATGACCGCAATAGGTCCTGCTAAGGCTAGCATAGCAGTCCCAAAAGCACCCACTATCAAGAGTAAAGGACCCATGATAGCTAATACCCCCGCAAACACTACCACGCCCTTTTTGACGACAGCAGGCAAACTTGCAAAAGCATTTACTAATTTTATAATTATATTTACTAAATCTTTTAATGAGTCACCAAAGACATCTTTCGTAAACTGAATAAAGACGTTTTCAATTGATGAGCCTAAAACTTTCCATGAACCAGCAAGGGTATCTAATTGTCCTTGTGCAACTTTCGCGGCAGTACCTGTTTTAGATATTTCAAATTCTAGTTCTGCCATCATTTCAGTAACTGAACGCCCTTCTTCATTTGCTCGTTGTAAAGCCAAAGAAACAGGACCCGCAATAATCCTACCAAAACCCTTAAAGGATTGTTCTGTAGACAAACCAGCGTCTCTCAAGGTCTCTAAAATCTCACCCACGCTCTTTGTCTTTGGGTTAAGGTCTTCCATTGTTAATCCTAGCTCGCTTATAACCTCTTTCAAAGAAGAAGTAGGAGAAGATAGTCTGGCTAGAATACTTCTTAACAATGTACCTGCTTTTGCTCCAAAAATACCTGCGTCTGCAAAAAACCCAAGAGCCGCATAAGTTTCCTCAACGGACTTCCCAAAGGTTGCCATAGCAGGACCCGCAAATTTCATGGACTCTGTTATTCTTTCAAAATTCAAATTAGAGTTAGCGATTGCTCCCACTAACCCATCAGTAATTCTTTGTGCATCTTCTGATGCAATATTAAATGTCTTCATCGCTACAGTAGTCTGCTCGGCAACCGCCGCTAAATCAGACTGGGTAGCCGCCGCGGCATCTAAGATACCCGGCAATGTATTTATTATTTCAGCAGTCTCTAAACCAGCAGAAGCCAATTTGTACATAGCGTCCGCCGCTTCACTTGCCTTAAATGCGGTATCTCTACCAAGCTGTTCTGCAAAACCAGTCAATTCTACTCGTGCTTCTTTTGAGGCATCTCCCATAACCGAAAAAGCATTAGCCAATGATTGCTCGAACTGTGCCGCGGTTTGAATTGCTTGTTTTCCAAGCAAAACTAAAGGAGCAGTGAGTCCAGCAGTTAAGCCAATGCCTGCACTTCGTATCTTTGTAAAGGTTGCTTTCAGTTTCTGAGCAGAAGAATCAATCTTATTGAATTCCCCTTTCATTTTCTTTGCTGCAACCCCTGTTTGTGATGCTAAACTTTTCAAGTCGCTCTCAATTTTGTTGAGCGACTTTGATGCCTCGTTAACTACCTTGATGGCAAATTGTATATCATCGTAATTATTGGTAGCCATAAATTAATGTGTCAATTATATTAATAGTCCAGTCCGCGACTTGCCATTTCTTTCTTGTGCTCTTCAATACGCTTCTTTACATACTTGTACCGCTCTCTTTGTTCAGGTGTCATCTTTTCAACCTTTCTAGCTCGTCTGAACATAGCATGTTGCAACTCAGGTCTTGTCATTTGATTGCCTACTCCCTTTTGTCGCTCTACGCTTTCCATATATTTGTCGCTAGGAAAGGGTATAGCAAGATCTTTCCATTTTTTCATAGCATCTTTTGAACCAGCGTGTAGTAGGAAATCAAATTTCATTCTGTCATTGGTTTCCATTGTGTCTAGGTTGCACGCTACTCTGTACATCTCATATAAATCTTCCCACCACATTCCTTCAATCATTTCGTTGTAAGACCACCCGTATCTTTTTGCCAAAACATCTATCATTGATACGAATAGGTCTATAGGAGGTAACGGTATTCCAAATGCTTTCTTTACTTCGCCCCCAGACCTGACATAGGGGCTACGGAGTTTTTTAAGTTTGAGATAAAATCATTCAAATCAATAATCGCCTGAACAATTCTCTCTATATCTTCTGGGTAATAATCTTCTTCTATTTCTTCGATAGTTTTATCTAATGAAATGGATGCTAATTCTAATTTGTAGCCACTTGCTCCTGATGTTACTGATATCAATCTTTTGAAAGAAGAGGTGTCCGCCTTTTTCAATTCAGCTTCAATTTTCTTTTCATCTGGTTTACCTTTGCCATCTACAAATTTTGATGTGTCTACTCCTTCAGGATTTTCTTTAGTAGATTCCAATGCTGAAAACATGTCTTGAATCCACTCTGAATATACTTTTTGTGATTTGTAATACTTACCAGCTTTTAATCTTGTTACTATTACTTCTGATTTATCCGCGAGCTGTAAAGTTTTACTTGTAGGCTTAACCGCAGGTGTTTCTACCTTTGGTTCTTCTTTATTTTCTACTACAGGAGCTTTTGCTTCCTTTGAAGTAGTAGATTTTACTTGTTCTTCATTCATAAATTACTTTATTAGTTATTTATATATGTAATGTGTATGTTAAACTGACCGTTTGGTCTAGGGTGGATATTTTACTACCCACCCTAGACTAAAGACTAAGCTAATGCTTCGTAAATTGAGAATAACTGATGTCCTGCCGCGTGAGTAGTATCAGCGTAGACTGTGAAAGTTACATCACCCTGTGAAGGGTTATCTCTCTCAAAGTTAATATCAATTCCATTTGACAATACTTTGAAGAAAGTCCAAGTAATCAATAAACTAGTATCTGAATCTGTAATTTCAAGTTTCAGAGGTTGGTAGGTAAGAGTGGTCAAACCACCAACTGCTAATTTATTAGCTACACCAGGACTCAAATCAACTGTCGCATTACCAATTGCATATTGCAATTTCTCAATAGCTGTCTCTAACAAGCTTACTGTAATTTCGCAAGTTTCAGAAGTGATAGCTGTTTCTACTGCCGCCAAAGTTTGGTCGCAAAAGATATCTGTCTTTTCGTAGCTGTATGCTACAGAGATACCTCCAGTAGTACAACCTAAATCAGTTCCTGAAACTGTACCCCAGTAATAACCATCTACGTCAACTGCGTTAACAGTTCCACCGATAGTTATAACAGCTCCACCTGTATTGATGTTGTTTACATTAATAGACATAAAATTTGTCTTAAATTATTTATCTTATAGACCTAAGTCCTTCTTACTTCCTCAAATAAATGGATTGGTTTTCGATAATGGCATCTACACGGACTATCCATCATTTCTAACAGAGTGTCTGCGTCTTCTTCCTCTATTTCTAAAGGAATTGGTTTTAGAGCCTTATCAAATTTGAAAACATGTCCACCATACCTGAAAGTCATATTGGGGCTTGAAGGTGCTATCCGATACCTAATTAGCTTTGTCTTCTTTTGGGTCATCTTTCTTTATATTAATTGGGTTAATATTCTGTGCTTTTGCATATTTTTCTGGAAGCTCGTTCTTGCTTATATATTCAAACAATCTGAACGCTCCAAACTTATGCTTTGTTAAAAAGTACGCCCATGCTTTCTGTACAACCTTTTTCTGTGCTATCTTCATGTCTTCCTGTATGTTAATTATATCCTTTAACTGCTCTTCAGTCAATTTTTCTCCGTTAAGATAGCCAGGATATTTTCCTTCCTTAATTGTTGTTTCTATATTTTGCATTAATTCTCCAATCATTCTCTTGAATAGTCTGAAACTATCTCCTGAAAATTCCCTTAATAATATCTTTCCTTCAACATCTAATGAGCCTACAAAATTCTGGTAGAAGTCCTCAATCTCAGACTGATAGCTTTTGCCATGGCGTTGCTTATACGATTTTTTCTCTTTGTAGTCTGCCATATTATTAAGATGAGTAATTTACGAAAGAATAATTAGTTATGATGCGTCTAATGCCGGGTTCATTTTCGTACATTCGTGTCTTACTTGTTCTATATAGTGAAAAGGTAGTTACGTTTGGTAGTCCACCGTCAATTTTTTGACCATGTAATATAGCATAAATTCTGTCTGCCACCGCATCCAATGTCTTTGAGCTATTCTCCACCCTATCAAATATCTGAATCTCTACTAGTGTTCTAGCAATACCTGTAGCAAAAACTTCCTCATAAGGTTGATCACCTTCTTCAAGAAAATTATACACGATACAGGGATAGCTCGTTACATTCTTTGTAGGTTTTTCGTATCTAATCTTACTAGCCCCACCAATTAATGCTACCAAAGGAGCATCGTTTTTTAGGGTGTTGTATATAACTTTTTTAATTGTATCTGAGTTTCTTGTTGCCATATTATGATGGTTTTAATGCTTGTGATATTAATTCTCTAAATATGTTATCAATTATAGGAGATACTTGTGTTATGGTGTCACGTACAAAATACTGACCCGATACGAAACTACCGCTCCTAGTGTGGTGACCATATTCAACGAACGCCGCGTATGGTGCTTTTGTTGTATCAGGACCAATTGATATTTCATTATTTTTGAGATTATCGGTATTTATTACTATGCTCCTATGTAGAGTACCAGTATCTATAGGAGATTTTTGCTTCATTACTCGTTGTGATAAAAGAGCAGAAGCTTTCAAGCCTTTTTGAATATTTGAATTAATCTTTGCATTTGTCTTCTTGAATTGGTTAATTAATTCGGTTGTGCCTTTAATTGTTACTGAAACGTTTGGCATATATTCTCAACCTAAAATGTATTTTAGGTCGGTTAAGAGTTCACTTCTTCTTTTTTAGCTATGAATTTATAGTGATGAGCAAATTGATTAGTATTATTATCTAGTATTGCAATAATTCTATATACTTCGCTGTTCGCTTGATCCACTATATAATCATCATTTTTTGGAGGATTAGAAGTGAATGAAGCCACATTAGAATATACTTTATACATTCCCTGATAATTTAATCCTTGTGGTTCTTGGTATTCGTCTATTCGTACAGGCTGAATACTAGCAGGTATATCTATAGTTAAATTAGATAGTGATTGTGAGGAATCCCCAATATCATCTACCGTCTCAGTTCGTCTCTGATGTGTAATAGTAGAATTGAATAATAAATTGTCTATTGCGCTTAAAGTCATATTTTATAAACAACCACCAGACTGACCAACATTGGCGTATGGTGCTAATAAATTTCTAACTGTCTTTGTAAACATTACTCCATTTACCAAATCTGTTAATTTAGATAGTCGTTCAGTGGGAGTTAATTGTGTTATAGAATAATCACCTACTTTCATCTGTTTAGTTTCCCCTTGAAGTGAGGTTGTGCCTGAAAGTATTTGATTGCCATAATTGAAAAGGAAATTATCTGATAGAGCATATATACATGCCATTTTTACTTGGTTAGGTGTTAGTGCAGGACCTCCCACATAAGTAATAGTGTAATAAAAATTACCTTGGTATTCTGGTCGGATCAACGCCACACCAGGATTGATTGCCCCAGCGAAAACTACATAGCCTTCATTTTCTCTTATATCAAATAGTGTGGTGTCTAAATCAATAGAAGCACCTGTCCCGTAAAATCTTAATGCTACACTAGTAACACTTGTGATAGGTTTGTTCTTAACATAGAACATATAATAGCCTTCAGGACTTACTACACCACTATTCTTTTCAACATAGCTACCGTTGGCAAATTCTTGCCCACAATATTGTTTAATGGCATCACTAATCATAGGCAATAAAGCATTTAACTGTCCGTCATAGGCAGTAGTGTTTACGTTTATTGCTGTTTTGTATTCTTGTAGTGTTATTAAATTTGCCATAAATTTCTAATGATTATTTCTTTGGAACTGCTGGTTTAGGAGCTTCTGCCTTTACTTCTACTTCTTCTGCTTCCTCAACTGTTTTTAATAGTGTTCCTAATAGTAACGCTGTTCCTTGTGATTTTTCAATAATTTTCTTTAGTAAAGTTAGCTCTTGTTCCTCTAACAATATTTCATCTTTACCGTCCCAAATTTTTTGTCCTAAAGAATGTGCCAGTAATAAGTCTTTTGCATTGCCTAAATCTTGTGCTGAAATACTTGCACAACTGTTTACTAGAGCTTCTTTAATTGTAATTGGAACTGGAACGCCTCCTTCTTCTAATAGAGTGTACACTTCTTTACCTTGAAAAGTTTTGATTGTGTCATTGACACCTGTGATTAATTTCATACTTCTTTTTTTTGTTAATAATTACTTATTTAATTTCTTAGTGGTTTTATAATACCATTTTTCAATAGTATTAGCAATTTATTTCTTCTTAAAAATACCTGCTATTTTCTTTGTTGTGAAATGTAAAATATTATCTAGTCTTTTAAGAATTACCTCGTAAACACCGATAGCAATAAAGAATATTTCGGTTACATATTTAATTGTTTCTGTGGATATAATGTTCCTCTGAAGTAACACTACCCAAACGATAGAAATAACAAAAACACCTAAGTATATTCCATACTTGGTTAGTTCTTTTCCAAACTTTGCCACAAGATATTTGTAGCCTTGTGTAAGCACTGATGATACAGCTCCCAATAAGAGTAAACTGTACGCTGAGTCTTCAAAATTCATAGTTTATATATTATTTATTATATATTGCCCAAAACCCTGTTAGATCTTAATTTTACAACGATTTTGGGCTATGTAGCGTGTATTTAGATTAGGTTTTGCTTCATTGCTTCGGGTTTAGACATTCTTAACCATAAATCGCCATGTTTGCCTTTGAACACTGCTTCGTATGACCGACCTACTTTTTCAATCTACGATGAACCTTTTTGTGGCATTTTTGGCATAGACAAATACCATTAAGTATTTCAAATCTGTATTTAGGATATTCTGCCCAAGATAATAAATGGTGTGCTTCTAACTTGTTATCTTTTGTAGGACCTCTCTGGGTGCATAAGAAACAAGTATAAACATCCTTTTTTAAAACTGCCTTAGAAAATAATTTATGGTTACTATTTCTTCTTAACTCATTGTTAACGGTAGATATGCCTCCTTTCCAGTTCCAATGCTTATTGCCTTTCATGTTTGTTTGTATTGGAGGCTTAATGCCCCTTTTCTTATGTATTTCAGAACATTTTTTTCTATTCTCTAAACTCTTTTTTCTCCCTAAATTCTGATGTCCTTGTTTATAGTATCTTCTTTTCCCATTATTATATTTAACAATTAGCTCACAACAGCCACAGGCGCAAGGAACAGTCCTTTGAGGATCTTTACGATAGCCTCTTCTTTGGTGACCTTTAACACAAAAAAGCTCCCTGCCTCGTTTATCATAAGCATCTATTTCTGTTCCACAACCACATTTACAAAGTTTCGTAGTAATCATATAAGTATTTAATATACTTATTATAACATTTTAAAGTGCTTTTATCTAATTTTACCTTCTTTCTTTCTTTTTAAGTATTCAGGATATGTAATTTTCAACCACCAATCTCCTAAGGATCCCTTAAAAACGGCTTCATATGGGTAGAATCCATATGCTAAACCATTTATCTCTCTGAAGCTAGGCAGTCGTCCAATTTTTCCTAATAGCCAAGGATTCAGTCCCATACTCTTTTCTCTAAGATATCCTGTCCAAGTTCTAGCTATTCCGTACCTGTGATCAACTGGCATTTCTTTTGGCATATCTAGCGACACATAAGCATCAGATAAAACTACCTTTCCGCCCAGTTCTTGAAACTCGCTAAAGGGTAAATATCCATATCCTTTATTTCCCCAACTAGTACCCCAACTATTTTTTACAATAAAAGCATCTTTTGTCCAGCCTGAGAAAACATATCTATGCCCACCAACATAATTTTTATAAGTTTTTAATTTCATTACTCCTCCAGCGGGTCTGTTCCATTCTTTATACCAAGGAGAAGAAACTCTTACATTCATCTTATTTTTATAAAGGGCTGACTTCAAAGCCATTATGCTTACAGCCACTCTCCAATAAGATTTAGTCTTATACTTTTCAGCATTTTTTCTCATCTCGTCTGTGATGTGGTCGGTGTTCAAATATTCTTCGTAGGACATTTGGCTACTAGGTTCTGAGTCTAACTTCTCTTCACAAATACCAGTATCTTTGTTTACCTTTTCCATTGTCCTGCAATATGCTCCATATCTCTTATTGCCTTCTAATTCTTTTCCTAGAGCAAA
>Ga0207997_1001218_pt1 | contig 13315 bp, 18 predicted proteins | sample AntAceMetag02UKN_FD_184777 | JGI IMG/M metagenome (GOLD analysis project Ga0207997, IMG submission 184777) | Saline lake microbial communities from Ace Lake, Antarctica - Antarctic Ace Lake Metagenome 02UKN (SPAdes) (version 2) | ecosystem: Environmental > Aquatic > Non-marine Saline and...
GGGTTTCGGCTTCTTCCGTAGAGGGAGTAACAGCAAGTGTAATAGCTTGTGCGGGACCTTCATTGATATACACAAGGCTAGGTGCTTTAACCCACTTATCACCCTGTTTCGTATCGCCAGCATTATTGCGGTCGTATAGCATAGCTTGCCCCTAAAACAAAACGGGAAGGCTAACTGCAACCTTCCCGCAAGAATTGCTCCCGATAAAATATAGGTGAGCGCTCACCATTTCGCCTCAGCCGGGTGCTGATTTGTCACTGCGCGATCAACGCAGTCGAGGCGTTTCTTCAGTTGTTAAAATTATGCTACCATAATTTCCAGCTATTGTCAAGGGCTATTCTAAAATCAATCATCTTTTGTTCCAAGTTTACCTAGCTTATAACCAAAAACAGCACCAAATACGAAACAACTAAACAACAATCATTGCTCTGGAATGAACATCATTCAGCATCTTCTTCTATCTGTTCTTTGTCTTCCATTGCTTGCCCTTCCTTTAGTTCAGGTAAGCCAAGTTCCTCACGAGCATATCCCTCCACATCATCTGGCAAAGGAACTTTAGGATCAAACAATTTATTAAGAGCACGAGCCAGTATATATGGATCACGCACTCCCAAGGGGCCATGAGCCAAACGAGGATTCTTCACCTTCTCGTTAGTATTATAGCGTACCAGCTGATCAATAGCATAGCGATTGAAAGAAGAACAAAGCCAATCCGCAACTGTCTCGAGGGCCATAAGGAAGAAACTGCTGCTATCACGACTAAGTGCCCAGGCACCCGTGTTACCACCTTGAGCAAGGCCCACAAATTGACCAAGCACAGTCTGAAGCATAGACTGATGTTGCCGCTCTATATGCGACTCAAACGGTACGTCAGCAGGCCCTGGTTCTATCATCTCAATCTCCCAACCTACAGGTTTAACCAAAGAGGCATCTGCCGCTGAGCGCAAATTTTTCAATATCCCTATCACATCATTGCGTTCAGATTCGGTGTAGCCCTCAGGCGGCCCCGTAGCAACCCAAATCCCGCAAGCCTGCCGCTCGATCCTAATAGCTGCAAATTCCTCAAAGTATTGCTTATACATCCAATGCTTATATGCTTGCCGAAAAGCACCGATGCCCTCAGGGTTCCCCGATTCCTTGCGCCACGTCCAAACAATCAGCTTTTTAATAGGAATATCTACTATAACAGAAGCTTCATCTTTAGGATTGACACCATGCTGAGTAACACCTGCCAGCCCACCAGTAGAATCAAATTGCCATTTGTATACGGTAGACCGACTTCGCTCAGCAAACTTGCGCCAACCCAGAAAACCATTGTCTTTTCTCTCGAAGACTTTTTCGTGAATAGTAAAACCATAAAGCACTGCCAGCAAAGTCTCACGAAGAAGATCATCAAAAGAATGGCTCAGACCGTCAAATAAATTGTTCTCGATAAGAGCGGAAAGCTCCTTATCATCACCTGGCTCAATACGCCAATCTGCATGACGAATTGGCAAAGAAATAATCGCCTCCATTGCAGCTAACGCCGAATCTGAACGCCGCATCTCCTCATAAGTAATCATGCGACTATTAAGCGTTTGGAGACGATCATTATACTCCTGATAAATACGACCCTGGCGGACATCAAGGCCAGTAACACCAGCCTCACCCAAGGAGACACTTGTATCATCTTCAGCTACATTCGTTGCTGCCATAATAGGAGAAATATCGCCAGGAACATCACCTACACGCCCATTTGGGAAAACTACAAAGCCTCCCCGAAGCAAAGGAGTGTCTTCCTTCTCACTACGATCCCAACCACTAACATGGTCATGCCACCAACGACTTAACCGATAATGTGTTGTGCTAGCCATTTTGTTCACCCTGACAAAGTTAAACAAACTGCAATAGCGAATTGGCTAATTTCAGTTTTCTGCCCTAAACTGCAATTCTGGTCGGGGCGGCTGGAATCGAACCAGCGACCTCCGGCTCCCAAAGCCGCCGCGCTACCAAGCTGCGCCACGCCCCGACAAAATTGGTAGCGAGCCTCGGAGTCGCACCGAGATCTCCGGCGCATGAGGCCAGCGACTTTCTGTTTGTCCAGCCCGCGTCACAGCTATCTAGCTTTCTTCTTCGGGTCGCGGCGACATTTTCCACTCTTTGGTTTACTACGTCGTCTACCACCAGGCGGCGGCCCTTGTCCGCTTTTATCTCCTCGTGCCATTACTATAACTCCTTCCATATTACCATCGAGTTCTTAGCAACTTCCTCAGCTTGTCAGAAGAAGGTATGCCTCCAATCAACTTCTCACCCTTATCATACCCTCTTCGGACTCGTTTTGTCAATGCTAAGTTCGCTAACATCAACGAATCCAAAAAATCAACGTTCTTCCCCCGCCTCTTTTCGCCTGTGCCCATGCGGGCTGTTCTTAATGCTTCTCGCAATTTAGGGAACTCTTCCAGATGAACAATAAGAGTGCCACTCTCTAAATTAGCTATCAACCAACTTAGCATTTCGCTACGAGGAACATTACGCCACTGCAACCCTTCTACACGATCTACTCGTTCGGTTGCTCGATGTCCTGCTGTAAAGTTCACTGCTACTTTTGTCCGAGCATTTACTAAAGCAGGTATTGCACTGTCTTTGGTGCCATCAATGAATAGCGAACCAGGCCAATTTTTGTCAAGTGTCTCAATAGTTGCTACTTTCCCTGTGGTAGATTGGCGAGGATAGCTAAACTGGGAAACAACTTGTGGAGGTCGCGTGTGAAGATCAATAACTGTATGCACAGTTAAATCTCGGCCAGAACCAGCAGTATCCACCCCTTTGCTATAACGATGAGCAACAATTGGCTTATGGCCTATAAAATCTATACTGGCTGCGAATTCCTCTATTATCCGCACATCAATTGCCTGCTCTCCACTTTTTATCCGCTTCAGCTCATGCTCTTCCTCCCACTCTGCAATTCTTCCTGAAAATTTCTTTTGAGAACGCTCTTTCCAAGTCTTGCCGTTATCATCACCCCAACGACCAGGATGTGCCCGCCAATCAATAGGCAAATGAATAAGCCCTAACGCCTCGTGATTGTCAACACACTCACAGAAAAAATCTCCATCGCCATTGTAGGTACTTACCAAAAATATAGGTGCATTCTCCATATCGTCAAGAGTGCGGGCCAACGTTCGCCAGACACCCTCAGCATACGGCATATAAGCAACTTCCTCCATTAGTGCCGCATTACCATCAAAGCTACGGCTGGCTGTCTCCTTAGAAGGATGAGCACGAATATAATTATGAGCAGAGGGAGTATAATAGCGAATCTCAACATTCTTAGTTTTAGGATTGATGCCATCAATGTGCTTTCGTTGCTCCACAGACAATTCTGCTGTATCAAGAGCGACCTTAGCAATCTTCAAAAGCCGCTCTACAGCAACTTCCTCCGAGTTAGCAATAATATGGCAATGCAACGGTATTCCAGTTGCTTTATGCCGGTAAATAAGTTGATGTGCATACCCCATCACTACTGCTGTTGAAGCTCCGATCTGGCTAGATTTGTCAATGACATACGCTTTACCTGCTGCCACTGCTCGCATAATTTGTTTTTGGAAGTCATACGGCGTAAACGGAACCAAACCGTGTACCTTGCTTTCAATATAAGGCTTAGCCACCTCACACCAAGCAACAGGATCAAGAACTACATCATCCTCGTTGTACTGAGAAATGTTGCTCCGTCTGCTTTGAAGAATAGCCATAATTGAGATCAACACCTATAGATTTGCAAAAGCTGAACCGTCTATACGCCAATGACGCACTACATCTTCATCATCGTGATGAGTTGAAACTTCCAGTATGATACACGGCTCACTTGAAGCTCCAATCAACAAATGAGCAGATCCAGGAGGAATACACACCGAACTGCCTACACATAACTCGTGAAACTCTATGCAGTTATCATCCCGCTCAAGAAGCAACCAAGCACATCCATTTAGGCACAAAAAGGTCTCGTTCTTGTGTTTATGGTGATGATAGCTACCTCCACAATTCTGATTAACTGTTAGTATCTTAGCACAATATGCTTCGGTATTTACCAACCAGTCCTCGCTACCCCACGTCTTTTCCACATGCTTGAAGCCCAACTTTTCCCAATTCATTATAGTCCTCTCATTTGCCAAATGGTGGAGGCGTCGGCATTCGAAGCCGAGTCCCGCAGCGGCCCCCTTCGGGATTTAACTGCGGTCGAAACCATTCTCGCCCCCACCTAACAAAGCTCTTCCCACCATCTGGGATTGTTTCTCAGCATACCAATCCAGTGTTCTATTACAATCACCATACTGTAATGTTCTAATCTCTGAGCTACTTTGAGAGCCTGTTCTAGCAGTTCAATTAGCTGCTGCTTGTCAGCATCACTTGATCCGCTTATGGCTCATAGCTCCAATCTATGCTGCTTCTGGCGCGTGGCCTTCTCTAATCGCTTGCGTTGCATTTTATTTATCTAATTCTTCTAACCTATACACACTGGGTAGACCGAGCTTGTCAGACAATTCGCAAAAACAGTCATAGCAGAGAATGTGGCCGCGTCTAATGTGCGGGTCAATCTGCTCCCAGATACAATCGGGGGCTATGAAGCCGTGAACATCCCGTCCACAGTGTTTGCAGAACTCTGGTATCGGACGAAACCGTCTTACCAAAAGTTTGATACTAACTAATAGAAAGCGCATCACAATCACAACTCCAGTTTATGCTGTTTGCTGCGCGTGGCCTTCTCTAATCGCTTGCGGCCAATCTCGTTATAGTCGGCGCTGATTTCCGAGCCGATATAGTCGCGGTTCTCCTCAATGCAGACCACGCCGGTTGTGTGTGCTCCCGCGAATGGGTCATAGGTTACACCCGGGCGCGTCTCTCCCCCGCAAGTACAGGTCGGTTGCCAGCCGATGGTCTTGTTCAGGTAACGGTCCCCATTCTGTGCTCTATTCAACTGATGTTCGGCCGTCTTGCCTTGGTCAAAGTGACTGCCCTTCGCGCTTGCGTCTGGCATATCAGTCTTCTCCACAATCCGCTCCCACGGCCTCCCGCACTCCACGCAGACCTTCGGCGGGCAGCCAGCGCGGATGGGCTTGCGGATTAGCTCCGGCGGGTAGACGGCGAAGTGCGCCTCGGGGAACGGGCAGGTCGGTATTGTCCAATGGTCGTCATCGGCTTCTGGCATCTGTTCACCAGGCGCAAGCTCAAAGTACCCATATCGCAGGCCATAGTCGCGAAGAGCTTGCTGGGCTGCTTCTACTTCTTCTTTTGGCAATCGCCAGCAGTCGCCAGGGTTCTTGCCGAGGGGGTTGTGTCCTTGTGTCCCCGTCCTGTTGTGATTCCATTCCGTATCAGCAACCCATTCGCCGGAAACGCGCGAACCCAATTCGGGTTGTTGGTGTGCCTCCCTCACCGCGTCCAGGTCAAACCAGTACCTCGCGGCCTTCGTGAAGAAGAATATATGTTCCCACGTACACGAGAAGCGGTCTTTGACTGAGGACGGCATCGCGTTGGGCTTTGAGTTGTGTGTCAATACACCAGACGCCAGCGCGAATGTGTGCGGCTCATCCGCCACGCCAATGTCAAAGAACTTCCGGCCCTTGGCTTTCTGGATACTGACGATCTCGCCATTGTCCTTTACCGACCAATGGTGAGGATGAGAGGACATATCGAAACGCACTTCACCACGAAACGCCTTGTATGTCTTGCCGGCACACTGGGCCGTGCTGAGATTGATTCGCACTCGTATGCCCAACCGCGCCCCCAGTGTCCGCAGGTCTTGCTCCAGAGCATAGTTGCGTGTGAACCCAAGCCGCCAGCGATCATTCAATTTATCATAGTGACCATCGCCATCAAGGTAGCCCTGGAGAACTGAAAGCAGAAAGGCGTTACTCCTCTGCCAGCAGGCCATTGAGAGGTGCTTGCACTTTGCGCCTTTGCCGCTGATGTACTGGCGCAGTATGCCCAGCAGAGGCGGGCTGAATATGTTAATCGTCTGACACTGGCCACCGGTATTATGTGCTCGGCACGAACCGTCAAAGGCCTCGGCGATATTGCGCAGGCGCCGGAGCCTGTCCACCTCGTTCACATTGCCGGAGAATTGAATGCAATTACCGTTCTGCCCAAGGCTGCCCTCAGCAAGGTATAGCCCAACAAACCAGCCAATATCCTCGTCTACCAGTGCGGTTGGGCATCGCGGGGTTTCCGGTTCGGGAATAGTAGTTGTCTTTATTGTGTCGCCCACTCTTAGTTCGTGCGCCGGGACCGCACCTCGTTGTGTGGGCCACTTATGGCCCGGGCTACAGGTTATCCTCTCGCCGCTCCTTAACCGCAGCTCATAGCCAATAGCAGCCGCCTCCGACCAGCCCAAGCACTGCGTCCACTTCTCGCCATTCCACAACTGTACCGTGCTGGGGTCAAGGCGAACCATATCCTTGACCATCATCGGCATTTCGCCCTTTTGAGTTCTGGCGTAGACGGTCGTGCCACCACCCAGACACCACACAATATCATTGCGAACCCACCAGCCCCGCTCCTGCATCCCGATAGCGAATCTGGCAGGTATCAGCAGCAAGTTCTTCGGCTTGAGCCAAGAGTCGGCTTTGCTTGTTTGCATCTTAGCGCGAGGGACGGGCGTTCCGTCCGGCAAACCGTCTTGCTGGGGGTCTAGCCGTGACGAGGGGCATCCCGTCCCGTGGTCGTTGCGCCCCGTTGTCCTCTCGCCACCGCTACCGTATGTATCCCCCATATTCACGAAGCAGCAGCCGGTCGGCTTCAGCACCCGCTTAACCTCGTCAAAGATAGCCCACAACTTCTCCAGATACTCCTGCGGGTGCGGCTCCAGGCCAAGCTGACCGTCAACTTGATAGTCGCGGAGGCCCCAGTAAGGAGGTGAAGTCATAATCAGGTCAATAGTGCCATCCGGTATCTTACGCATCTCGGACAGCGCGTCGCCCTGCCGAATCTCCCAGCTAAACTTTTCGGAGACGAAATTAGTCATAATCAAATATGACGGGGAAACCACCAATGTAAGAAAATTCAGCCCATACTAATAGCTTGGGTTTGTTTTTGATCAGCAGCCTCCCCATTATTATACCCCATAACTACTTCTTCAACGGGATCGTCTTGCCAACCCAAAATTCACGGCTGATGCTATTATCGTGATAAGCTCCACCAACAGCTACAAAGTCAACGTAGTTATCCAGCATAGGAATTTTAACAGCAAACTTAGCACCTATACCGCCTGCTGCCACTTGATTGCCAAACGCGATAAATGGGCCAATAGTCGTTTCAATTGACTTGATCTCATACAACGGCCAAAAAGCACCAGCTCCCCAGCCAATAGTCCCACCAAGCAACGACAGCTCCATACCCTGTGCGACAGCAGTACCAGCATCGCCGACCTCAGCAAAAATGTTGTCAGCGAAAACAGGCATTGCACAAACAGCTAAGACCAATAACATTGCTACTAACTTCATTTCGGTTCCTCCTTCCTGCTTTGCTTCACGTATTATATTTACCATTAACCATTCCGTAGATCACCATAACAGCACCAAATAGTAACCCAACCCATCCCAACAACATCACCAACAACCACGGCACTTCTTTCCAGTCCTGCCGCGTCATCGCTATTTGTTCGTTCTTCTGCCTTCGCACCCCGAAGCCTCCGTTGTCGCTGTAGTTCCATTAGTTGGTGTCGTTATCATCACAAAACCATTCTACCCGCTTATTCTAATTCTTAAACCTCCGCTGCTATATCCCTCGGCACAATCTCGCTTATTACCAGCAGCTTCCCTGGAAACTTCTTCCGCAACGCCTCCAATTGCTTATGCGTCAACTCCACCTTACCTGTCGCCAACGTCTGTTGCACCAGCCTCAATATCCGCCGCTCCCGCTCGTTCTCGATCTGTCGCTCGTCCGCAATGCTTTCCTCCAGTTCCCGTAACCGCGCCGCGCTCTTGGTAATAATTACATGCGCTCGCTGCATCCCCTCTATTATATTCCGCGTGGTGGGCTTTACCCCTTTTATAAACTCAACTGCCTTACCCTCTAATGCTTTCTTGCACGTCGTTTGTAACATTCCCGCTATTTCTATATTCTCCCTCAGCAATATCATCTCCTCGGGTAGCCCAAATAATGCCACCTCCTCCTCCTCAACTTCACTTTCCACCCACGCCCGCTGCGCCTCCCAGTTCCCCCCACGTCCACGATCGCGCCACACCTTCACTATCCCCGTCGTCTCTATCCCCAGCATTTCCTCTATATCGTTATCCCGCAGCTTCTTTTCCCTCCCCATCGCATACAAACACATCGCTGCCCGCACCACCCGCAGTGGATATGTCCGCCGTATTACCTCATTTGCTCCGCTTTCTTTACCCATAATGTAACATCCATTATATATGGTAACCTCTGAATTGTCAACCCCAAATCGCTTTTTACGGTGCTCAGAATTGCGGATAAGTGTCTGTCTCGGATCGCGTCGAGATCTAATTATTGTCTCGGTTTCGTCTCGGTAGCAGACGGAGGTGGCTATACAGTGGCGGTTATCGCGATAAGTGACACAAGCAACGAGATCGCAGGCGGGGCCGGAGCAAGGCATTCCCTAGGGTTAAAAAGTTTATCAGCGGAAAATGCTTTCTGGCAAAAATCGGTGTTATAGTCAATTCAGCATAAGAATCAATTAGGGTTAAGGAGGCAATAGGCGGGTATACTATAGGTAGAGGGGGGTGTGTGGGGGGGGAAAGTAATTAAAAGTATTTTGGCAAAAGACTTGACTTTTGTCGCGCGCTATGATATAATTGATACAATAGCACACAGAAGGAGGCAATGCAATGGACTTCCTGCCGATAATCGAGCGAGCGCTGCTAATTCCCTTGACTGGCGCGGCGATTCTGGCCTGCGCAGTAGCGATCAGTAGGTGGCTAAAGCAATAGCACGCCGGGGCGAGGGGCCTATGCCTCTTGCCCGGTCGTACTATGAAGAAGAGGAGATACTAATGAGAATATATCAAGCAGGAGCGCCGGCATACGGCGCGAAGGAGTACGAAGCACCAATAACCTGCGGGCACCTTCACACAACGCGGGAGGCGGCACAGAAGTGTGCTGATGAACATAATGAGTTGAGTATACCATTCGCACCGGAGGAAGTGGTGTATAGCTTTGAAGCAGGTTTTTGGGGCGAAGAGTAGGATAACACTGAGCAAAGGCCTTCGGGCCTTTGCCCGGTAGTATCACGCAGCGATGAGGAATGAGTCGAGAAGATCGCTATAATGAGTGTACCAGCGAAGTTGATACTAATTCCCTTGACTGGCGCGGCAATTCTGGCTTGCGCAGTGGCAATAAGCCGTTGGTTAAAGCAATAGCACACACTATGTAGGAGGAGGCGCAAAAGCAATGACGCGGCTAAGAACCTGGAAAAAAGTCCGGCATAACGCATACCAGCTTGCCCGGTGGCAGGGCAATGTGCAACCGTGGGTGGAAACAGCTATGCTCGATCGCAAAGGGCCAAAGAAGATTGTTCGACGAATTATTCACAGAAAGTTGGGTAAGATATTCAGCAAGCAGCTATTCGGCAGCGGAGTAATAGCCAAGAGCATTAAGTTCGTACTCGGATTATAAGGAGATGCAGGAATGTTTTTAGCTATACGCAGAGAAGGTCAAACTGTTAGTAGAATGCAGGAAACCAACGGCAAGCAGCAGGAAAGGGTACTAGCAGTTGACGAATTCGGCAATGAGTCCTGGGTGCCACCGGACAGGTTGACAGGCAACGAGGCGGCGGTGCAGCAGGAGACCCCGGAGGTGGGAACGGAGACAGAGAGGCCACAGCCAAGGCAAAGAGTTATAGAGGTGGAGACCCAGCCACAAACGACACCAGAGAATGCAACAACAAGTAACAGCAACGACGAGGATACTCTGGCGATCCTGCCGCAGGAACCGGCGAGTTTTTGGTCAACAATAGGCGGTTGCGTAGTGGTATTCTCCGGACTGTTCTTTGTATCTGTTTATCTTATAGTGGGGCCTTCTCTCGTTCTGGGGCAGCTATTCCACGCACCAGGCTTCGGGCCGGTTATGAGTTTCCTGGCTATTATTATCTGGCTGGGAGGCTATCGTCTATACCTTCGCCGCGTCTACTGGCCTGGACGGGGCTGGGTGCCGGTGCAACCAGTACAGCTGCAAGTGGTAAACAAGCAGCAGTTTGTGTACTCGCAGCGGGAGTGCGAGTTACCACGTATTTGGAAAAAAACTTGGGTTCGACGCGAAGCATTCCCGACAAAGGTAAAGTGCCCGCGTTGCAAAGGTACCGGCCGCGATCCCGACGACCGGCGAAGGCGTTGCAGCAAATGTGAAGGCGCAAAGTTTGTCATAGAGGAGGCTGCCGATGACCAGCATAACGACAATACCCATAGCGCAAATCAAGCCACGTGAAGACCAGCCAAGGCAATACTTTGCCGACGAGGGCATTGAGCAGCTTGCCGATAGCATACGATCGCGGGGGTTTATCACACAAGTTACAGTCCGGCGCGTAGACGGGCATTATGAGTTGCTTGCCGGACACAGAAGGCGGCTTGCTGCGTTACAGGTAGGGTTGCGAGAATTGCCTGCCGTTGTTGTTGACCTGGACGATCGGGAGGCCAGCGAGTATGTCCTGCTGGACAATCTTAACCGGGAAGATATGATGCCCTGGGAGGAGGGCGCGGGTTTCGCGGAATTGATCAACTTATACGAACTCAGCGCGGCGGCGGTTGCACAAAATGCAGGCAAGTCGGTTGCCTTTGTACAAAACAGAATTGATCTTACAGAGAATGCCGGGGCGAAGCTAAGGCAAGCATATATTGCGAAGCAGATAGGATTAGTTGCGTTGCAGGAATTGAGCAAGTTGCCCTGCCAAAACCTCTCGCCGGTGCGTTGCCCGCGTTGTCATAAGATAAACCGGGAGGGTATCAAGCAATGCAAAGCTTGTCATTATGATCTGCCAGAGGCTTGGGTGGTGGGGAATCCGCAGGAGGAGGCCACCAGCGCGGCGCGGGGCAAGTCAGTAGCAACGGTGCAGGCTATCGTGGAGAAGGTCAAGGGTGGGTATGGACTCGGAGAAGCGTTGATGCAAACAAGTTTAGGTTTCGACGAACAGCAGTTGTTAGAGGAGGTTGTGCGGGCAAAAAGCGAGTTTGAAAAGCGGCTTGAGCAGGTAGGCCGGTTGCAGATATGGGCAACGAAGAATGTTGACAAACTCACACAGTTGACCGGCGAGCAGCTGCGAGCAGTCCAGCAGCAAGCGGCGGTGCTAGAAACTATCGGCAAGCAGATCGCGGCGGCGGCTAGCGAGGAATTGAGCCGCCGGACATAATATGCGGAGCCAAGCTTGAGGTGAAAAAAAAGGAAATCGCGTGTGCAATGAGCAGACTGATGAAAATATGAGCGGTTGCGTACCGAATGAGTACCGAATGCGTGTACCGAATGAGTACCGAATGCGTGTACCGAATGAGAAAAGGAGACTGTGCAATGACTGAGCAAGTAGGCGATCGAGTAACGCTTCGCCCAGACCACGGTGATAGCGAATACATAAGAGCGAACCGTGTAGTCGTAGAAGTGATTAAGGTTAGGAGTCGAATGCTACTAGTCAAAGAAGTGAAAGAAGACGGGACTGATTGTGAATACAACTGTCACAAAGACTGGTGGAGGATTCTACAACTTACGGAAGCCAGACAACAGGAGGCCGTGTAATGGCAATCGGAATCTATGTCGAAGCAGTTCGTGACAAGGGCTGCATATTCCATTACAAGCGGTTCACGGCGGGCCAGAAGGTGAGAGCTTGCCTACACGCCCGGGCATTCCAGAAAAAGCACCCAGAAGCCAATAGTGTCCGTGTGCAGTGGGAGGACGGCCACCCGATCTTCTGGCCGGAGGTTGTAGACAAGCACGAGAACCCAGAGAAGTATATGTATGCGAGCTGAGAGTCAACACAACCACAACCACGACCACGACAATAGCAGCGGCTCCGGTTAAGCAACAAAGGCTAAACGGCAACGACGGCGTACCGAATAAGGAAAGGGAGGCAACACAATGCAGGTCACGATCACAGTGCGAAATGACTTCCACAACACAGTTGCCAGAGCGAAAGGTCTGTGGAATGCTACCATCGGCGAGGTGTGGCTGCCGAAGAGTGCCGTTGGTGCAATTCGCAACAAACTATGCAACAATTCCGAATGTCACTGTGGAGGCAACCTCAACGAGCGAGGCAAGCAAAACTGGTCTGACATTCTACCGCAAAGTCAAGGTGTAGTAGTGCCGCGTTTCGACGGCGGGGTTGACATTGAGCTTACCGAATGACCGCCCCGGAATCGTGACGCAAGGTTTATAATCGTGACGATGGGGTATACTGAGAATGAGAGGAGGTGTACCGAATGGCAAGTACAATGTATATGCTACACGAATGCGAGAAATGCGGGACGATAGCAATTTGCCACAAAGACGATGATGGGCCTTGGCTATGTGCAGAATGCAGCAAAGAGAAGGAGAGTTCCGAATGACACAGTTCCGGGGCGTAATAGAAGGCGACAGGGGAGAAGCTTACCGATTAGCAAGCAAGGCATCTGGCCTGTTCGTATCAGCCGGAGGCAAGCAGGGCAAGGTGCAGGTGACGCTTCACTACGAGGCGGGGAAGGGCGAATACTATAGAGTGACATTCCAGGATCAATACAGCCGAGAATTACGGGCACCGATAGAGGGGACTTTTAGCCAACGGAAGTAAGAGGAGGCGAGACGGATGGCGAAGACAGAACAGACAATTCCACTGAGCGGAGAAATGCGGCGCGATGAGTTCACGTCCAGTTCGGAGCAGAGGCAGGAATGGGCTAACCGTGTTGCTGATCTGGAGGCCCGGCTTAATGGTGCAGCCGTCTACAAGCAAGCAGGCAGGTATAAGGAGAAGGAGGCGCAGAAATGAATAACAGCAAGAACATACAAGAAGAGGAGGAACACAAGCAGGCGGTGCGAAAAGATAGCATCGTTACGCAGCTTGTGAAGGAAGCCGTTGCCCTGGAGAAGCGGATCGAAGAGGAGGAACATAAGCAGGCGGTGCGGGAAGCTAGCTTCGTTACGCAGCTTAGCAAGGAATCCGCAGAAAAGGATAAGTAGATTGGTGAAGGGGAGGAGGAGATCACGGTCGGGGCAAACGTATACCGGGCGCGGGCGTAGCAGCTTGGGGCTGGGTATATGAGAAGTTTGTAGGCATAGACACTGGCAAGGAAACCAGCGTGCCGGTTAGCAAGATGCAATAAGCGGGTCGTTACTCAGACGTAAGGAGGAGAGACAGATGA
>Ga0207997_1001219_pt1 | contig 13313 bp, 21 predicted proteins | sample AntAceMetag02UKN_FD_184777 | JGI IMG/M metagenome (GOLD analysis project Ga0207997, IMG submission 184777) | Saline lake microbial communities from Ace Lake, Antarctica - Antarctic Ace Lake Metagenome 02UKN (SPAdes) (version 2) | ecosystem: Environmental > Aquatic > Non-marine Saline and...
TCTATTAATTTCATTTTTCTGGAAACATATGAGGTAAATGTTTTTTAAATATCTTTAACAATCTTGGTCCAACCAAGTCGACTTTTAATTTATTTTCTCCACACATCCCAACTAGAAAATTAATTCTTTGACGAGAATATGTATATTCTGGATGAAAGTGCAATACTTTAACTGGCTTTGTTGCCATTGCATAGGTAACATCTAACTTTCTTTGTCCATTTAGACTACCAGGCATATTGTAGGTTATATTTAATCTTTTAAGATAACTATTAATATTTTGATAGTTTCTTTTTGTTAATGCTACTAATCCTCTTTCTTCATCTGTTTGAAGTCTATATAATTCATTTCTCATCCATTCAAATACTTTAACTGACCCTTGTTTAAAAAATATACTTCCTGTATTCCATTTTTGTTGCCAGCCATAATCAGTAAAACCAACTACTGCATGACCTAATTCAAGTTCTTTCACTGTTATCGGATGAACTTGAAAGGCATCAAAATCATGAAACCACCATAATTCTCTTGGTTTAACTATTCCTGACTTTAATAAGTAAATAATAACACTAACTTTACTAGATTTTTCCCAATGATCACAATAATGAGAGTCTTCTATAACCAATGCTTTGACTCCATTATATTCATAAGGAAAATTAGTTACCAATACTATATCTTTTCGTTTCCAGCCTAAACTTATGCTATTGTCAATTTGGATTTTGACTAATGCATCTAAATTTCTTTCAAGTCTATCTGCAAATCTTTTTCTTGGATTTACATATAATAATAAATTTTTCATATTAATATTCCTTTCATTTAATGGCGAAATCCTATTTCGTAAAATTTATTTCTAAATTCTCTAGCACTACCCCAGTAAGGTATTCCATCTCTATTTAATCTGTCGCTAGTAGTATGATGCCTCATAGAACTACTTGTCTTAATCTGAACAACTGGATTTTTTGTAGCATAATGAATTATTTTAGTATGAGGGAATATATCTGACATCTGATGTCTTTCTTTTGGAAAGTTCTTTTCCTCTGGACTCCACTGAGGAGCTCCTTTGAACAACTTATTAAGACTATTTAAATAAAATTCTCTATTGATTACTTGAGCATGAGTAGCTCCTTCTTCTTTCTTCCAAAAAGTAGCTCTCTTGTGTGCCATAACGTAGAGATTACTGTTACGGTAACATCTATCATCTCTTTCTGGTCTGTATGTAAAATAATCTGGGGGATATAAACAATCTGCCTCTATTGAAATAACAAATCTTGTTTTAGCTTCTTGGAGCGCAATTTGTGTTTGTCTAAAAAAATTAAATCCACTAACTCCAATATCGTCTCCTACACATATGTTCTTACCAAAATCTATTGGCTTCTGTGAAACACTAATGATTGGTAATCCACCACAATTTTTAAGAATATTATCTTTAATCTTCTTTTCAAATTCTGGCTCTTCCATATTACTTGTGCAATAAAAAAGAGTAGTATCGTTTTTCATAAGAATCCCTTCCGCCCAATAGGGCTATTATTTATTTGTAACTACAATTATATCTTCTTTAGGTTTGCGTACTCCAAGATCTGGATTTTCATAATTATAATGTCGTAATTGATGAGAAAATCTTTCTGGTCGAGCAACATCTTCAATAATATAAGTTACATCTTTATCAAGCATAGTCATCATTGTTTTACAAAGATTTAATTGAGTATATCTTGCATGTAATCCATCATCAATAAAAATATCTATATCTGAACCCGTTATTTTAATTAGTTTTTCTAAGTCTTCTATCTTCCTTTGATCAAGTAGAAATGTTTTTATTCTTTCATCTTCAAACATTGCTTCTGGTAAAATGTCTACACCATATATTTGAGCATTTGGAAAATAGTCTCTCCACATATATAAACTTGCACCTGTTACATAATGATCTGGAAAATAGTGCATATAGTTTTTAGTACCTATGCCTATCTCAATAACTTTTTTAACATCCTTCCTTCTTTTTTTAAACAACTCATGATAATAAGGAGTATAAGGGTGAGACACCTTGGGACACTTATCTGTTCCATATTTATATGCTATTCTACATAACTTTGTCATAAATTTTGGAGTAAATAGGACGAAATCCTTTTTTACTTTCTTTATCAAACGCTACATTGTTTTTAATTAAATATTCAAACAATGGAGCTTTATAATTTTTATTTTTTAATTCGACTTTTAACCATAGAAATTCTTGTATTAAATTTATATCTAAAAATGGATAACGAATTTCCATTCCATATACTGAAGCAACTTCTTCTAATCCAGTAAGATATTGTAATTGCATATGTTGACGAAAATTCGGCCACTCGTATAACTTATCTGGATATTTTCCTTTAAAAGTACTTTGTCTAGGAAAAAGAGAATAATCACTGTGAATCTCATCAGCTCCCTGTCCTGACAAAAAGACACTTCTTCCTTCTTCTTTGGCTATTTCAAATATATAAGCTATTCCAGTAGAAGCTTTATCTCTAATTGCAACGTCATTGATCTTACCATATAAGAATGTTTTATATTTTAAATATAAAGAGGTTCCCATTTTAATTTCTTGATGTTCAGGAATACCAGATAATCTTTCTTTTAATACTTCTTCGTTCTCATTATTAAAATTCGCAAATGCTTTAAATTGTATCTTTTGTTTTAAAAGTTCATTGCCTAACATTCCACTATCATAACCAGAAGACATTCCCATGAAACAATTATCCACTGCTCTTTTTTTAATTGAAATTTCAAATGCTTTTAACCAATCATCGTATGTATCTTTGTATTGATTATCAAAATCAAATTTATGATTATAAAATTTATTTAGTTCTTTGTTTTTCCACATAAAGATTATCCTCTACCATAACTATTAGTTTTTTTATGACAATCTAGACATAACGTTATTCCATTATTGATATTCCATAATTCTTCACATTTTATAGCTTCATCTAATGTTTGTATATTATTTTCTATTAATATAGCTGAAAATGTTTTTATATGATGAGGGTGTATTTCAAATCCTCTTTGATTACATTGTTGACAAGTAAAATCATCTCTTGTAAAAATATCTGAACGCCATTGACGATATTTATAACTCATTCTAATTAAATCGGATAATTTAGATTTTCCACCTTTCCAAAAATGACATTTTTCTCCACTATGTTTACCAATATTAGATACTCCAATCTTCTTTCGAACACTTATAGGCATTGGTCCTATTATTTTTCCTTTATTCCAAGCCTTTCTACCCTTCATTCTTTTACTCATTTTTAATCTAGTTTCTTTAGATGCTTTTCTACCTAAAGCCGATTCATTCATTTTTCTTTTTGTTTCTTTTGAAAGCTTAATTCCTTTTCTAGAAGAAATCATCCCTTTAACAAATTTATTCATCTTAGAACTATCTTTAACTTTCCAATGCTTTCCTAACGTAAATTTTTTACCAATATTTATTTTATGTCCTTTTTGAAAACCCTCTTGCGATTTATGTTTTCTTGTTCTTTGAAATTCTCCTACTTTTATCTTATATTCTTTTGTTCTATTATATATTCCTGTCGGCATATTATTGTAAATACTTTAAATACATCTCTTTATATTTTTGTGATATAATTTTCCAAGTATATTTTTCTAAAATTTGTATTCGTCCACTTAGTTTCCTTAATGCCTTTTTAAAACTTTCTACATCTCGATCTACTATTATAACTCCTTCTAATTCTTCGGCAATTCCTGTTTTGGTTGATATTACTGGCTTATTTGTGGCTAATACTTCTAATGTTGGATTATTACATCCTTCATCATCACTAAGAATTGCTAAACAATCTATTTGTTTATAAAATTCAGGTATCTTTTCATATGGCAAGTTCATGGCAGTTTTAAGTTCAAGCCCTAATTCACTGCATGCTTGTTCAATTATATTAAAACCTTTACGTTTTCGATTAATAGGATGACCATCTCCAACATATCCAACTATAAAAGACCTATTAAAAAGTTCAGCATTTACCCCATTCGAGATATAAACAACATTGTCTTGTTGAATTAATTCCTTTAATTGATTTGCTAAGGTTGGATTTTGTGCAACACAGCAAATAGACTTTTGATAAATTTCTATTAGATCCTCTTTCTTATCAAGAAACGATTCTATAGTTCTTCGTGAAGCAAGTGTAGTAAAGGTCTTATCTTTATATTTTAAAATATAATCTTTTATTTTACTTATTCCACATCCATACAGAACATGAATAACATCATATTTATTACCATCTGGTAGATTTTTAATATGGGCAATATCAACTTCGTCTTCTGTCCATTCTTTTTTAAGACATTCTGCTCTATGAGTTGTTGCCCAAGGATGTCGATCTGCATGTATTAATAATATTTTCATGTTTTAAAATGATTATGTGTTTCATAACGTAAATTAGAAGTAGTTTTAATATTCTCATTAATACGATTAACTTTTAATTTAGGAAATTTTTTTAATATCATTAGTAAACTTAATTGATCTCGTTGTCCCCACTTACATATTTCAGACCACCAAGCTTCATTAAATTGTTCTACCAAAGGAGTATGTCTTCTAATAATAAATCCTCCCATTGCCATATCTTTATCATCTGGTAATCCTATTTTTTTGTAATGTTCTACTTGTCTAATTGCTTCTTCATAAACATCTCTATCTTTACTACGCCATACATATTTTATCCATTTTAATTCCCATTCAAGATTTTTACTTTTATAATGTCTAAAGAATGCCATATCATTATCACCTAACCATTCTTTAATTACTTCTTCTACTGGCTTTATTAAATAAATATTTCCATCCATCCAAATACTAATATCACAATCTAAGAATTTATGAGGTAATATCTTATAAATTTTAGCATTCATGACTGGATCTTTAAATTTATTATATTTGGAAAAAACTTTAATATCTGTTCTAATATTATCTTTATTATTTGTAATTGCTGTATAAGGAATTATATTTTCCATTTTGGTCTTATTTCATTTTCATAATAATCTCCCCAGACTTTTATTGAATATGCCCAACAAGATTCATTGTTTGATGGATTCTCTTTTGTTCCATTACTGTGAGTTCTTGAGAAACTTCTATGTTTATGTGCGTGCCAAGTGTTTTTATTAACCATTAACTTACCTCCTGCCTTCCAAGTCTTAAATACCATTTCGTGTGAGTCCTGATAAAGAGGTCCATATCCTTCGTTTTGTAATTCTCCTATAACTTTATCCCACCAAGTTCTTTTCATAAACCAACAACTACCTTGCATTGCCATTGTTTCTTGTATTGGTTGTAAATCATCTCCTGGTCTTTCTACTCCTGAGAATTTACGACCATTACCAGCTTGACCAATTTTTAATATCATATAATCTACTGGCTTTAATTCATCCATTATTTCCCATTTTTTAGCATCTAAGAAATATCTTCTTGGTGTTACTATCCAATTATCTTCTATTGTTTCTAAAATTTTACGGTCAAATCCTTTATCAAATATTTGATGTTCATCTACTCTCATAAGATATTCTCCTGTTGAAACTAATACCCCAGCATTAATTGCTCTTCTCATTCCAACGTTTCCGCCTAAATGAACTATCTTAATTCTTGGATCATCTTTTATTGGAGTAATCGGCCAATAACCATCTAAAACTGGTATAATTTCTATTTCTCCTTCTGATTTTTCCAATAAATTATCTATTGTCTTATGCAAAAGAGGATCTTTGTAAGAAGGAATAACAACACTTAATTTTTTGCTCATATATTATAATTTTATAATTTATATTCATCCCATATACCCCCTCTAGTATTAATTAATATATTAACTACTAGAGAGGATAACTAAGTCAATTAAACTGACGGACTTACTGAAGGACTAATTGATACTGAAACGGATGGACTTACTGATGGGCTGATAGATGGGCTTACTGATGGACTGATTGAAGTCCTTACTGATGGAGAGATGCTAAGCGAAACTGATGTACTAATTGAAGATGAGACAGAAGGACTTACTGATGGGCTAATAGATGTACTAACCGAAGAACTAACTGAAGGTGAAATTGAAGGTGAAGCACTAGGTGCTAAACTTTCTTCTTCACTCCAATCTACTGATATTGTTATAACATTAGAATCTGAATAAGAAGTTACTTTAGCAAAATATTGTTCATTTGCTTTTAGTACCCAACATTTTTCACTAACAGTAACTGTAGATCCAGTTCCTGTACCTACGTCTATAAGAGTTCCATCACCACTTGAAGTAGGTGTATGTGTAACTACGGCAGTTGCTGCTGTTGCTACAGAATCTCTATAAACATTAAATTCAGTTAGACCTGTACCAGCTACACTTACTGTTGGATCTTCAAATAATTCTAATTTTGTTATTCCATTACCCGATGCTGTAAAATTAGCATGTATTAAAGTATCAGAATTAGGAGTTGTTATCATTAGATATTTAGTTGCAGCTGTATTTATACTACCTGCGTTATATACAGCATGAAATCTTATTCCTCTGTGAACATCTGCATCGTGTTGATCAATAGTCTGTAAAGATCTACTCATTGGGTCTAATCTTGCATAGTGAAAATTCGAACCGGTATATCCCTGCATCTTACTATTAGTTGACATGTACCCGTCAGAATCTACATTCACTTTAATAGGTTCAATGTTGTCGGTATCCCAACCATGAAGTAATACTTTTTTACATGCTATTCCTTCATCGCTATGTTCTGCTCGTTGTATTTCTCGTTCTGTTGCTGCGAATTGTGTCATGTTATTTGGTTAATGCGGCTTTTTTAAGATCTTTTATGATCATATCAAATGCTGCATTAATAGTTTTATATTTTCTGAGATATTGTTTAAAAAGGTACCTGAATTTCTCAGGATCAAATTCTACGTACACTTCGCCGTCTTCATATAATATTGCTATACGCATGATTGATTCCCCTTACTTAATTTGTTTTCTTTTTTAACACTCCCGATTCGACCTTTTATTAACGCTAATGTAAGCTTATTACTTACATGTTCTAATTTTTGTTTTTTATTCATAATCTTCGAGTCCTGTAGCGGATTGCATTTCATATTTACGTCCCTGAACTCTTTGCCCATAGAATTTCTTCATTCTAGTAATTAAGGCATATACCTTTTTCTCCATTCTATCTGCTTGATCATGCACTTCAAATTTATGAAACCAATCCAGAGATGGACCATAAATTAATGCTCTTTGAAATGCTTCTGCTACATTTGGAGTATCATCATCATCTGAAAAAGATGTAATATCTGCTAAACTAGAATCTCTACCAACATTTTCTTCTACATACCAGATTTTAATTCCTCCTATTACTTTTGATATGGTTCCAGAATAAATAAATAAACTTCTATCTCCTATATCTACATATGGACTATTATTTGTAAAATTATCTGCTATATTTGTTTCAGATGCAATAGGATAGCCTGTTTCTGTAGGATCAAAGAAAGGAGCATCTACCCAATTAATACCATCTAATTTTAATTGTACTTTTTTAATAGTCAGTAAATTATTAGGAAAAATATATTCTCTTTGATTTGCAGCTAAATCGGCTGTGGCATATTCGTATTGAAAATCCCAACCATCCATAGAATCTTTAATTTCTGTAGTCAAAAGATGTGCCCATCTTGTTATATTAGCATTCATATCTGAATCACTATATTCAGTAGTAGTAGTATTTGTGAAAAAATTAATTTGGTCGTGAATTTGTTCTAATTTCATATTTTTAACCCTTTATTTTTAATATCTTTCTAATAAAACTATTATTCTTTCTAATTTTAAATTTATTTCAATAATCTTATCCTCATTTTGTTCTGTTTTAATATAAGCTTCATCCATTCTTGCTTGAATATGAGGCAATTCATTTGTTTTCATAATTGTTATATCTTGTCTTATTAATGCTATGTCTTGTTGTAATTCAGCATCTGGTCCTGTTATAAACAAGACACATCCTATTCCAATAGCTATAACACTAATTATAAGACTTACTTCATTAAATATAACCTTTCTTATTTTTTCTCCATTACCATTGTTAATATTTTGTTCCATTTTATATACCCCTAATCGAGCATCGGTAAAATTTTCCACCGATTAAAATATTTTTTTTCATTTTTGGAATATAACTTATCAACTTCTTTTACCTTATCACATGTAGCTCTAGAATAATGTTCAACTTTGCTTTTCGTAGAACATATTAACTTATATCCTTTGCTTTTGGCTCTCATGTAAAAATCAGTATCTTCAAAATTAGCTATTCCATATGATTCGTCAATGCGACCCAATTTATTAAATAAACTTCGACGAATAACCCAACAAAAACCTGCTAACCTTTCGAAATAATCATCATCTTCTTTGTTTTTACTTAAAGGAAAGGCTACAGCTGTCTCTTTATTTTTTAAAATTTCTATTAAATCTTCTGCCCAATTTTTATGTACGACTATATCATTATTCATAAAACATATATATTTTCCCTTAGCTATCTTTGCTCCTTGATTCCAAGCTTTTCCAATTCCCACGTTTTCTTTATTAGCTATATATTTAAGTTTCATCTTTCTTTTTAAAAAATTTTCAAATTCTTTAGATATTATAATCCCAGATGGTTTATTATCAATGATTATTAATTCATAATCTTTAGTATATTTGTATATACTCTGTAAACATTTATGAGTTAACTTTACTAAATTATCATCTAATATATAAATAGGAATAACAATAGATAATTTCATAAGATTTAATCTTTATTTCTTTTCCTAATTCTTCGTTTAATATGCTTATTTTTATGAATTTTCTTTTTTCTTTTCATTTGTTATCTCGCATATTTTTAAAATTTCTTTTATTCTATTAACGTATGTATGATACTTTCTTGAATGTTCTAATCCTTTTTTTCTTATCTCTTCTCTTTCTTCTGGATGTGCTAAGTAATAATCTTTAAGTTCTAAAAATTCATCAACTGTATCAAAATATATTTTTCCTATTCCTGTTGGATATAATTCTTCACAACCAGGAAATCTTTTACATAAACTGAATCCTCCACAATTTGCTATAACATAATATCTATTAGAAGTATATTTTTCAGCATGCCATATATGTGAAATATCTAAACATATCTTTGCAGATCCATATATCTTAGGCATTTCTCTATATATTTCCATTCGTTCAGACATTGAAGTTCCATTTATTATTTTAAGATTACTTTTCACTTCTATCTCTCTCATTAAATCTCCTCTTGGTTTTAGAAATCCATCATTATGTACTCCTCCTATAAAAACAATATCAGCATCATATTCTGGATTAAATTGTATTTCATCAACTGGTATTCCTGCACATGCTACAAAATGAGCTTCTATTCCTACTTTCTTTTTCCAATAATCTTTTTGAGCATCATTGGAAATTAATACATAATCTACATATTTCCTTAAATCTAATTCTACTGCGTTTCCTGTTTGATCATCTTTGTAATCTGCATACCACCATGCTATTTTTCCTTTTACATCAGCTCTCAATTCTTTATAATAATCTTGATAAAAAGGATCTGTTAACCCATATATTAATAAATCTGGTTTATAATCATGAACTTCTTTAAGAACTTGTTCTTTGTTAAAAATCTGCACATCTATTTCATAATAATCTAAATCCAATTCATTCATTGCCCATCTAATACCTGCCCAATGAGAACTATCATATAAATTTCTTTGAGCCCCTAATATAGCAATTTTCATTTTTTTATATAATATAACTTATCCTCGTGCAAATGCCATTCTCCATCTTTAAATATTGTATCTAAATGCTTAAGATAATCTACTTGATTAATATGATTATCTTGCCAAATATAACTTACATCATCAATTATAATCATTCCTCCTTTAATCATTCTGTTTTTAAACCAATTAAATTCTTCCATAACAATTTCTTCATAATGTTCTCCGTCTAAAAATACAAGTCCAAATTTATAATCAACCTTATTATTCTTATGCCAAAATTCTATCGAATCTATGTTATCCATAAAATCTTTACTGGTCATTCTCCAATGACAATGTAATAAGTCATTATCATAAGCACATGTACTTAATGCTATCATTCCATTTCTATAACATTGTTCATCATAATCAAGTATTTTTCCCTGTTTAATATCTGTTCTTGCCCTATAAGGTCTATCTCCATATGGGTCTATTGTAAATAACCATCTCTCTTTGTTGCTTTCTCTTATAGCGTCTAAGAGTAGCATAGCAGTTGTTCCTGTTCTAGTTCCAACTTCACAGAAAAGATATTCTGTATCTATACTATTAGCAATTTCTAATGCTCGTTCTCTAAAATATTTAAGAACTGTAATTTCGTTTATATCTTTATGGTAATGTTTTTTCATTTTTATTAAAAAGTAATTTTAAAATAACATTTGTATCCCATTTATTAAAGTGATCTCTTTCCCAATGTTCTGGTCTAGGAAAATAATGTGGAAATCCTATTTTTTTTATGTCATGATCCCAAAATAATTTCATACCATGTTCTAGTGCCTTGTATGCTAATATCCAACAATCGCCACCGTACCACCTATCCATATCTTCTTCAAATCTTATCTCTTTTAATTTCTTAGAAGGAAACATTGCAAAATTAACTTCATACCCACGCCAACTTACCTCTTCAATTCCTGTTTGAAGATCTTCTTTAAATCCAAAAGGTTTTAAGCAACCGTCTTTATATTCTTCAAATGTAGGTCTACTACTACCACTTCCTCCAGTACAAACTGCAGCATTTCCTTTATATACTTTATACCAATGCCACATTTTTTCAAATGAATCATCTGGAATCCAAATATAATCTTGTAAAAAAACAGTTAATTCCCCATCTACTATATCAATTGCTTCATTATATGCACTATTTAAATTCCATACATCTCCTTCTCTAGGTGGTTTTGGTTCAAAACATTTCCATCCATCAACTTTTCTACCAAGTTTATCTGCTAAAATAACTTCATAGTCTTGAAAGGTTTGTCTTTTAAGATTATCTTTCAATATATCAAGGCCGTGTTCTTTATCGGTTAAATATATTACGCTTATTTTTGGCATATTATTTAGTTTTAATAAAAGTAATTGTTTGTTTTCCTTCTACATTCATTCCATCGGACCATTTATCTGTGTGTTCTCGAAGAATTCCAAAAAACATATCTCCTGGATATCTATAAATTCCAGCAACACTATCAAACTCATGAGATATCTTCCCTTCTAATTCTAATATTACTTTAGTGTCTATCTCTAAGCTATTAAATAAATCCATTAAAGCTGATACCCAGTTATCTTTATCTTCATTAAATTGTCTTATATGTATTCCTTCATCTATTTTCTCTATTTTTAAAGTAGATTCTATTCCTATATCTTTAGATTCAACTATTTTAGTACTATCTATTGGTTCTATTGGTTCTTGTGTTTTTTCTATTTCTTCTATTTCAGGTGTCTTTTTTATTTTTAAAGTTTTAACTGTTGCACTCTCAAGAATATCAGAAATTTCTTCTAGTTCTTCTTCAATTAGTTCTTCTGGTTTTTCTTCAACTAATTCTTTTACTGGTTCCTTTTCTATTGTTGAGAAATTTTTATCAAGAGCTTCTTCAACTAAATTGATTTGTTCTTCTGATATAATATTTTTTTCTTCTGTTTTTTTCTTCTCAGCACAAAATCTAAGATGTACTGATACATTTTTATATTCATTTCCACAAAATGGACATTTTGTTTTTTTCATAAGTTTAAAGAGTATAAATACAATATATTAATTGTCTAGTTTCAAAATATAGTATTTTTCCTCTTTTTTTAATTAATGATTTTAATTTATCTGGCTTATATAATCTTAAATGTTCTCCATCTACGTCTCCTGTATTACTTATTCCATATTCTCCACGATAATCAGGGGTAGTAATAAATATTAATCCATTAGGTTTTAAAAACTTTTCTGCTATATCTAAAACCTTAATGGGATCTTCAACGTGTTCTATTACTTCGCATAAGAATATATTATCAAATTTTTCTTTTAAATTAATATCTTCTATTGATTTTTGAATATATTCCGATTCTTTTATATTGTGTCTTTTCAGAAATTTATTACAGAACTTTATGGCTTTCTTATTTAAGTCTATCCCTACTACTCTTCTTTTATCATTAAGTGTATATATAAGAGATAACATTCCATTATTACATCCCAGATCTAATATACTTCCATTTTTAATAAATTCTTCTATCAATTTTACTCGATGTAAATGTTGATCCATATTCATAAGCATCTCATCTGAAAATTCTTGTATATCTGTATTTTCATAATGCTTTTTATCAAACATCATTTTTTTATTATACTAACTAAATGTTTTATTATCTTCCATCCATCTGTTGTTGTCTCTTTAAATTTCATTGGAATTAAATTAATGACTACTAAAAAGATATTAATCCAGATTATAATATGAAAGATTTGAAAATCTTTTACTATAAGGAATAATGATGCTATAAAAATTAAAGCTAAATTAGCAGTAATACCTGCAGCATTAACAAGAATTAAATCAACATGGTCTACTAGTCTAATAGGTACTGCTCTAAATCCAAATAAAGTAAGATGCTTAAAGGGATTTAAACTACTTCTTCCTTCTTTTTCAGCAGTATCATCTCCTAAAAAACTTGCAGCATCTGAATGTCCCATTTCATGAATAATACATGAAAGAATATATACTATTATTATTTGAATAATTAGAATAAACATTATAATATTTTAATTAAAGCATCCATAGCATCAATGAAATTCTTAACCGTGTCTAGTCTTATTATCTTTTTATCAGATAATATTTTAATTATTTCAAATGCCTGTTTGCCTTTATCTTTGGCTCTATCTTGAATATATACAGGATAAGACTCTCTGATAACTTGTGGGTAATATAATTCATTCCAATATCCCCAACAAGTAACACTCCCATCATTGCTTGGTGTTGTATAATAACCAGTACAATCATTTACAGAATTTGCTGAAGATTCTGCAATGGTTAATGTGTTATTGTCTATGCTATCATTAAGCATTGACATTACTTCTTTTTTTTTCATATTTTTACTTATCAATTCCCGAATAAGGGAGTTAGACTACCTTATCTAGTTAGTTAATAAGTTGATTATTATTTAATGAACTCTTGATGCCAACTTTCAGCTACTTTGTCCCAATTAAACTTTTTCTTAGCCCAAGGAATCATTTTTTCTCTAATCTCTTCTTGTTTCCATTGATTCTTTAATAAGTATACAACTGCTTCTACCCATTGTTTCTGTGCTCTCT
>Ga0207997_1001220_pt1 | contig 13313 bp, 32 predicted proteins | sample AntAceMetag02UKN_FD_184777 | JGI IMG/M metagenome (GOLD analysis project Ga0207997, IMG submission 184777) | Saline lake microbial communities from Ace Lake, Antarctica - Antarctic Ace Lake Metagenome 02UKN (SPAdes) (version 2) | ecosystem: Environmental > Aquatic > Non-marine Saline and...
TCACGTAATATCTTTGCGATAATGCGTTCACCAAGTAAACCTAGCAGTATATTTTTAGCTTCTTTCTCCAAATCAGAATGAATAGCGATGATAACCGTATCTCCGTTGTTCTAAATGTTCTCCACGTTGTACATAATCATGAGTTCGGAAGAGTGGAACTACTCTCTTGAGAATTTCAAGTTGTTCTTCGGGTAGTGCTAGAACGCGGTTAATACTATTATACGCAAAGTCTGAGATTGCATTCTTAGTCATAGTCTTTCGGTTTAACTGATAGTTAACATAAGTACCGTAATCTCCACCCACTTTGTACTTTCTGCGGACATAGCCGTTAGCATGTAACGTGTAATATACGTCAGCATTAGAATCGTACAGCTGTATAGTTCCGTTCTTACTTTGAATAAGACTTGTACAGATTTCGCAATCATTAGCTGCAGCGAATGCTATTACTTTGTCGATGAATGTTTGGTTGAATGATACGTTATCTAAGTGTTTCATGTTTATTGATTTTTGTTGTTTAATTACAATGCAATATAACTATAATTTGTCTAGTTCATTGGACAAATATGTTATTTTAATCTTGGCCACTTTCGTATCCAAATCATAATCATCCCATTTTTAATTACTCCCTCAATGTACACACTATGTACACAAACATAGTCCCAAAGAAGATCTATCTCGTATAGATATTGCAAGTAAAATATGTACCAACATATGTCATTAAGAATAGTATGTATGAACTCAAACATCGGCTTTAAGTGTATCGATGTGCTTACATTTTCTACGAAATCCAAATCCTGGACAAGTACAGCCCCAATTCATATTGAGAAAGCTTACAATGTATTCTTTACCTTTGCTTCCAGGTACAGACCATATATCACCTTTCGGAACAACTACAGCTTCTTTGGCTTTAAACGTTCTCCATCGAGATTCGATGTCTTTGCGTGTAACGTCATCTGTAACAAGATACCAACCACCACCAGGATAAACCACATAGCGCCCACTTCGAGGATTGACGAAATTTGGGGGCATCGGATGCTTCACAATTGGAAGCTTTTTAATTGTCTTTCTTGTGTATGTTATTTCCATGTTGTTTTATTACATACATAATATAATCAATTAAAACGACAACCTACGGACAAATATGAACTTTATGAATCTAAAGATTCTTGAAAGAACTCTATTGCACCGTTAGTAGAAATTTTCGTATTCAGCTTTTTAGTAATATGTCTTCATCTTTTTTCTGTTTACCAATTTCTGCTAGCTTATTTAAAAGTCCAGAGTCACCAGCGTTCAGGGTAACTTTAACAAAATTCCACTTGCTTACAATAAGCATAAGAAAGACAACACCTATAAAATGTACCCAACTTCCGAATATAAATTCTAATACTTCAATCATATTCTTCTTCAATTTTTAGTTTAAGACCAGCAAGATTACTACACTTTTCAAATTCATCTCTACCTTCAAAATGTTCTATCATCTGGTTCATGCTTTTCACTTTCTCTTCAAGTGTACTTTCTTCATGTTCTATAAGTTGCTCTGGGTACGCAATCACTGTGTCATAGCATACATCCATATAATGATTCATATCTCTACGCTGAATTTCATCTAGCAACTTATTCACTTTATTCCTGTCCTTCTCTTCCATCAATATGTTCTTTCACTTTTTTGAGAGATGTCTTTTCTTCTATTGATAATTCTGTTGGAATTTTAACAACGACAGTAAGATACAGATCTCCTTGTTCTTTTGGCTTATTCATTATTGGCCAGCCTTTGCCCTTAAGTCTTAAAGTTGCACCATTCTGTGTTCCTTCAGGAATTGTATATTTAATAGATTTATCAAAAATCTTAATGTGGACCTCAGCTCCTAAGATAGCATCAAACACATCTATGCTTTGAAGTGTATGAAGACCAATATTGTCAAGATAGAATGATTCGTTCTCTTGGATTAGAATCTCTAGAATTAAATCACCATTAAGATCTTCTGTTGCTCCTCGTTGGCCATATCCCTTTATTCTTAGCTTTTGTCCGTTTACGACTCCAGCTGGAATTTTAACATCGACAAGTCTTAAGCCAATATTCATTCCTTTAGTTGATCCGAAATACGCGTCCTCGATAGGGATGATCATATTGTAAGTAGTATTACGACCCTTACGATTATTCCCACCGTACTTAGCATCAAACTCTTCTCTCCAATTTCCAGGATTTCCACCACTAAATCGTGCGAATAAATCTCCAAAGCCAAATTCTCCATAAGATGAACCAAATGGGCTGCTACTTTTAGCTTTTGGATTTGTAAGCAAATCGTATGCTTCTGCGGCTTCTTTAAACTTATCTTCATCACCACCCTTATCTGGGTGATGTTCTTTTGCCATTTTCCGATAAGCCTTCTTTATCTCTTCAAGTGTTGCACTCTTTTCAACTCCTAATATAGAATGTGGATCTTTCATTTAACAAATGCTTGTATTAATATGATGCAAAATGATAACAGTAGACATAAACCGTTTTTAAGATTAAGTGTTTCTCCAGACAGATATAAAGTAAGTATTAAGAATATTACCATACCAACACCATAACCAACTAACCGCATTGACCAAAGCGATTGTTCAAATATGATATACGCATATCGTTGATAATTAATAAATAGCCACGAAACTGGAAATGCAAATGCGATAGCTACGATGATATGATGATCTCTAAACTCATCCCATATAAATTGACCATTAAGTTGAAACCAAACTAAAATCTGAGCAGCTACTAAAGAAAGTAGTGCGTAGATAATATTAGTCATTGGTGTCTAAATAAAATTCGTAGCCTTCACCCTGAAAATATCGGAAATGATTATCAAGTTGAGTTGCAATAAGTAACCCAATCTTCTCTACTCCAAGTACTTTGCCCCTACGAACATCTTCAGATAAATCCATAAACCATTTCTCTGATTTACTTTTCCATTTATATCTCATGCATTTCCAAGACTTAGGCTTTTTCATATAGCATTCCTCTCCTCGATCTAATGCTGCCCTGAAATCCTTCTTACTTACTAATACTAGATTTTTGTTGCTCATTTAACTTGAATTTTTCGTTTTTCAACGTCGTTAGTAAAATCTTTTCTTCAATTGCGAACTTTCGTTTCTCTCTAATATTAGATTCTTCCATCTGTTTTGCTATCTGTCCAAGTGAATCTGCTATACGAGGTATATCAACTTCAGTTAGCTTTTTCCAATTTTGAGATCTGAAATACTCTGCCATGATTTAACTCTTTTAGATATAATATATATGGACTATTTTTTAGTAATGAAGTGGCACAAACGATAAGTTTATATCATCTTGTATATATATAGTAACAAAACTAGATTTAAATGAAACAAACGTCATCTACAAAAATTCCATTATTTGAAGAATTTCAAGTAGCAGGGTTTGGTCCAGCTAATCAAACTGTATCATATTCTACCGGTGGGAGTACACCAACTACAGGATATAGTATGCAGCCTATTGTAGGCCAAGTAAACGAAGTATGTGAATCTGCTACAAACGAAGCGTGTTCATATGAAGACAATGAAAACCCAGAACATAAGGGAGATAGTTATATTGTAGAAGCTAAGAAATATGTCTGTGATAAGATAGACGAATCATACAAAAAGAAAAAGACATGGTAAACTTACCAGCGTTTGAAGAATTTAATAATCTGAATGAATCAGATGGCTTCGATCCTAAAGATGCGTCAATGCGGCTTAAGAGTAAAGCAGCAGATAACATTCGTAGATATAGAGTTGCACAAGAGAAAGGTGATAACTATGCTATTAAGAGATATGAACTTCTGCTACAACTTGATAAGGTAGAAGAGAAAGGACTTAAGATTAAAACTGAGCTCCACCGCCTAAAAGAAAAATTCAAAAAATGACCGACAAGCAACAATCAGAGTTAGATCGTATCAGACACTACACTGGAACTGTCAAAGACTTTAAAAGCTTTTGGGATGAACAAGCAGGTGGAGAAACTAACGCATTCGGTACTCCTGAAAAGCAAGGCTATAAAATTCATCCAACGAGAGATGATGTAGATAGTGACCATTGGAAAGACATTAAAACAAATGAAGGCTTTCTTCCAATGTTCGAAGATTTTAGGTAACTCTAAAGGTTGTTTTCAGCATGTGCTATAATCTTAGCCCAATACTTAACAGTCTTATTTCGAGTGTAACCTTTAGGTCCACCATTCCAATTCCTAGCCATCTTTTCAAATGAACTCTGTTTATGATAAGCATCAGCCCAAACATTAAACATCTCAATTGAACTATTCCTATCAAAACGATCCTTCATTTTGTACCTCAGTTTTAAACCTGATCGCTTGAGTATCCGATTTACTTCTCTGACCATAATAGGTCTAATCTGCATACAGCCAATAGAAGGTTCATCAAGATGAGTATCACCTACTGCTTTAGGATTGCCAGTGCTTTCAATATGAATAATCGCAGAGATTAGTTCTTCCCTACTATTGATCCGACCGTTCTTATTAGAGCGAAGCTCTATAGGATCTTTAACAGTAGACTGTTCAATTTTCTCTTTAGTGCAATGTGTAATATTTGCATTCGAGGTTTCATTTGTAGGTGACCCGAGAAGCAACATAGCGCTAAGAGAAGATATTAGAATACTTCTCATATAATATTTTTAGTCTACTAATTCCAAGATATTAGCCTTAATTCTTAGGCTGTAGTTACGATCTTTAAGCATGACCCAATATTCGTCTTTCGACCCAACACGAATTACCTCACCGAAACAAACTTTATCTCGTAGTACTGGTAGGATATTCCCATCTCTGTCTGTCTTTCCCTCTGGGTGTGGTACTGGATGCATTTTTGCAACCCACGTAACTTTCGCACCATCTGCTAATTTTTTCATATTCCTTGAATTTATTTGTTTCAGTTTAAATATACCAATAATGCTGTAAGTTTGAACTATCCTACATATAAGATAGTTGGGTTGTTCTTCTGAATATCAACCTCAGGAAATTGCTTTTTGAAGGTCATTGGGTTGAACGAAGGTGTGATTAAGTGAACACCATTCTTTGTTTCAACGACATGAACTGTAAGATCCTTTCCAGCTTCTTGAAGTAATAATTCAACTTTCTGACGAATTGCAACTAAGACGTCTAATTGCTTGTCTTTGTTACTTCCGTAATCTGCCCAATCAATATCAAGAATCCATTTACGATGTGGTTCATTAGAATGTGCACCACAAGTACTTTCGTATGCCTTACGGACTGAACGGAAATCTCGGTTCATAATCTGATCTGTGATTTTCTTAAGTGTGTTAAATGCCATCTTTTCAAAAGAACGACGGTTCAAGTTGATGTAAGCACGGGCACTATGAAAATCACAGAGGTGAACAATTTCTCCTCGTTTCATTTCAAGGTACTCAGCAGAACTGATGTAGTATGTCTTAATGACAAGTGAATTGCTACCAAGATCTAGATGCTCCTTCTTACGCTTTAAAATCTGAAGGTGATAGAAATCATCCTCTGAGTCAAAGACAAGCATCGACTTAATCTGTTCAAAATTATCTACTTCATTTCTCATCTTAATATCCTTTGGGTTGTTTAAAGTCGCCAATCATTCTGTTAACTATTTCAGTGTCTCCTGGTAAATAGAGTTAAGTCATCTGTATGAAATTTTAACGCTATGTACTTGTCTGATGAAAACTAAACTATCTGGATTACGCCGAGCTCCAGTTTCAATGTCAATCATTAAAAAACCAAAAGTAGGTCCATTGATACACAGCCATAACCGACTTTGCCGATCTAAGAAATATGCACCACATTTAAGTTCTACTTTCACAGGATCTGTTTCACCTGGCAATAGCTTGACGACTGTTTCCATCTAATGAATTATAACAAATGATTTCATTTTAGTTGATAAATTGAATAAGTCTTACATTTACTTTATCAATATAACAAATTAAATTGACAAACCTTTGAACTTTATGAGATAATATGAGCTTCTTTAATGTTCTCAATTTGAATTGGGTTGATCCACCCACCAAAACTCGGTGAGCTTTCAATCTCAATTAGTTCATCATAAGAATCTTGTTGCCCAATCTGATAATGAATGTTAACAATTTTTATATTCGTAGTAACAGCGTTAAGATCATCTTTACTTTCAGTCCTTGATTTAGAATAAGCTTGGTTTAAATCAGGCGACTGACCCATACATTTTTGCATAATCATTGCACTGATACGCTGAGAAGTGAACTCGTCTATCTTCTTCTGTTCTTCTTTTACTGAAAGCTTAATCTTATCTTTCTTATAATAAGATAGTTGTCCAATTGCCCCAGGGATAAGTTGTACGAAATCGTTCTTCATAATGTTAAGTCTTGATTTATTTCAATAGCATCAAACCGAATAACTATATTGTTCGTAGACCACTGCTAATAGTGCTTCATGGCTTCTTCTAGCAGTTTTATATATGCTATGCTTTTGCAATACGTATCGATTTGTCTGACTCTTGATTTTAACAAATAAAGCCTCATCTGCTAACTGCCATCCAATGTGACAGACTCTAGTAAGCCCAAGTAGAATACCATCTGGAATTAATCTCATTGCAGTATGTTTAACTTAAATGCAATTTGAATGACATTTATGATATAGCTTATCATTAAAATTCTCCTTCGTTCACTTGAAAACATGGAATACCATTTCGTCTCCACATGTTTACTACTTTATCTCGGTCATCATAGACACACATGATTCTTTCTTTCTCGTCTCCGGGAAAATAAGTTTTCAACCAAGTTACCTTAAGTTGACTATCCGGAGTATATTCGTGATCTGAATCTTTAGGTCTCATGATCATCATGTCATATTTGACACCACAGTTTTTAAGAAAAGTTATCGTAGCTGCTTCAGTTTCTTTACTTCTGCCAGAAAAGATTACGATTCTCTTTCCAGCTGCTCTGAGGATTTTAGCCATCTCAACAACAGGTACATTGGGCGAGTCCATTGAAATGTTGGCTGGATTGTAGAATTTTTCAAAGTTGATTTTCCCACTTTTGGTTCTGCAGAATTCTCTTCGTGCATCAATATTAGCAAGTGTTCCATCAAGATCGAATATAACAGTATCGCCAATTTTAAGATCGAAGTCTAATCTGGCTTTTGCTGCTGCCCATGCTTGATTTTTAGATTTTCCAATAGCATACGGTATATTTTTAATCAGTATGACAAAACGTGTATCATTCATGTCATTCGCGTGAATTTTATTATTATCACGAAGAACGGTGATTGACGCACTTGGTCTATGCGTAGTTACAAATGTAAATGGTTTCATATGTCCTTTAGTTGTATGTTTGATTTAACAGTTTCCCAATACTTATTTTCTTCTATACTTACATTTATGAATTTAGTAAGAATTTTTACATGTGCTAGAGAGCTTTTTATTGCAATTTTGGTGTATTCTGTTTTATAGCATTCAGCACCCGTCTCAGCAGCTGTATAAAAGCACTCATAAATAGCTATTGCCATTTCCTCTGCGTTCATATTCTCAAAGTCTTTTTCCATATTTATCGTTTGTTTAGTATTGATTACATTACAATATAACTATAAATAATGACAAACCTTTGAACTTTATGATGAATGTGCTAATTTAATGTTAGATGGGGCTGAACTAATTGAGTTCATTATTGCCACTACCCAAGCCGTATCTATAACCTGAGGTTTGAGTTCATCAATACTAGCTAATCCTAGTGTTATGATAATCACGTACTCTCTTTATATTGTCGTTGTACTTACGTCATTTAATACCATCACAATAATTGTATGTAAAATAAATATGTGCTGAGTTTTCAATGTTTACTACAACTGCTTCATCTAATACATCTCCAAACAACCATAAAGTAGATCTTTTTACTCTACTATTGATTAGCTTACTAGCACCTGTTACATCATATGCCCAAACTCCACTTACAGCTATTCTGATGTGCTGATTTTTGCATTTCCTTTTCATACATCGTCTTATTACCACAATCTGTTACATCTCGGTTCATTATCCTGGTATTAAATCCCACGTAATAACAAGTGGGATTTTAACTGGTCCGTATTCTTGAACCATTGCACGTATACTAAACCTTGCACTTCGTTCAGCGTGAAGCCTAGCCTCATTTCCAGCTGGCGTTTTAGTAAACTCAACCTTCCCGTAGCACTTATCTCCTTCTAATTCCAAGTCGGTAATAGTCACCGCAGCTTTTGCATCTGGAACACTTACGTATTCTTTGTCACTGCAATCTGGACTTGGGTGATTAATCTGTCCCAAAAATGAACAGGTCTGAAGCGTAGGAAACGCTTCAGTAAATTCTTCAAGTGAAATTCCAATTCCAGGCTTGCTGAAATCTGTTAGTAATGTTCTCATGATTATATTGAGGTTAGTAATCTTTCTATTATGTCTTCTATTGTGGTTCGTCTCCATGCCCAACTTGCTGGGTGTGGTAACATTGCGAATGCTTCGAACTTCAAATCAAGTACGGCTTTCTCTGCTTGCTTACCAAAAGTAATAACAGCAAACCATTCTTTTTCATTTAATGCACGTTGCACCCAATCTAAATCTGTATTAAATTTATCAGTCTTATTCTTTGCTAGCTTTGGAGTACATTCAGACATCGAAATCTGAAAATGTGGTTCCAAGTGAGGTATTACTCTACTGTAAGTTGCATTCTTACGGTTTATCCAGTCAGTACTATATGTCGGAGATTTGAAACGAATACTTCTACCTCTTGTGTTTGCGTATGCATTCTGAAAGATTAATAAGACATGCTCTTTGATCATTTGAGTATCGTGATACGATCTTTATTAACTGGCCATATTGGGCAACGATCAATAGTCACTTGAAATGTACCATGCAATTCATTCACACCAATAAATTCAACGTTACCTTGGTGCCATTTTCCACGAGCCATAAATTTAACCTTATTGCCGACCATATGCCGGAAGTCCTTGTCGGAACGTTCCTTCAATTTATCTTTAAACCAGTCTTCGTTTGCCATGATTACTTGGTTACTTCCATTGTTTCATAAACACCTTCTTCATTAAATATTTTCATCCAAGTCGTAAGAAGTTGTGATGCAGCTTTCTTGCTTATACCAAACTCACGCTCAATGTATACGCCTGCTCCAAACATGTTCGTAATACCATCATTTCTTAAATCGTTAAGAAACAAGAATACTTCCTGATCATCTTTACTAATTTTAATTATTTCCGTTACCATCTGTTGTAGTTTAATTACAATACAATATAACTATAAAATACTTACCATGAAAATATTTATGACATTATTATGAATAGTCCATTAAATGAATATAGAATCTTGGAAATATCAAGATATTTTCTACATTAATAAAGATTGAATCTAATATAGTGTCATCTGTAGTAGTATGTAGCTACTCTAATGGCTTCATTTATAGTTTTGAATAATTCTTCTTTCACGCCAGCGTAGAACTTAATATGAACATCATGCATTTCATCAATTGCACTACTGTTTACTTTTCTTAGAATGCTAAAGTAAGTTATGACGTTCATTTGCTTCTTTCATTTATGTCTGAATGAATCGTGGCTATTTGGTCATTTAATACATCATTAGATAATCTTCGTACTAAATCAACAATAGCTTTTTCATTCTCTTTATTTAGGATGATCTGTTTAAGTGGATCAATAACGATATGAAATACCAACCCAGTAATGTCATACCTGTGATTTTTGCTCATTCTAATATTTTAACAATTTCTACTACAGCGTTTGAAGAAATTTACTCATTTATGGTTACTACTCTCTTCGTCCATATTGCAGAGTAGATCATACTAGCATTGAGCTGTTATTAAGTTCATAAATACAGTAAAGAACCAATCATATTTAGATACAGCTAAGTATGGATATTTCATATACTAATTCTGGTATATACTCAAAGGCATCTGGCAAATCTTGAGATATGCGTCTAATGAAATCTTTTTCATAGTTCATTAACCCACTCTGCCATAGTGTGTACTCAATATCAACAGTAACTCTGTTCATTTTAAATTGATTGGTACATTCTTAGTATCAAGATAATGCCCAGACACATTCTAATCAGCTCAACAGCTTATATTAGTCATTCCCAGTAAAAAATAAAATGTACAGAATTACAGGCCAACCTATGACCCAAAGTAATCTATGAAAATTATTTAGACCTAAGCCACCAGAAATCATTGCAACTACGTCAATAGAGAGGCTTACTAAACAGCCTATGAATAAGTAACCGATTATAATTTGTGCTAGGTCCATCAGATTAAATATAACATAAATAAACTAAAGTAGAAACTTAAGAAAAATAAAGTCGCTATATAGCGACTTTATTAAATGTATGTTGACTTAATATCTAATACTGTTCCCTTATCTCCTTGTCTTTAATTGCATCAAACAATTCTGCTTTTGTAAGCTGGTGTTCTCCTCCTCCACTATGTGGGGATGCGTCTTCCCAAGTATAAAAATTATCTTTAAATCCAGTGTACTGCCATTCACCATTCCACGCGTCCATCCCTGGATCGTATAGCACATACTTTTCACCATCAGTCAAATCCTCTACGCGAGTAACTAGTGAACCGACGTCATGTTTAGATAACCATTTTTGGATAAAGTTTCTTACCTTTATATTTAGACTCGTTGAGAGTTTTTGACTCTACTAAAAACTCTTTAAATGTTGGTACGTTTTTCATATTTTTTGTTTATAGATATCTCTTAGCCATTCGTTGCCAATTGCCAAGTCCAGCAACTTTGAAACCTGCTGCCTTAACAAATGTTCTCATCGAAACATCTTTAGCTGATTTCATAAATTCATAGATTTCTTCTTTATCTGCAAGTGGCATATCTACTGGATCCAAATGTGGAAGTAGAACTTTTAATCTCTCCATCAAAGTTGCATCGTCTGGATTAACATCGACAAGAATAGACCTTGAGCGAATTGCTCCGTCTGGGTCAATCTTTTGCTTACTAAGATTTGAGATAAAAATAACTCTACCAGAAAAGTCAAATCTATTTGGAATTAATCCACTCTCTACAGCATTAAACTCTCCCTCTGGATCATTATCATAATCTTTTGGATCATACAGCATTTTAAGTTTCTTCATATAAGAAACTTTTCTGATCTTCTTAGTATCGAGTGCTGTCTTAAGAATGTTACGACCATCTTCGTTTGAGAATACAGCGTCACAATCATCAAATACTAGAACTTTAGTTTTAAACTGATACATCACTTTGTACATCATGATAGTCGATACAGCTCCAGAGATTTTCATCCAATCATCACCTTCAACTAATCCTTCATCTGCCATTGCTCGGTCAACACTATAAGTCTTACCAGTTCCAGCTCTTCCTGAAATAAGCAAACTGTTAAATGCACCTGCAGCTACTGCTCTACTTATATCATAGATGTCATTCATAGTTTCTTCTAGGAACAACACTTTATCATCAAGTGTTTCTTCGTTCCTCTTAACAGTAGGGTCAGATTTTTCGATCATTACTTCTCCTCTCTTAATCTTAAGGATTTGTCCGTACGGAATACCAATCTCAACCGCAATCTTCTTACCAGATTCACCATTAGCTAACTTCTGACCAATTATACGAATCTCGTCTGGTGTAAGAGATTTTCTACCTTCATACAGCTCACCCTCAAACAGTGCACTTTCGTTCATAGCTTCTTTCGCGTACTTCTTATCTTTAATCAGCTTAGCAAATTCGCCAACTAATTGTATAATTGGAAACTCTTCACTAGTAATACTGAAGGTAGCTTTAGTGTCATAGAATTGTTCGAACCAATCTAACTGCCCAACAATTCCAGGTCCTCTTTCTGTGCCCCTTCCACTTACACGAAATGCAGTGTCATTTTTATTACTATAGAACATAATACCAGGAACTCCGTTATAATACGTAAGGAATGGGAACTTTTTAAAATCACCACCAACTTTCCTATTAATATAACTCCCAATAAGCTCAGCAGCTTTGTTTAATTTTGGCTCTCCCATTATCCCAGTGGTTCCAGCCATAATGCCCTCAGATAACATGTTAAATTCTTCGAATGAATTAATTCTTTTCATTTATATTGATTGTTTATTAGTTTATATATTAGTATTGATGAAGGTCTAATAGCTAGTAATTTGATTTAAAATCAGAATAAGTTACTGGTAATATTACCTGTCTTACTAACATCAGTAACACCTACAGTCATTGTCCAGCCACTATTAGTTCCAAATACAACTTCGTTGCTTTCTTCTCTAGTGCCGGCTTCCACCCAACCGCCGAATACTTTCTGTATTTTAAGCCTAAATTTCTCTAAGTCCATTGTGCCTTTTTCTTTTTTGAACTTAGCTAAGGCTTTCTCTAATTTCGTTGCATCACTTGGGAAGAATTCTTCAAATAGTGGTATGTATTTCATACTATGTTTATCTTTTAGTCAAATTTTAATACGTTTAAGGTATTACTCTGTGTACCTTTAAAACCAATCTTAATAAAATCTCCCGCCTCTGCCTGATGTAGTCCCTTTATGTAATCTTCACCTTCATTTATAAACTGCGAGTATGTTTTAAAGTTTTTCATATTATTAGTATCAGATAGTATATATCAATCCCAATAATGAGGGACTTTCTGCACCTCTTCCTCATTATCCAATCCTCCGGCTTCCGGGCCTCTATTGACCTGCCTCTATTGACCTGCCTTTGTTGACCAAATTGACCAAACTCACTAAACCTGCCACGACCAACCTACACTAGTTATACTGCTCTGCTAGTTATACTGCTCTGCTAGTTATACTGCTCTGCTAGTTATACTGCTCTGCTAATCACCGATCTATTAGTTGAACGCTGCTAGACTCCGCTAGAATTACAAACTATTAGTGTATACCCGCATCATACCCGCATCATAATGATTACGAATATCACCAATCTGTAGTATTAATATGTTGTATGAGTAGCCAGAGTTTATGATCGCACCTATACCCAATACACTGCGCTCGAAGCGCATACTGGGATACTGTGAATGTTGTCCTTAATTACAATTGTTAGTAGTCTTAAGATCTGAGAGACTTCAGAATATCTAGAGATTTTTTCACAGGTCATTAGACATCTGTCTATATTGGGATTGGAAGAGACTTCATTTGAGGGATCGTACTTATAAAGATAATAAAAATTTAGGAATAATTTTTGGGGATCGTTACAAATTCCATAGATGAGTAGATGACGTTCTAGAATTATGAAAAATAGTTCTGGAAAAATGAAGGAGTTCTGGACTAGCAGAGCAGTATAACTAGGAAAAAATA
>Ga0207997_1001221_pt1 | contig 13310 bp, 22 predicted proteins | sample AntAceMetag02UKN_FD_184777 | JGI IMG/M metagenome (GOLD analysis project Ga0207997, IMG submission 184777) | Saline lake microbial communities from Ace Lake, Antarctica - Antarctic Ace Lake Metagenome 02UKN (SPAdes) (version 2) | ecosystem: Environmental > Aquatic > Non-marine Saline and...
TGATTCAGCATCGCCTGCCATTGATTTGCTTAATTTAGGAGATACATTATAGCAATCAACAAAAACATCTAATTCTTTTTTAGGCTTAATTGTGCCGTTAGTTTCAAACTCTATATAAGGTAATTTGTTGTACTTTTTCTTGTATAGTGTGAAAAATTCAATCAATCTATCTTGCTGAAGTAAAGGCTCTCCACCAGTGAATACTAGATGTTGAACTTTGAACTTCTTGATGTCCTTTAATATTAAGGATTCTAGCTCTTGGTAGGAAACAACTTTCTTTTCTGGGTTTGCTTTATTTTCTGTAGTAGTGTTGTCCCATGAGTAGGCACTATCACAAAATAGGCAATGGCTATTACAACCAAATAATCTTACAAAGGTTACTGGGTAACCTATATGCTTACCTTCTCCTTGAATACTTGTAAAAACTTCGTTCAATAGAAGTTTATTTTCTGGTATGTTCATAATTTTGTTATTAGTTATTTAGCTTTTTTGCTCCCGTTTCTGCTCTAATATCTGCAACTGATTTGTCTGCTTTAGCATCTTCTTCTGCTTTTACTTTTGCTACCTCTGCTTCGTATTTTACCTTTGCATCTGCCATTTCTACTTCTCTGTTTTCGTATATAGCCTTTAACTTTTTGTTCATGTTTTTTTCTAATCCCTTTGATAAACCTCTATTTTGAACTTTAATCATGCTCTGTAAAGTCATTGGGTCTACTGCCATGTGTCCTACATCTACATAATTATAAGGAGTATACTCGGCATAAGAATCATCATTTTCGTATACCTTTATCTTTGTTATCATAGCAGGTTGTTGAGCACCGTACTTTTTATAAAGATGATAAGTAAATTCTTGGAATAAGAAAATAGATAAATTTTCTGCTGTTGATTGGAAACCTAAAACATCATTTAGGGTCTGATGATCCACTAATGGTTCCAATTCTTCTTTCCAAAGTTTTTTAATTTCTGAAAAGTCCATAATCATAGCAACTGAATCTAATTCAGTCTGTGTGATAAACAAAGCCATGGTTACAAATATTTTGTAATTGTGTCCGTGCATTACTTTACACTTACCTTCGTAGCCTTGCTCTAGCTTATGAGCGGCTTCAAATCGTAGTTCTTTTGTTACGCTAATCATATAACATATATGTTATTATTTATTAAGATTTTGTTTTTTTGATTGGCAATAAAAAAAGGCTCAACCAAATATTAGTATATTTCAAAACTAGGTTGAACCTTTAAGGAAGTTAAGGATAGAACTTGAGACTATTACAAGTATAGCATACCCATAAAAGTTGTCAACTTGTAAACTCTTAAAAGACTATTTATCTCCGTGCTTTTTCCTCCATTTCTTTTTCATACCCAACAATCATAACGACTACTCCCATAACAAATGCGAACAATAAAGTTATCATCATTATAATACTCAAGGCTGTCCAGTCTTTTGACAGCATACCATAAACAAGTGCCCAAATTACCATAGCACCATAACCTACTGCGGCGGATGTAGTTCCTATTACTTTTAATTTTTTTGATTCTTTCATACTTGTGTTAATTTCCTTTCTCGATTAGCTAGAAAATCTAACTCTATATTAATTTTTATTCTTCTAGCTTTTGTTACGTTACAAAAATCATCTAATTCTTCCCGTAAAGTTAGCCTTCTCCGTTCTATTCTATCTAATTCGTTTGCTGTGATTGTATCCATATTTTAACCTTTTATCCATCTATCGCAAATCATTGGTTCTGTGACTAATGGTATTATTTTTAAATCTACTGCTGTTTCCATTTCGTGTTTAACTAATGCTTCTACTTTCTTTGCGTCTGCTTCCTTACATTCTACAATTAATTCATCATGTATCTGAATTAGAATATTAGCGTCTTTGAATTCTTCTTGTAATCGTTTGTGAATATTTCTCATTGCTATCTTTATAACATCTGAAGCACTGCCTTGAATAATACTATTTACCGCCTGTCTTTCTAGGGCACCCACTCTACGCCAATCCTTTGTCTTCTTTGCTATAGCATATTCCTTAAACCGTCTTTTTCTTTTCGCTATCGTGTGTACCGCATAATTTTTTCTTAATGTATTTATAGCCTGTTTTTGGAACAATCTAACATTTGGGAATTGTGCAAAATATTTATCAATAAATTTCTGTGCCTCGTCTTGTGTTACTTTTAATGTCTTACTAAGAGAAAAGGCGGACATACCATAATTAATTCCAAAATTAATTGCCTTTGCGGATACTCTATCACAACCTACCTTCTCTGCTGTGGCTTGATGAATATCTCCTCCATCTTGATATGTCTGAATAACAGTTTGGTCCTTACTGAACCAACCCATTAGTCTAAGCTCAATTTGTGAATAATCGGATATGATAAATTTATATCCTTCCCTAGCTATAAATGCTTTTCTAATATTCCACTCGTCGTCTCGTCTAGGTATGTTCTGCAAATTAGGGTGACTAGAACTTATACGCCCTGTAATCGTCCCTGTTTGCCTGAAACTGGCATATATAACATCTTTCCTCACGAGTTGTAACATTCCCTTAACATACGTGGAATTTAGCTTCGATAGCTCCCTATAGGATATTACTAACTCTGCTACCTTGTCTTTTTCCACTTTGCATAAGTATTTCATTGCTTCTACATTTGTTGATACTTGCCCTGTTGGTGTTTTTAGATCTTCTGGTAATACATATTTTTTCTCTCCAAAAAAGTATTCCCTTAATTGTTTTGGACTATTAATATCAATTTCTCTGCCAACTGCCTTATAAATATTTGCCTTCATATCAATTAGCCGACTGTCTAGCTTTGTCCCTAGCTCTAAAAGATATTCTTTGTCTACTCTAATACCCGTGCTTTCCATATTACGCAAAACTTCTATAAATGGTATCTCTAGCTTTCTGTACTCTTCCCAAAGCTTATTGTCTAGAACATCTTTCTTCAGTTTATCTCTGAACTTATAAAATAATTTATAGGTATATTCGCAATCCTTAATACAATATGCTCCCATTGTTGCTATCCATTGTTTCAATCCTTTATGATATTCTGTGTCTGCTAACATACCATACGATTCGGGTGTGGGCTTTTTACCCACATCACCAAACCTAGTAATCTTATCTTCTTTTACTTTCAAAACTGTACCTGCTAAATCTTTCAGCCTATATGAATGTCTGTTCTCACTCGCCAACCAAGCCATTATAAGAGTGTCTTCAAAATGACACTTTTTAATATTATAACCAAAACATTCAAAGACCGTTAAATCAAATTTAGCATTATGAAGTATCAACTTCTTTTTATCTAGCACCTCTTGAAACCTATCGTCTAATACCTGTACTAAAATATATCCTTTTACTTTCTTATTTCCTTGACCAGAATAAATACCAACACCTTCAAGAGCTAAATCTGAAGCTAGAAACTTCTTATCTGTAAATTCTTCTGTCTCTGTATCAATGCCTATATATTCGTTTTCAAAGGCTAATACCTCATCGAGGAATTTATCGTATTGTTCTTTGGTTGCAATAATCATTTAGTTGGAAATTAATCTTTTTTAGCTTTGAAAAATTGTACGAATGAGGACTGCTTATCAGGACTTTGCCATTCTCGTAAACTGTCTACTCCTAATTTCTGCATGATTGCTTTTTTGTCTAGCTTTCCTGCTGTGATTCTATCTACCCATTTTGCATAACGACCGTCTGGTAAGATGTGTTCTTTTGTTCCTAACTTGCTGAACTCTTTTTCAATCTGTACCTTTAGTCCTTCGAGCAATTCTTTTTTAGGTTTTAATTTAAGAGCCTCCTCCTCTAATTCGTCTTTTATTAGTAAGGCTTGATTCATTAGCTTTTCTAAAATTTCTGTTGTCATAAATTTTGAATTATTGTTTTTTATAATTATCGTGTAGTGCTTCGTTTGACGCTTCTTCTTCACTTAACTCTGGTCTTTCTTTTTCTTCTTTGCTTAATGCTGTTGTTGGTGTTACAGATTCGTTCTCTGCCCAATCCATTAATCTTCTAATAGACTTTCTTGATAAATCAACATTGCTTAATATCCTTTGGTGATCAATATAATCTCTGAGCAACTCATCTATAAATGGTTGGTATTGGATTATTGCTTTTAATTTATGATCTGACCATTCCTTTAACGCTTCGTCTTTGTTCACGTATAGTTTGAACTCTCCTGAGAACCATACCCCAAACTCTACGATACTAAATTTGTCTAATTCTTCGTTGGTTACTTCTTTTTGGTAGATCTCAATCACTTGTTTTAGTGCCGCGAATAGCGTTACATGTTTTGACCTATGAAGATTTTTTTCTAGTTCTTCTTCTAGATGCACCTGCTTGTCTAATTCGTCTGTCATAATTTTATATTAAGAAATTAAATTCTAAAAGAGGTTTTATACCTCTTAGATTGTGGATAGGGATAATGTAGCCATGGTAACCAAAATACTAGGTATAATGATTGAGATAACAATTGCTATCATTCCCATAACCAACCCTGCCCAGCCAAATTTCTTTTTGTTCTTAACGCTAATAGCTCCAAATATTGTTGCTAATATTGCTAATACCCAATTAAATAATGGCAACCAACAAAATACCAAGGCACAGATTCCTATAACCATTCCTGCGGTTGATATTCCTGATGTTTCTTTTGACATAATTTTATATAATTAATAATTAATCTTTTATTTTATTTTGATATGCACATTCTCCATAAAGATCTCTTGCTTTTTTATTGTATTTTTCTGCCATTTCTTTTTCATTTTTATTGCGCCCTAAATAATAAACCTTTTTATTGTGTGTTATAGATGCTATCCAACATTTGTCTGGTTTACACCAATATACTCCTTTATATTTTGAAGAGGTAGGCTTTCCATTATAAAAATTTTTTTTCCTCCCTTTATGTAGTAATGTAAAAAAGGGGACTAGCATCAAATTTTCTTTTCTATTGTCTAAAGCATTGCCATTTTTATATGTTATTTTATATCCTTGTTTTCCTCTAATTAGAAGTTGTGCTAACACTAATCCTCCCGAATTTTTTTGAGATGTATTTTTTCCTTCCTCTGCTTGATGAATCATTAATCGGGCATAGTCTAACTCTAAACTAGATACTTTACTTTTTACAGTGCCACAATACCAATTTAAATTATTCAAAAATTTATAATCTTCGTCATCTACAATAGCCTGTTTTCCTTGTGTTAATTTTATTTTTTTAGACATATTTAATATCTGCTCCAAAGCATAATATAAAAACTAAAATGTTTTGACTTTAGCAAAAATCTTCTTGCCAAGCGTACCTTCCAGCCCTGATTCCATAGCTTCGGGTTTGTTTCACCATATCTGCTAAATTCAATTGCTTTGTTTTTTAGTTTGAATATCATATATTTATTAAAACTTGCACTCTAATGGACTTTTGTCTGGTCGTAGCCTAACAAATTGAGGATGTCTGTATCTAGCTTTTGTTTTTTCCTGTGCTGAGAACTCTACTGTGGTTGCCTCCGCTAGGTAAGCTTTCTTATTATCCCAAAAATCTCTTCTTTCCGCATCTGACATACCTGATATACTAGCCACTTCTTTTAGTTCATCGCCAAAGAATTGCCCTACCTTTAATGCCCCTAAATTGCCCTCATACTTGCCCGAACCCTCTGCCATATCCATTATAACGCCTTCTTCAGTTATTGTCTTTTTTACCTTAACCCATTCTTTACTTCTTAATGCTTCTGAATAAACACTTCTAGCGTATTTTAGAATTATTCCTTCCCCGCCTTCGGCTACGACTTCTTCGTAGGATTCTTTTTTATTATCAAATTCTCTAACTAATTCTATATAAGGATTGTTCATTTGCCTAACTACTTTTTCTAATACCTTTTTTCTGACATATAATTCTGTATCTCGTAAATCTTCTCCTTTATATTCTAATATATCATAAACTATATATCTTACTTTGTACCCGTCTTTTAATAGTGCTTGTGCCTTATCTGGGCTTGACCCCATTAATTTTACTGTTTCTGAAAAGCTTTCTCCGCCTACTATTTCTCCGTCTAAAACCGTATCTGCTAATCCAGGAATAGCAAGGCAAACATACCCCCTTAAATTGTCTGTCTTTTCTACGGGTTTATTTGTCTTTACAGATATTCTCCTACTGGTTAAACAGGGCTTTCCTTCAAAATCGAATTGTAGAACATACCTCGACCCATCAACTTTTTCTTCACAAAACCAGTCTAGCTTTTTCCATAATAGTTCTAATTTTTCGTCTTTGACACTACTAGCTAACATCGGTCTAATTTTTTTCATATTTGTTAGGTTAATTTATAAAATAAATATAAAATTATTAATGCCACCCAGATAATTATATATTCTTCTTTAGCTATCTTATCTTTTTTTAGGGTATCTACACCTGCCCAAACAATAACGACTAATACTATTATTCCAATTAAATCCATATTTTATTTTCCTTTTATAAAATGATGTTCTTTTAATAAATATTCTGGGCAACCCTTAATGCAATAAACATAATATCTGCCCTCTCTAAATATTACTTTTGCTTGTTCGTACCCACAAAAGGCACATTTTATTTCTGATGGTACTGACATATTTTTAATCGTTTAATAATTCGTTTCTTACTAGCAACACATCTCCAAATACTATATCTTTCATTTCATCGCCCCAACCAAACGCTTGCATCATTACTTTTGTTGCTTTGGAATTAGGCATACATTTATTATTGATTTTTCCTTCCTCGTTTATAATCAAATTGTACTTGTCATTTAATTGCACAAATTCAATTAATCCACCTACATATTTTTGAAGCTCCTCAAGGGTAAATTTCTTACCATTTTTTGGGCTAACTTCTTCTGTTATGCCTGTTTCTTTAATTAGTCTTGCTAATGCCATATTGTTTATCTTTGCCTGTTTAGGCTTATTTATTATCCACATTCTAATTATATAGGTTATTTTATGTTTTGACAAGTATTACACTTTTACAATTGTGGATAACTTTTTTACCTTATTCATGGTGTCAATACTGAAGCCTGTCCTTTTCGAGTCTCGCTTATCTTTTTCTTCGTTTCCTCCGAGTGCCTAAATCCAACACAAGGATGCTCTCCTGTCTTTCCTTTTTCAATTTTTGTCTAATATTAATAGCTTTGGATATAAGAGTACTAGCCTGTCCTTTTGTTAATGTGGGTGGTATTGCTACTTTGAATTTGTTAAGCATTTTTACCTGTGCGTCTGTTGGACTGTCTGTTCGCCAACCGCTATCTTGTTTGAACATTGCTAAATAAGAACTATAATTTTGCTTGATATAATTGTCTGCTTCTCCAAATGCTTTTTCTAAACTCTCGCCTGTGCCTAAAACTTTATTGCCTAAAGAAGTCCAATTAGAATACCCATTTTTGTAACTGGGCTTATCTCCTACAAATTTCTGCAATTTTATTTCCCACTTGCCAAGCATGTTCTGTTTCATTGAAACTGTTTCACGGACATTGTTCTGTGCAGGTATTTGTAATTTATAACTGTCTGGTGTGTCTGCTTCCCAAGAAAGCTCTGAGTGTTTTTGTACCTGCGGATCAAGTTCTGCTTGAGCAAATATGTTTACTCGCTTTATAACCTTTTCTATTTCCTTATCGTCCCAACTACTAATACTTGATACATCATAATTTGGATTGACTTCCTGAATCTTATCTATTTTGTCTATAATCTCTGTTATGAATTTTCCTTTTGTGCCTTTTAATGTTTTTGGTATTCCAAATAAACTAGGTAAAGTGATTATACTATTCTTACCTACATTATCTACAAAATCTACTAAATTCAAACCGTCTTTCCCTTCATCTAGTCTTGTTCCTCTACCTACCATTTGACTATAAGCAACTGAACTCTTTGTTGGTCTAGCCATTAATATTGTTGCTATACTAGGCTCATCAAAGCCCTCGGTCAATACGGCACAATTACATAAAACTTTAATCTTACCCGTTTTGAACTCTGCTAATATTCTTGATCTGTCTTCTTTCTTTGTACTGCCTAAAATATATTCTGCTTTTACTCCCGCACTCTTGAACATTTCTGTTATGTCTTCCGTATGTGCTACGCTCGAAGCAAACAATAATGCTTTTGAATCCTTAAATTTTTCTATATATGTTGAAACTATCAATTCGTTTCGTTCGTCATTGTTAATTGTTTCTGCTAATTCCTTTTCTGCAAAATCTCCCATATGAGTTTTGACCTTGGAAATGTCTGTTGCTGTGGTTACGGTATACGCTTTGATATTGCTTAAATAGCCATTATCTATGCCCTGCTTCAGAGTATAGCTATAAACCAATTCATCAAATACTTCATCTAGTCCTACATGATCTGATCTGTTTGGGGTTGCTGTTACCCCTAATAATATTCTAGCGTGTGCTGTTTTTTGAGCCCCTTTTATTAAATCAAAATGCTCTAATATATTTTTGTAGGTTGTTGCCGTTGCGTGATGACATTCGTCAATTATAATTAAACCATAATCTTCAGGATTGAATTTCTTTATTCTTGCTGAACCTTTCCTACCTAATGTCTGAACAGATGCAATAAGCACATCTAAATGCAAATCGTTAGCAATAATATTATCGCCCTGCTCTATGCCAATTCTTAAACTAGGGTCAATCATTAATAATTTATCTTTTGCCTGTGTTAGCAGTTCTTCTCTATGTGCTAATATTAATGTCTTTTTTCCTTTGGCTTTTACCTTGCTTGGTAAATGACCAAATACAATAGTCTTGCCTAGCCCTGTTGCCAAAACAATTACTTGCTTCAATACTTTTTTGGTTTTTGCATAATCAATAATTGTGTTTACACACTCCTCTTGATAGTCTCTTAGTATAATTTTATCTGTCATATTTATGGTTGTCTGCTTATTGAGGTTAATAATTCTTCTAATAATTGAAGCTCTACCTGGGCTCTTTCGTCAAACTCAAATTCTTGTGCTTCAATAATAATTTCCTGAAAGGATAGTCCTTTGTCTTGTAGTTCTTTATTGGGATCTATAATTCCTAATGTTTTTATTTTTATCCAACGCTTTAATTGTTGGGCGTTTCTTATCTTCATATTTTTTCTTTTTCTGCATTAAGTTCTTTTTTTATTTTAGCCGAGTACGCTTGTTGAGTTATTAGCTTATGTCTGAAATATGGTATCTCTTTCCAATCCGTGAATAAATCCCCTACTTCGTTATTTATCTCCCATTGATAATATTCTTTGCCCTCTACTGTTGTTTTTTCAAGTGGCATATTAATTTTTTTTGTGATAAATATATTCTTTATATTCTTTATAATCTTTTACTGCTAAATATCTATTTTGGCTTTTTGCATAAATCACATATATGTCGGGGTTGAACCCGTGTATTGTCTTACTCTTTTCCACTACACAAAATAAAGTATCTGCTATTTGATCTAAAATATTTTTATCATCAATAAATAGCTCATACGTGTACTTATATTTTGATCTACCTGTGTGATTAGCTATTCTGATACTTCCCAGTCTGACATCCTTAAACTTTAAATAAAAAGAATGATTTTTATTTTTGTGCCATTTTATAGCGCCATATTTTTCTAAGCGACTAAACAAGAAATCACTTACTGCTTTTTCTGTTCTTGGTATAGGCATATTTTTAATATTTTAGTAATAGTAAACCATCTGTTTTTAATTCCATGTCCTCTATTTTTGGTAGCTTAGTATGATTAAAAGGCTTTGTAATAATGTGCCACCCATTTTTTGTTTCCCTAACATACAAGACTTCTGTATGTATTCTTAAAGTGTCTAAAACGTGTTCAACATTGTTTATCCTATCGTAATCAAACAAGAAATTATATTCTTCTCTTGCCTGTGGTTTTGTAATACAGCTTATAAATCTATTTTTAATGTCTAAATAAAACCGCCCACTATCTGAAACATAATCGTTGTCTAATTGTCTTTGCTTAAAAATTCTAATTGCTTTATCCATTGACCTAGCATTTACTGAGCAGTATATTCTTTCCCCTTCTTTTCTTTCTTGTTCTAATACACCAAGATGCTGATTAAATTCTTCCTCGTTTTGTGATATGTAAACGTGCTTTCTTCTACCCTTTTCTTTTGTAGGTCCTCCGTCTTTTTTACGCTTTAATATCATTAGTACTCTACAACCCTGTTTGAATAAATTAAGATCCTTATCATTCATATTTTTTTTAATGATTTATTACGTATACCTTTTTATTTTGTTTTCCAAAAGTGAAACATTCCTGTGTGCGTTCTGAAGAGCCATACCAAATATCAAAATAGCTACAATCGTATCTACTATTCTTTCTGTCCTCTACTGCGTACTCTATTCCGTCTATAATAACTTTTGTGCCAAATGGTAAACAATTATTAGCAACTACTTTGTCTCCTTCTTGTAATTTATGACCGCTTGCTGTTGTCCACGGGTCGCCATCACATTGTGTGATTTCCGAGGTGTAACAGGTTATAGTGGCATCTTTTATAGTGGATTGCTCTAAACGCTGTTCTAGGGCGTGTTTTACTTGCTCTAGGGCTATGCTGTCCTGCTTCAATAGGTTTATTTCTGTATCTAAGGCATTTATTTTTAATAGGGTTATGAAGCTCGTTACGCACAATGCTAAATAAACCATTATTAATACTATTAAAAATATCATCAAACACTTGTTCAAATTACTTAGCATACCTATTATTTTGCCTCTCGGCTTATTTTATTATTCACAATCTTATTATATAGGCTATTTTATGTTTTGTCAACTTTATTGACTTTTACTTTGTGGATAACTTTATTTGGTAATCTTGGCTAACGAGAAAGATTTATCTATTTGAAAAATACCTTTTTTGTAAGGTTTTATAATGCCCAATGTTTGTAAATTCTCTATATCGTTTTTTGTGTTCTTTACCACATAACGATACTTCATCGAGTTCCACTTTCTACCTGTTGAATAAACTAAATCGCCTTCTGCTTTTCTTTTAATTAAATTTTGCTTTCTTATATCCTTACTGAACTTTATTAATTCTATGTCTGCTATAAAGTCTATCGGGTAAGTAAAAAGGAAATTTAATAATGACTGAAATGTAACACTACCTAATCTTCTGCTTACTATAATTTTAATTTTGTCTTTTTCTGCCTTCTTTTCTTTTGTCATATTTGTTTAATTACTTAATTAGAAGTTAGACGAATGTGCCGCGAAATTAAATATTTTGTGAATAATAAATAATTATCAATCTAACTTCTGATTAAACAATCAAATATCGTACCCTCAAAAGGTATATGTTATAAATAAAATATTTCAATAATGAGCGGTGATGAAATATCTTCTAAAAAAGAACATTGAGGGTACGAGTGCTAATTACAATCATTGTGCATACCTCTACATACTGTATGATTTGTGGAGCATCTAATCTTAGCTCCATATTGCTGGGGTGGGAACGAAAATAAAATCAAAGCCATCAAACCAGAAAATATAATCGCCGTAGCAATAACTCCTATTGCTTGCTTAGTTTTTAATTCCATATTATATATCCACTATTCACTAACCAACAGAATATTGCTATTGCAAAGAAGATTAGGAATAAGAGTGTTATAAAACAATTTCTTATCATTGTAGAAAAACACCAATCTATAAATGCACAAAATAGAAAGAAGGGTAAAGCCTTGAGTTTCATCCATGCTAGATTTAATACAAACTTTATTCCCTCAATCATATTTTCTACTTAGACTTCTTTGTCTTTTTTACTGTCTTTGTTTTAAGATTTCTTCCGTTTAAGCCTACTAATTGTGCTTGAATGAAATTATTTATATAACTTAAAAAATTCCAATCTTCTAACGAATACTCTCCTTTGCGTGGTACTTCAAAATCACACGAGTCGTACAACCATTTCTTATCCTTAGCCCCTTTTATTAAAACAATACTAGCACGTCTGTTCAAAGAGTCGTCTTCGTCATATATTCTGAATGTTCTTGTTTCTGCTCCGTGTGTTACTTTCATATGCGTTTATTTCATGTTGAATAAAAAACCCGCTGAGTCTCCTCCTGATATGTACTGAGGTACTTTTGCTCCCCCTGCTTTCCATGCATCAATCCATTGTAGATTCACGTAATCTTTTCCACCTTGTTGCGTAATAGCCTGTGCTTGGATTCTAATTGCTTCCGCTTCTGCTGTTGCTTGAGCAATCTTTTGTTCTGCTTCAAATTTAACTTCTTCTAATTTATTTTGAGCTTCTAAGGCACTTTGCTCTGCGGTTACTTTTGCTTCAATCGCGGCATTAAATGAACTGCTGAAATCAAATGCTGTGATAAAGATATCATCTACAACAATACCGTTCTTGCTTAAATTGTCTCTGATAGCAATAAACAAAGCATCTTTTACTTCTTCTCTCTTTGTAATCAATTCTTCTGCCGTATATTGTGCTGTGGTCTTTTTTACAAATTCCTCAATTGCTGGGGCAATAATTCTATCGCTATAATCTTTTCCAACTTCTTGCCAAAGTTTGTTTACCTTGGTTGTGTCTAAATGATAATTAATTGCTACCTGACTTGTAACTACTTGCAAATCCTTACTAGAAGCACTTGCGTCTTTTTCTTCTTTTTGTATTCTTACATCTAACTTTTTAACTTCTTTTACAATAGGAGTAATCCAATGGATTCCTTCATCTAAAATCTCATCTTGTACTGCTCCCCATTTTAACACGATTCCCCTTTCACCTGCGTCAATTTTGACGAATGGATTAATGATTAGTAAAGCAATAAATGCTACTACTAAAATGATCCCAAATGCAATTCCTTTGGTTGTCATAAATTTTGTTTTGTTATTTATTTATTAATTTTTTTGGTTGCTTTTTTCTTTGAGTAACTAGCTTCAATCATGCAAAACACCTTCCACAATGATATAACTATTACTGCAAAAAGGGCTATCTCAAATAAAATACGCATAACTTATTTTTGTTAGTTAATTTAAGGTTTCTAAATATGCTTTTAATATAGCTAAATAATTAATGAAATCTATAATGGTGTCTTCTTTGGTTTCGTCCTTCACACTAGCCTCTTTGTCTAACAAGTTTCCTATTCGTGTTACCTTGTCTTGTAGCCTAACCGCAATAGCATCGCCTGAAGCAATGTTTACCAAAACACTCTTTCTGAAATTAAGAAACGGATCAAATTCTTTTGCATAATCATTATTCTTTACTTTGATTATAGCTAAGCATTTCTTTTCTAGCCCTTTGAAGATATCGCCATTAGAATTTAGAACACTTCTTATGGCAAAATCTTTGTTCAAACTAAAAGCGTAATAAAGCAACGCTAGATCTCTTATTCCT
>Ga0207997_1001223_pt1 | contig 13293 bp, 19 predicted proteins | sample AntAceMetag02UKN_FD_184777 | JGI IMG/M metagenome (GOLD analysis project Ga0207997, IMG submission 184777) | Saline lake microbial communities from Ace Lake, Antarctica - Antarctic Ace Lake Metagenome 02UKN (SPAdes) (version 2) | ecosystem: Environmental > Aquatic > Non-marine Saline and...
AGTCGGTGTAGTGGTAGGAGCAAGTGGATCGTAAGCCGCATCTATAACAGCCGGAACAAATCGTATCTGAGCCAGAATCTTGTATTTGGCAATAGCGTCGGCCTTACTGACAATGATCCGTCTATGCCCGCTACTATCATCAGGGTAAGGATCAAATCTCCCACTGGAAACCTCAACACCGTTAATCGCCGCATTTATATCGCTCTGAGGATAAACTATCGTGTCATCATTATCGGTATCCGTAGCATCAACAGAACGTACCGCCCGCACAGTATCCACAACCGATTCAAAAACAATAATTCCTGTCGCAACCGTGTAACTACTAACATAAGTCGCATTATCGGTATCAAAAACAGGTACTTTGGTATTGTCCCAAGGGTATAAATCGAAAAGGGTCTTGCCACATTTACGGTATTTGGCAATACCTTCATTGATAACATTGTTCTGGATAGGGTCTCTTTCGAGTCCAAGTCCGTCACTTACTGCGTCCTGAATAATCTCCCATACGGTCATAGCGTCTTCCTCTTTGCCTTAATAACGACCCCTTTGGAATAAACCGCCGGGGCCGTGTCCTTAACGCTGGAGACGCTTATCGGACAATTCGATACATTCCACCCAACACCATAGCACCGCCGGAAGCAGGAACAGCTATGTGAACAGGCATATTACGTTTTCCTGAGAAAACATACTTGTGGTCTGTCTGTGCAGTACCCGAAAGGCAAGGGAACGTAACAATATCTGTAGTATCAACAAAATACACCAGATCGTCCGCCGAGCAGGTAATAGACGTATCAAGACTCCATTGAGTCCAGTTAGTAGTCGTATTGGCCTGAACCAACGCGCCCAATCCCGCCAACTGCCAGCCGCTCGTACCATTGTAAATCAGAATAGAGTCGGCTGCGGCAAGTGTTACACCGTCCAGCGTATTACTCGAATCTGTATGAATGAGTATATTGGTTGTCCCCGCAACAGCCGAATCAGCCGAAGTTCTGAGCGACGGTTTATATATACTCATATTCACGTTTGTCGAGCAGGTAACATACATCGTCTCGTCAACGACATAACCGTTTCCGTTCGGGATAGTGAAAGCCATTGCCTCACTTGTACCCGTATCCTGAAACGTACCTACTGCATAATCATTCAGCCCTGCACATACAAGCCCCGCAAGTCCCAAGACTACGAATAGGCTTAATATTGTCTTCCTTACTTTCATGTTGTTTTACCTCGTTTAATGTTAATTTTTAAGGTGTGAACGGGGGAGAGTCTTTCCCTCCCCCGGAATTTCTACTTATTTTTCCTTATACGTAGTTACCAAAACCCTCAAGCATGGCATCAGGATCGTCAGCATCGTAGCCATTTGGTTTCTGTTCGGATACCGGAGCCTTGTAAACACAACCCCATGTATCGTTGATAATACCCGTCTGGTACGGAAGCAGATAACCCAGTGAGTACCCGTAACCAGTCTTCGTGTTATCCGTGATTTTCAGAGGTGGATCTTTCATTGAGCCGCCGTCTTTCCCGGTCATTGGCATCCATGTGTACGTTTTTGCACCAAAGCACAAAGCGGAGTGGATAGGGCCAAAGTTAGCCCGCTTGTTCTCGTTACCAATATCCTCAGTGTAAGGAGCATCATCAATAACAAACGTGAAACCGGCATACCGGAAAGTGGTATGTTCTTCCAGTCCCTTGATAGCCGTCTGCAGCCCACCAGCGATAGCCGCAGTCAAGCGTCCACTATCGCCATCCATAAGCAGGTCAGTCCAGAACGCCTCGGAACACACACATATCCATGTACCACCGATCTTCCTTGCACCAGCAAGTCCAAGCCTTACACCAATGCGGCGCATATCAGCCCAGTTAGCACGTTCGCTTCCATCCATAAGATCGAAGTTGCCAACGTCATTGACGTAATACTTCGCAGCCGACAGGAACGTGAAGCTCTCGTCGTAGAGAGTAACTGTTGCTTCAGCGCTCTGGTCAAATGCTGTAGACGCAATATTGTGAGTTGTATCCCATACACCAGGAGTAAACCGACCAACAACAAAACGGTTCTGCACAAACTCATGCAAACGACGCTTGAGAGCAAAAGGCAGATCGTCTCTTGCCCACTCATCAAGATTGATCCATGAGGTCATTTTTGCGACCTTGGATATGTCGATGTATTCCTGCAAGAATTCAATCGGCAGTTTAACCTGTGCGGTGTTTATGTGCGCGCCGGAATTGGGATCACTACCCGTACCACTCGGAGAAGGCATTGTCTGAGGACGCCTTGCCCTTCCTTTGCGGGTGAACTTGCTCCACTGCCCATCGTAGGTACGAAGCGGATCAACTCTCCCCCATTTCTTATTTGTGAGTATCGTTTCCCAGTCTCGACGTTCCAAAAGACGCTTGTTGAGATATTCTTCAACTAGAGCCTTACCATCATCTTGATTCAATATACTTGTAAGGTTTAATGCCACTTTTTTATCCTCCGCGATTAAGCGGACATTTCTTTAAGTTCTCCTAGAACTGTGTCCGCGTTCCGCTCTTTTTTCGAGTTTGTAGAATGCGACGAAGAACTACTTTCGAGAGAATCAGAAAGATTTAACTTTTTCTCCAATTCTGCGATTTGAGCCTTAGCCGCGTTAAGTTCAGAATCACTACCAGCGGTTACAGTTGGATTGAAAGACTCACGAAACATTTTTGCTTGCGTGTAGGGGTGAGCAACAAAAGTCGCTAATTCAGCACCCTCAAGAATACCCGGCTCGACAATTTGTCCGTTTTCAACTTTACCAATGAGCTTGGTTGTCCATTCGGTAAAGGCTTGCGCCTCGGGCTTAGTAGGATCAAGCAAATCTGCGAAGTCCTTTTTAACCTCAACAACTTCCTTGCCATACGCATTTTGGAAGTCTTGAGCGGTCTTCTGGTCATTTGCATATTTTTCCTGCTCTGCCTTAGTTTCGGAATTTTCACGCGCAATAACTCTCGGCAGGTAATTATTCGCCTGCTCAAGTATATCAGCACTCACCTCTCCAAATCCGCCAACCTCGGCCTTTTCAATGACCTTGTTTATGTCGGCAGAAGATAGATCTTTTGTGATTGCATCTCTTGCGGCTGATTCCAAATGTCGATCTTCGTCGAGTTGACCCTTTATCAGATACTCAAAACACGAATCCGGTGACGGTTGATCCGCCGCTGGAGGCTTGGCCGATTCCTCTGCGTCTTTCAACGCTTGGGCTTTCTCGGCTTCATACTTTACAATGGCTTCCTCTTTCTCTTTGAGGTCAATCCTCATTTTTGCCATAGCATCGTCGGTTTTCTTCTGATCCTCAGACTTCTCGGGTTCAGGGACTATTTCCTTTTCAGGCTCCTTCTCAGGTTCCTTCTCGTCCTCTGGCTTCTGATCCTTGTCGTCGGACTGCTGGTCGTCCTTTTTGTCTTCTTCTTTCACAGCTTCTTTTTCGACAGGGGTATCGTCGGCTTCCTCGTCGTCCTTGACGGGACGCCCCTCGTTTACTTCCTCACCCATTCCGGCAAGTTTTTCTTCGAGTTCGTCTGCGGTTAGGTCTTTCTTCTCTTCTTCTTTGTCTTTCATAACTGTTACCTTCCACGCAATTAAGGCTTGCGGAGCCTATAGTCACGGCTTCTACGGACGCCGGGCCCGTTGTCTTTTACGTCTCCGTTTCTGTCCAATCGTATTCGGCATCTTCTTCCTCGTCTTTGTCGCTTTTCTCCAGTACGGGAAGTGCTTGAAATCCACTTATACAGGCAAGCCAGCCGTCCTTAAATCCTTCGGGAACATCATTATGAAGTATCTGAGTCAACATCTGCGCGATAAGATGTTTCTTGATCTTAGGCCATTGACTGACAATAAAAGACTGTAGATGCTCACGCTCGGCAGGAATGAACTCCGGTGCTTCAAGCACAAGCCTAAATTTCTTGACCTTATTCGGTTTTCTTAGCCAATTCAGCATTTTTGTCTTCCTTATTTTGCGTCTCCATTTTTTCTATGTCTTCTGAGTTCTCAACAGCAAGTTTCTGTATTTCTTCAATTTCCTTATCTCGCTCCTGTCCAGACACTCCAAGCTGTTTAACAGCCTTCAAAACCTCGTTAATCAAAACATACATAGGCGGCTCGGCATTAACTCCAGGCTCTTTAGGATTCTGCAACATGATATCTGCCAAGAGCGGATCGTGCCGCGTCATTACATAATCAAGAGTCTCGTACAGATTCATCGGAGTTTCGCCCTTAAACTGAGCTGCAAAGGCAACGGCTTCCATATCACGGTTGAACTGTAATTCAGGATTAAGATGCTTCTGAGAAGTAGCAGGCATAATCATGTAATCGTAGTCGTAAACTTCCATAGGCGCAAAACCCTGTAGTTGACCGTTATGGATCATCGGGAGCTTTACCTTTAACTCTTTCAATTCAGACCACAGCATAGCGAAGTGTTCTATATCGGGATCATTCACCCTATCGACACTCGCGGAAGACAACATAGCTCTCTGAGCATCTTCTGACTTCTGCTGAGTAGCGGTTTTCTCAAGTTTCCGACTGGAAGATACCGCCGCGCTGTAAAGAGAGTTTCCTGCACCTGACCGCTGAGAGGCTTCTCGCTTCTCGGCATCAATATCAAAGTCTATCTGTCCGGGCTGTACCCACATCGCAGCCGGAGTTATTCCTTTCGGAAGTTTCTTACCTGGCGCCGGCGCAATATTCTGTTCATTGTCAACACTTGATCCATCATCCTGATACATGGGATTCGTTGAGTAATCAGAAAAGATAAGTTTCTTTTTCTTGAGTTTTGTAGCCGTGATATGGTTGTCAATATTCTTATGGCCTAGTCCACGAACATCATACCAGTCAAGCGACCTGTTCTCGAAACGATACTGAATACCAAACCAAGATTTCTTGACCTGAATAGTTTTGGTGGTCTTAGGCTCTCTGGTTTCTTCTTGAGTTTTTTGCCGCTCGTTAATTATTTCGTCAAGTGTCAGAGGAACTTCTTTAGCCTTTGTCCAAGGCATAACCTTTGTCGCAAATTTAGGAACGTCGGGACAGACATAGGATACACAGGCATCACCCTCTTTTACCTTTTCATTCCCGCTCTGTTTTACGTCCCATGCAGTCGCATAATGGAAAGTCTCGTAGAAAACAATAGTCTGGTGAGCATAGTCGGAAACATTGATACCGATTATCTTCTGCTTGATCTTGAGGATGTTTTCTTCGTCGTGATCGCTCTCATTGGAATATGAATCTCCATCACCCTGAGACTTCAACTCGTTAAGGATTTCTTTAGTATGTTTCCACCCGCTATCTTTCTCCTTATCTTTGACCTCACGCGGACTGAGCCGGATAATAAAAGCCATTCTCTCTGCCTTCTGAGACGCAGGCACTTTGGTATCCATAGGAACAATACAGTCTTTAGGGTCAACAGGCTCAGTATTCGGTACTAATCCCCAAAGCGGATCTTCTCGCCGCGTTATCTTAGCGACTGAAAAACCTCGTAGATTCTTGGTGTCAAGCAATACATCCTTCTTGAGCCTGATCCGGTCTATACACCTCAGAAATGAATCAAAACCCTGTTGAGCTGCCATTACTATCTCTGGAGGTACACCATCAGTAACAGGAGTAAACTTTGCCAAGAGCGGCGTATTGAGCATCATCGAAAGCTCTTGATCCGTCCGCTCACTAACAACGTCGTCAAGGATATTGACAACAGGATTCGGCGCGCCCTTATAAGGCTTGTTCTTCTTCCCGCGCTTGCCCATGCGATACTCAACAAAAGTATCGTCGCGTCTGTTCCAGATAGCGCGGGCTTCTATATCGTCAAATATCTCTTGAAGATACGGACATACCGCAGAATCGCCTTTGCCTTCATTTTCCATAGGTTCCTTTGTAAGATTACTCGTAAGTACCCATGTTCTTCCAGTCGAGAGTGACAGTACCAGACGGATGATTTGTATTTGCACCGCTGTCATTGGCCGCAGGTACAGCCCAGTTCCAATAAACTGCTATTGCGGTAGACGTACCGTCATAAATAGTTCCAACGGTTGCTATCGCGCCCTGTGCACTAAGAACAAGATTCGTACCGCTGACAGTATCCATACTGATATTAGCGATCATATCTGCACCAGTAGCAGAAATAGTCCCGTCATTATCGGTATTGGTAACTGAGCCAACTGCAACATTATACAAATCAGATGAAGAAGCATTGAAGTTAGTTGAGGTCATAGTGCAAACCATGTCAGCGGTTCCACCTTCAAGAACTATATGCCCCTCTGGAAACGTGTAAAGCAACTGCGCATTTTCAAATGCTCCGTCAGCTATAACTGAGGCAGTTCCTTTAAGCGTTAGAATCGACCTGTGACTTATGCCATTTCCATACTCTGCAACAGAGGTCACATTGGTCGTGTTGATCGTACCAACATCAGACGAACAGAGCGGAGGTGATGCAACAGTCGTTGAACTTGTAATTTCTTTAACGGTGATAACCCCATTGGTGTCGATAGTTGCTCCGCCGCTCATGGCAAATTCTGACCATGTGCCATCAGCCTGAAAAATCATCATGTATCCGGCTGTACCCTGTTCGTGTTTATCAATGTAGGTCTGGATACGATTTGCTCCCCAACAATCCTCTGAGCTATTCTGCCACGCACCAGGACCACCTGCTAAACCGATCATTACCGAAACCATGAGAGCGAACACTACTGATATACCCAACATTTTCCTCATCCTACTACCTTCTGTTTTTGTTGCATTTCAAAAATAAAAAAAGAGCAAGAAGTTTTTTAGGCTTCTTGCTCCGGCGTAACTTGCTGAGAGCTAATTATTTATGTTAGTTTTGTCTTACTCAATTCCGTCTTCTCTATGTGTATTTCCTTGTCTCGTTTCTTTATGAGTAGACGACCGTAAGGCATTGCTAGAAAGTCCTTTATGACATTTTCAAGCTCCCAAAAATGTTTGTTATTTTTCGCTTCATGCTCTTTATTCATAGCAAATAAATTACCCGTTTGTCAAGTTTAATCCCATTCCTCACCGAAAACTGAGTCATCTTCGTTATTATCCATACCCTCTTTAACCTTCTTAAAATACTCTGCCGGTATCCCTGTTTTGACTGTCCCTCTGGCAATATCCTCAATGGTAGGCATGGATTCCATACCGGCAACAAGGCCGACAATGGTTTCTAATCTGTCCGGGGATGCTTCTTTTCTTTTCTCCTTGGCCTGTCGCTTTGGTTCCAACCGAAACTTATTATCTTCTGTATTTTTCATCACATATCTGCGGAGGCGCATTTGTTTCAGCAATTTCTCATCTTTTGGGAGAATGAGCAGAGAATCATGCAGGGCCTGCTTGAACGCCCAGTAATCCTCGGTTGCCTTATCAGCGAATTGGGTCTTATCCATAGGATTCTGATTAGAGTTTACCCGGTTGATCGTATAGGACTTCTTCTTCATTTCCGTTATGATCCCGGCTCCCATACCGCCGTTATCGCCGTAAATCTGTTGAGAATTAAGCTCAAACTGCTTGAAAAGACGGATATAAGCATCTGCCTCGTCGGAAGGTGCAACGTGGCCGCTCCGGTTCCAACCGACAATAGGATGGATATAATTGCCATTCCGCACCCCAAAAGTCAATTCATCACCGCCACCTGAGAAATCACACCATGCCCGCTTACTCTTGCCGATATGTGGTCTATTCTGGCTCATAGCATCTTGCGCTGCGCGTATATCTGCATCCGTAAAAACCTGATATGTGCCGGACCGGAAGAATCCAGCGTATAAATTTGATACGATAAACGGATGATCGCGCCCCAGTCGGTTAATCAATGCCATTTTACGCTTGTATGTTATTGGATCTTCGTACAAATGCGGGCATTGTTCCCAAGGAATAGCGAATTTATAGTATTTCCCCTGCCATTCGTAACCAGTTACCCAGTCTTCGGACATACAGGCATCGTGAAAGTTTCCAGAATCGTCGCCTGTTGTGGAGATATAAAGCTCAACAGCAGGATTACAGCGTTCGCCAGCATCAAAAATAGTCTGTTTAATGGATTTTGCTTCATCGAAAATAGTCATTAGCGGGCAAAACCGCTCTACATCGTCCTTATCAGGGTAAAGTTTGGAGTGATACCCCTCAAACCGCTCACCTTCCTTGGTAACGCGGCAAATGATCTTAGACCCTGGCAATACCCCGTCCACGCTTGGAAGCTCTACAGTAGTGCCGTAGGTACGCCATTTCTTCTTATTGGCAATGAGCTTTAAGACCGGCCAAAGTTGCTCTCCAAGCTGATCCTCAGAAGAACTCGTAATAACACACATACCGCCGGGAAAACCAACCGCCCATGCAGAAGCCAGTACAGGTACGAAATAACCACTTTTCCCGGCTTCATTGCACGTTCTAATTGCGACCTGTGCCCCGTAATTCCAACAGGCAGACCATCCTGCATACTGCCAGTCGTAAGGCTGTATTGCCATAAACTCGCGCCAAGTAGCTACAGGACTGTTGTAATCCCGAAACAGAGCCGGTGGCAAGTCCTTCCGAGTAGCTATTTTGCCTTCATTTTCCATTTATTTCAGTCCTTTTGTCGAATCCGGCTCCTTATCCTCTGCCAATTTGTCCCAGTCCTTGTATCCTTCGGTTGCGTCGATAATCTCCTGAATATGTTTCTTGTGCTTCTCCATAGCCGGATGAATGATCTTGCCGCCCATATCACTCCAAATCTTCTTTGAAGCTCCATGAACAAGGCAAAGCGTCAACCCCGCTTTGGCAAGGTGGTCGGTGAAATCGTGATTATCTCTAATCAACTTCTCGCACATTGCCTGCAATTCCTTCTTATTCGGGACTTTAACCTGTTTCTGCCCCTTACCGCCGGGGAAAGATACTCTGTTGTCGTTGTTAATAACCATGAGCCTCCATTACGATTCGGGCAAGTGCGTCTCTTGCCGCGCTGTAGTTGTTCTCAAATCTCGGGTTAGATGGTAAAAATATCTCGTAAATCCACTTGTCTATCTCTGGCCGAACCGTAATCGTGTGCTTCCGGTCAATTCTCCGTAATTGGTCAGCAGAAACCGACGGTTTCCTACTTGGACTAGCTCCCCTTGTTTCATTTTCGGACATTTAAGCCCTCTTTGTTTGATTTGATGAAGCTGTAGCTTTCAGAAACCATCGGTCAGAATTTACCTCTTTTTTTGCCAGGCTATATCTGGGAAACGAATACCGCCGCTGAACGCAGATGCTTGATAGCCTCTGCCCGGTTCTTATTGCTCTTTTCCTCGGCGTGTTTTTCAAGAAAGTTCGCCATTCCGCGAATCTCCTTGACCATTTCCGTCTCTGCAACCTCAACAGACGCCGCCTTTTCCTCGGCGGGATCAAGTATAGGCTTTTTGGTCACCGGCTCCTTGGTTGCTGGCTCCGCTGCATTATCTGGTGTTCTGTCCATGACTATTCATCCTCCTGTATTGAATTTATGTCGTCTTCAACCGTCAAAACACACGGCTTTCCATCGACAACTACTCTGTGACCGCTGTATCTCGTAAGAAAAATAGTATCACCCACTTTGATATCTCGTACCTTCGGTCCAACTGCAAAACACTTAACCCAGTGACCGTCTACAGCATCTTCACACGCTCCCTCGGGAATAATTATACTCCCAACCTTACGCTCCAATAACTGCGGGTCTTCTACCAACACTCGATGGTTAAGGGGTTTCAACATCATCCTCACGTCTCCTATTTTATGTTCAGCTTCTCAATATCTTCCGCCTGTTGCTCTAATGCATCCTGAATGTCTATACCTCTGTCGGCCGTCATAAACCGAGGATCAAACCGAGGATCAATAGACGACTTAGATATTCCCAAATGCCCTATCTCAGTCCGCAACTTCCTGATCTCATCACGCAACTCGCAAAAACAGCTATGCACCAGTGTAATCGTCATAAAAAACATAACGCAATTACCCAAAAAACAACACATAACTACAGTATTACTCATGTCTCTTTACCTTCCTTTTCCAGTAGTTTCCGAGTCAAATATTCCTGCACCAGATTCCAACCAACCTTACTACTCAATATCTTATTCATTAACGATTCCAATTCCGATATATCTCGTTCAACTCAGCCAAATGTCCGACACCAGGGAGATTAGATACGGGAGGATAGGGTGATATATAGTCGTGAGATTGCGCGGGGGGGGGTGCGGGTTCCGATGTGCATGTTTCCCCGCGTCCTGGTGCGGTTGTGTCCTGTGGATCATCGTCAGGGTCTAGAGATGGTACTATGTCATGGATGACGGGTAGCGATGGTGTGCCCTCCGCGCTATCCACCTGCGCCGTTGCACCTGTATTGCATACGGTATGCATCGCATCATGCCCTAAATCACCCTGTTTACTGGTATTTAACTCGCTGTGCGTGGCTTCTTTGTGCTTTGCCCTGTGCGTTACTGCGTCGGATTCACTCTCAAGCGTTACAGATTTGAGTTTCAGGACCTTGCACACCGCCGGCGCCAGCTCTGCCAGTTCTGCGCGGAGAGGATCGCGCCCGGATAACTCGCACTGTATCAAGTGTGCAATGACTGACTCTATCGGAACCTGGACACGATCAGCTGCCATTGACTCTTTGTCACCGTAGTATTCGGATAGCTTGTCAAGCGCCTTGATCGCTGCCTCTGATTTGACTCCCTCAACATAAAATCGGGCAACAACATCTTTATATACCGTCATTCTGCCGTCTCTGGTGGATATATCTGGCATTACCGGCTTACCTGATTCCTGCGCGGCTTTCTCATTTTCCTTGATTGCAGTTAAATATTCATATCTCGCCATCCAGTCGGGGTTGCTGTGGAGTTTGGACACCCTACTACTTGCAGTACCATTGGTTATCCTGTCGGGAGTGGCTTTCAAGATTGCAAGCTGTAACTTCATTCCGTCAGAGTGGTATTGTGCGGCCTTTTCGTCCCTTACGTTATGATATGGGTCTTGCGGGTTGTACTGATTGATATCTTTATCAGGGTGATGCTTAGTTGGTACATTAATACTTAACTGTTTAGTTATACTATTTATACTCATTACTCCCACTCTCTGCTCATGGTATTAGCTGATCTATGGTTTTTGGTGAATGTGGTGTATTCTGTTGGTTTAATGATGGACGATTTAGCAAATGGTGTCATTATTTGTCCATTGCTTGCGTTGAAGGAGGTGTTTTGTTAGGTATTGCCCTACAATTTGACCGCCTTGGTTATCTTCTAAAATGCTTTTGAGTGTTCTGGCATGAGAGAGTCCGGGGGTTGTTGGTGTGGTCAATGCAATGGGAACATTGACAGCGGACATTGAAGCGGCGGCGGTTGGTAGTAACGAGATACCGGGAAGTAGGCAGAGGAAAGAACGGCGTTTCATTCAGTGTACTCTCCTTGCTGATTTGACGATTGGCGGCTCTGTGGCTGGATCGTATTTTCGGAATCCCTGGTTTGGATCGTATCTTAAAAGGTATAATTTGTTGTGTGCAATGGCAACTCGTATCTGATCAAGACAACGTGCGGCCTTGGATCGTATCCTGTGGAGTTTGGATGGACGTGGGAGACAAATAGCTAGTGAGTTTGGGTCTTTATCATCCCTGATGATCCAGATGCGGAGACACTCAGCCCGCCAGAAATTACGAGCGCAGGCTGTGTTGAACTTGATTAGTTCGGGTTTTTTGTATCGCCTCATTAGCGTCTCCCTCCTGACCTCCAGATGTTAGAGATATCGGCTGAATTGTCAAGCACGATCCATGTCATAACTGATAATAAATTCGCATTTTGTCAAATATGTGTACGATTTACACCTGTGATATATACGCTATATATTTATTATGGGCTTAATTGCTAATGTTTACGGTGTTGGGTGTTATTTGTGTGTATAATTGGCACGGGTAATGCTTATTAACATCCTGTAATGACATTTGAGGCAAACAACCAAACAGGAGAACAGACGATGTCGAGAGAATCAAATAATGTGGTAGATGATGCGGGAGTGGTCAGGAATGGATACGACTACGAGTTGCAGGTTTGGGTTGAGGATTACATTGTGTTGGATTGTGGGCACCCTCAGCGGATGCGGCCAGGATGCTGTATGGCCGGAGAATTGGCTGGGCAGGATATCCGGGCGCTGGCTGGCGTGCAGGACAGAAGCTAAAACGGTCAACATCAAAAGGAGTGATTATGAAAATATTAGCAGAAATACCACATCAACGGACGGCCAAGGTAACAGTATTTGAGGACCAAAAAGAATTGGATGACTATATTAGCATGCAGGCCGAAAAATACGAAAACGATAGTGAAGAATACGAAAACGAGTGGGATCAAGCGACGCACGATCTACACACCGCGCTTATATGGGATAACATAGCAGAAGGGCTGGAATGGACTGAAACACATCGGCATCAGTGGGTGGAGGTCCGTTGTCAATTAGGGGCGTTTTAATGATACAAAGATATTATAGTCCAGACGTACGCTCAGACGCACAGGGGGATTTAGTGCTTTATTCTGATTATAAGAAGCTAGAGCAATTAGTACGAGAGCTTTGTGCTGGGCGAGATGACGGCACTTGCGATTGTAATGCTTGCCCAATTTCCCCAAACCCAACAGACATTATCAGAGAAGACAAGGAGAAAGCAAAATGAAATGGCCTAGCAGAGATGAAATTGACGGAGAAACAGAACAACTAGAACAACTTGTTTATAATGACTGGTGTTGGCAGTTTCCATGATGGAAACGGATTGCTAACAAACTTAACGAAGAATATGGAAACAATAGAACTGCTAATGCCTGCATGAAAAAGTGCCATTCGTTAGCTGATAAGGATGGAGAATATGATAACAAAAATAACAAAACAATTCCTCGTAAAACATAACGCATGTAAGGACGGTTACAAATACTGGTGCGGATCAGGCAAAATCAATGTCGATGAGTTTATCGAACATTGCATCAACGATAAAGACAATGCTGACACAGATGATACTCCGTTAAATTACGCCAACTGGCTAATCGTAAGGTGCATGGATCGTAAGCAGAATATTGCTTATGCAGTGTTTTCCGCGTATCAGTGTCTACCGGAATTTGAAAGGGTATTTCCGGATGATAATAGACCGAGAAAAGCCATTGAAGCGGCGGCAGCGTGCATCAAACATAATACAAAAGAGAATCGGTCAGCAGCGAAGTTAGCAGCGAAGTCAGCAGCGAAGTCAGCAGCGTGGTCAGCAGAGTCAGCAGCGCGGTCAGCAGAGTCAGCAGCGGGGTCAGCAGCGTGGTCAGCAGCGGAGTCAGCAGCGTGGTCAGCAG
>Ga0207997_1001224_pt1 | contig 13276 bp, 21 predicted proteins | sample AntAceMetag02UKN_FD_184777 | JGI IMG/M metagenome (GOLD analysis project Ga0207997, IMG submission 184777) | Saline lake microbial communities from Ace Lake, Antarctica - Antarctic Ace Lake Metagenome 02UKN (SPAdes) (version 2) | ecosystem: Environmental > Aquatic > Non-marine Saline and...
AAGGTAGAAGTGGCTTGTCCTAGTACGTCGTTGCCTGATGCTGTGCCGGTAACATCACCAATCAAATCACCATAAATTCCACCACTAACTGTGAGCATTGTTGAACTTGCGTGTGCTAAGGTCGTTTGTCCTGTGACTGTCAAAGAATCCGTAACTCTTAAATCTCCATATACATCCAAAGTGTAGGCTGGAGTAACTGTGGCAATGCCTGTATTCCCATCACTTGCAAAAGTCATTATATTTCTATCGCCACTTTGTTTGATTCTGATGTCCATTGCATCTGAACCAGTTAGTACGCCAAGACCCATATATAAATTGTTCACTCCTAAATAAGCCCTATTATTACTATCAGTATCATTTAAATAAATATATGGGGATATTACATCATCAAGCCTAATATCACCTTGTATGGATAATTCTTCATTTAATGTGGTTGTGCCTATGCCAACTTTCCCTGTTGTATAATAAATATCATCTCCCGTTTGTGTCCAGTAACTTGCACCTCCAGTCCCACTAATTCCTAAAGAAGAAGTGGCTATACAACCCCAACCAGAGCCGTCTGATATTAGTAAATAGTCGTCAGTACAAAGATTATCCGGGATAGTAGACGAAGCATTTATATAATCCGCGGTGTCTGTATCGTCATAATGGTCTAAATCGCTTATCTGGCTTTCTGTTATATCTAAATTAGGTAAAGAAGTTGTTGCCCCCACTATAGCGTAAATCCTTCCATTAACTCTATCGACTGTATAGTACAAATTAGCCCCCTCGCTCAAATCACCTGTATCACTAGGGATTGTGGCATCTAAGACGTCTAAGGCATCAAATTTGGCGTTTAACACTGCCATAGAGGTAGAACCAGTCATTGTATTGACTAATACAGCCCCCAATTCTTGAGGGTTTTTTTCATAGTAATAATCAGAAAGTAACAAAGTAAAAACCCCAACGCTCAATAACAATGCTGTCAAAGCTATAGCTGGGGTATAATCGAATAGTTTTTTAATAAGTTTCATATTATGATTTTGATTGATTAGACCAGTTAGTTCTATTTTCAGTTTCCTCGTCTTGCCAAGGATAAGTGTCATCATCCCAAATACTATCATTGTCAGGTGACCATAAATGCGATTTTATGTCTTTTTTATTTACATTAGTAAAAGACGCAGAGTTTTTAGATTCGTTTGAATAAGATGCTGAATTTTTAGAATTGTTAGTCCAAGACATTTTTATTTATAATTATTTCCGAGCCAAGGCTTGATTTATGCGGTTCGGACTACACAATCAAGCCTGGAACAATTATATTAAATAATTATTTATAACTTTTATATACCCTTTCCACTCTGAATGGGTCATCCTGATTCCTTTGATTCAAAAATCCTCCTATTGATTTTTCCATTTTCAATAAATCTCTGTTAGTCTGCTCTGACTTTTCTGGCGTATTCTTGCTCTCCCACCAATAAGTTGCACCTAGTACTAAATATTGATGATATATAGATGGGAAGCCTGGTTTCTTAGTAGTATCTCCATAAACAAACATTAACGGAACTCTATTAAAATAAAGCTTCAATCCATCAGTACTAGCGTAATTAGGGGCTGGTCTTAACTCGATACTAGCTCCGTCAAAGTCATAGTGGCTTGGTGAACCAGCATTTTCATATAACGCCCCAATAGCTCCACCCTCTTTTCTTAAATCAAAATGTCCTAGTCTTAACCAAGAACCATTAGAATCCTTAATCTCTACTCTCTCAACTTGTAACCAATCTTGAGTAGTGCCTGGTAACTTATTATAAATACTGTAATCGCTTTGACTCGCTACTAAATCAGTAGTAGCAATCGCTTTGTCTGTATGATTACTGTCATCCCATTTCCAAGTGCCATCAGCAGATATAATCAAATCAGTAGCCCGCATATAGTAGTCATTTATTACTGCTGTGAACTGCTTTAAAAGAGTTGTATCACCACTGATAGCGGCATCACCCAAGTTGGTAGAAGCCTCTAGCCTTTGGATAATACCTGTTAAATTTGAAGTATCGCTGAATACCATTTATTTTCTCTTTAGTTTTTTAACTACTTTCTTAGTTACCTTTTTGATTTTAACGCCATCAACCATAGCCTCTCCCTGTTTTACTAGAGTTTGCATTACCTTTTGTTTGGGGTCTAATTGATTGTCACTTGTTTCTACGATATCGCCATTTTTATATTTAGCGATTCTGTCTGTTAAGATTTTGAACTTCATAGTTTTACTTTTTACAAATTATAAAATGATATTGTTTACCAAAGTTTTTCCTTTTTATTATGTTTTTAAATTCTATATTATTGTCGTAATAGCACCAATCTTCTTTATACGGTTTATAATCCTTACCAACAAACCCAAATATTACTGTTCCTTTAGATATACGAATACACTCATTAACCATTCTCTGCTGGTCTTTTACACCCTCATATAGTCCATTACACAAGACATAGTCATACTCGTCACTTGGTAATCCACTATTACAAATATCTCCTGTTATAGTTGGGTTTAAATTTGAGTTAGTGTCTATAGTGTCAAAACCATATTCCCAATAAGTGCTTCTACCTACGTCTAATACCTTGCCTTTAACCTCTTTCAACCATTCGTTATACCAAGCACGCATTTTGCTAGTCTTTTGACTTTTTATATTTATTATCATAAATTTCTTTATATAAAAATGTAAACTTATCTTTTTTATCTTTCAATATTTCAATTATATCTGAACATCTATTATTCCAACTATGATATTTTTGCACATAATCGAAAGCATCTTTTCTTATAGAGTTTGACAAGGTAGGATTTTTACTATACTGCCTATACAGTGAAAGGGCTTCGTCTGTAGTATCAAAAAACAAAAAGGGATTACTTATAAATTGTCCTAGACCTATTACTTTCATTTTGTAACTTTAACAGAAATCGTATCTGCTGGATAAATTTTATAATCTACAACACCGAAATTATTAGAAACTATATCTACAACCTCCTTTTTAGTATATTTTTTAATATGATTATCTGGTTCTATGGTTTGCACTACACACATAATGCCTCCCTTTTTTAGAACTCTCTGACATTCATCTATAACTTTTTTAGGTTCTTCTAAGTGGTCAAAAGTAGAAATCATATAAACCGTATCAAATACTTCATCGTCATAAGGCATTAATTCAGCTTTTGCTATATCAACATCAGCTAGACCTAAATCAATAGGGTCTATTCCTCGATATTCAACATCATCAGGCAAAAACTTTCTTATCCTACAATCATAACACCCTACGTCTAGTACCTTGCCTACTGGTTTTAAATAAGCCAAAGTATCTATTAACCTTTTTCTTTCCCTTTCTTCATTCAAATTATGATAATTGTCGTGCATCCTCTTTTGTATATGCTCCCAAATTAAGCTTCCTTTTAACATTTTCATAATATTTTTAATATAAATCTCGGTATTGTTTACAAACTATATCCCAAGTATATTTTTCTAATATTTGTATTCTACCACTAAGCTTTCTTAAAGCCTTTTTTATACTTTTTACATCCCTTTTAACTAAGAGAACCCCATCCAATCTTTTAGCTATACCAACATCTGTAGATATAACAGGCTTATTCATAGCTAGAGCCTCTAGCGTAGGATTATTACAACCCTCACCCTTGCTAGGTATTACTAAACAATCTATCTTTTCATAAAACTTTGGCATTTCATCAAGTGGTATAACATTTTGAGGGTAACCATTATATACACGTCTTAGGGCAAGTCCTAAATCATTACAAGCTTGTTCAACTAATTTAAAACCCTTATATTCTTGGTCACCTGATTGTTCCGAGCCTACAAACCCCACCACAAATTCTCTTTTAAACATCTTCTCATCAATACCGTTAGGTATATATACTATCTTATCTTCATCCAAGTCAATCATTTCCATTAGCCTTGTTTTTAACATTGGATTCTGCACTACTATCTTCTTTGAACTTTGGTAAATTTCTGTAAGAATCTTTATATTATCATAAACTAAATCTAAGGTTCTTTGTGACGCTACTATAGTAAAGGCTTTATTCCTAACAATAAATTCCTTAATTGCTCTCATCCCACCACTGAATAAAATATGTATTGCATCATAATCATCCTTTAACTCTTGGCTATAGTTCATTATATCCACCTCGTCATCAACCCATTGTCTTTTCATTTCTAAAGCCCTGTTATGTGTAGCCCAAGGGTTTATATCTCCGTGTACTAAAAGTATTTTCATATTGTAAAATCATTATTCATTGTACTCCACCAGTGGAAGCTTTTGATATTATATCCTTGCCACTCGCCCTCTTTAACAGCACAGAACTTTAACCCTAAATCATTACAAGCCTTTTTAATATTATCGCTCTCTCTATTCCAAGGGGCAAAGAATGTAGTTATCTGTTTGTCTGCTTGCAATTCTCTCTTTAACATTCTAGTCGCGTTAGTGTTCCAATAGTCTAACGATAGTTTTAAATCTCTCAAACATTCCTCATAAGTCATTGTACTATAGTCAAGGTGTTCCCAGCCGTGTAATTCTACTGATAAGTTTTTAGCTATTAAGAGATAATAGAATAGAGCGTGATTATTCCATAAGTCTTTCATCAATACCGCCACAGTATGTGTTCTGTCTTTAAAGAACTTTTCGTGCAATTCCTTAAATAGATGGGGGCAAGTATCAACGCTAGCGTCATCATCTCTGTATATTGTTTCCATTTATTTAAGATTACGATAATCGTTTTTATATTTAAAATATTCGTGGTTTCTAATATTCCCCTCTATGCCTTTAACTTTTAGTTTAGGGAATTTGCTTAACACATAAGGGAAGGAAAGCTGGTCCCGGTTAGAATGTCTGCATATCTCTGCCCACCAAGCATTATTAAAGGCTTCCATTATCTTATTATGCCGTCTTATAATCATACCGCACTCATATAAGCCATTATTAGGTGGGTAACCCTTTTGTTTGTAGTAAACTGCTTGGTCTAGTATTGACTGCCTTATAATAACTTCATCTTGCCTATACCTCGCCATAGCTTCTGGCATCTCTGTATAAATACAATCTCTAGCAAAGTGTTTGAATAATGCTATATCATTATCGCCAAGCATCTCTGCTACCTTTTCTTTATCAACTGCTAATTCTCTATTGCCGTCTAGCCATATACTTATATCAGCATCTATATATTGATGGGCTAATATCTTATAAATTTTAGCATTGAATACAGGCAATTTGAACTTATCAAAGTCAGTAAAACATTCTATATCATCACTCCTAGTCCCTTTATCGCCTACAATGGCTGTGTATACTTTAATGACCGACATACATTGTTTCATCTTTCCACAAACCTGTTTTTTCTTTCTTATCCTTTCTCAATTTCTCTTTAACTCCCTCCGGGTCTGAATACATATCATCGTAGACGTTATTTACCTCTATTTCTATTTCGTTATTTCCTATAGATTCATAATTAATAAAGTAATCAAACTCATCAAGTTTGTACTGTTTCTTTATTTCTTTATCAAGTATTTTTAATCCTTTCTTTTTAATTCGGTCAATCTTAAAGCTTTGTTTCTGGTGTTCCTTATTAGTGTCTACTAGAATCTTTTGCTGTTCACCAAATACTATCATTTCATCTCGCAACTGTTTTCTTATCTTAGTAAGCTCTTTTGATACAAGTTTAATTTTCTTCATACATTTTTGAATAGGCGTCTTCCCATTCGGAAGCCCGAACCTCAATATTATAATTACTTAAAACATACTCTTTGGCATTTCTACCCATTTCTCGTCTTAACTCTTTATCGTCAATTAATTTGTCTACTTGCTTCTTCCAATCCTTGTTATCTTCCACCAATATACCCATATTATGCCCTCTAAGCTCCTCATAAGGCGCGTCACTGAACGATTGAGCTATAACTGGTATCTCGCACATAGAAGCCTCTAAGAACTTTACATTAGACTTGCACCTGTTAAAGTAGTTATCTTTTCTAGGTATAAGCATTATATCCAGTCTAGCTTCATTTAATTTAGCGGAGTAATCGTCTATATCGCACCAAGGTTGATGCTCTATATTCAGGCTATCCCAAAAATCATAATCATCTTGAAAGGCTTTTACTACTTTAGGGTTTTCTGCTCTATGCTTTGCATCACCTAATCCGAACATAAATAGTTGCACGTCTTTCCTGTCGCTTAATTCTCTCAATAATCCTCTAATACCAATATAGTCATATTCCATAGTGGCACTACCTACTAAACCGATTCTTACCTTGTCACCCTCGTTTCTTAATGGCTCATTCCAATCCATAGGGTCTATACAGTTGGGTAGTATAACAACATTGTCACTCCTCTCTCTGTATTCCTTAGCAAGCATTTCAGTAGTAGTTGTCACAAGGTCAGATATGCCTATAAAACGCTCTATAGCTTCTGCTCTTTGCTTTAAACTAACCTCTACAGCTTCTGGTGTAAATTGACATAAAGGATGCCAACTAAGCCTAAAAGTATCATCATTATCCATTACTATCTTTTTGCCTTTCTTTTTAAGCATTTCAGCTAGATTGTAATGTTCTATACTCTCAGGTCTATGAAAGACTACCACATCAGCATTTTCAACCTTATCTCTTACTTCTTCTTTTGTTTCTGCTAATTCAAAGCCATTATTCCAAGCTGGTAACTTAAACCTTACATACCCACAACCCTTGTAGTTGTTGGTTATCATCAATACTCTCATAAAAGAAACTCCTTCCCACATTTTAAGCATTTAGCCTTTGTAGCTTTTGTCTTTTCTTGGTATACGTATCCGCCATTTGATGATTTATTGCTGTGTTCATATTCTACAACAATAACTGATAAATGTTTGCATTTGAATTTAAACATATTTTTTAATTACTGGATTCTCTGGGTTATCCTTTCTTTCGTTGGCTTCTCGTTGTTCTTCTAACTCTTCCCAAGTCAATTCCAATTCATAAGATTCTTCGCTCATAGAGTATAAGTTAGTTGGGCTGTGCCTTCTTTAACAACTGGATTAAATTTAGCCTCTACACCATAAAAAGATGTAGGTGTAATGTCTTTATCTTCTGGTAAGACAAAGTTGTATTCAATTACAGCAGTCTTTATGTCTTTGCCTGCTTCTACTCGTACTTTTATAATGTCTATTATTGGTGTTTTCATAATTCTTTCCGAACCTCTAGAGGAGTTTAAGCCTCTAGTGGAACAATTATATTAAATCATTTTATGCATCTGTTGAAATCCATACACCAGAGGTATCTCTGTTCTCAATTACACCATAACGCATATAAGCAGTTGTGATTGTAGCTAAGTATTGAGGTACATAGTTAGATTGTACTTTCAAACCTGTGTTAGCGTGGACTAAAGCGTCTTTGTGAGCTAAACAGTTTTGAGCTGAACCAGTAGTGGTTCCGATATTAGAACTCTCAATTACTGGAATGCCATAGAGGAAACCAATCTGTCCTTTAAGAACAGGGTCAGCACCATTAGTGTTTTGTAAAAGAGTGAACTTATCAATAGCCATCGCATCAGTCCAAACAGCTCTAGGACTTAGGAAAAATGCTCGATTGTCCATAGGAACATTAGCATCTGCTAAGAACTTTAAAGCGGCTAGAATGTTTGAATCAGCCAAACCAGTAGCAGATGTACCAGTAGTTTGTGTGAAGTTATCGAATAAAGCGATAATTGCTTTTTCGTAAGCTTCTGCAACCTGATAAGCTGCGTTTTTAGCTTGTCTGCCAATATAGCCATAAGACTGTTTGACTTGACTGCCATCCATATCTTCAATAGCGAATGAACATTCTGTTTTTGTTTGAACTAGTAAAGTGATGTTTGTGTCTGTTGAGTTGTTCACGGTTACAGCACTCGCAGTTGTTTTTGTGTGAGCTGTCATAGCTGTAATTTGTGGAACGTATACAGTATCTCCACCGCCTACAATATCACTAGATAAATCTGTGAAAAATGCTGCGGCTTTAAGATTAGCCCTGTAATAGTCGTTCATCTTCTCTCCCCAAATTTCTGGTATGATATTGGCAAGAGTTGAGGTGTTCATTGTCCCGGTTGGGTATGCACCAGTAGCCATAAGTTAAAAGAACTGAAAGTTTACTACTTGTTAATCGCATCCTTTAGCCTTGCTTCACCATACTCCCGATGCTCATCATCGGTCATATTACCTGTTGTTTTTGCTCTAGGGGCGTTAGGTGAGCCACCAGAGGCAGGTAGTGAGTTAGCTTTGATTTTGGCTTGTTCTCTTTTCTCGTTTATTTTTGTTTGGACATAATCAGACTTGTAAGCTTCTGTTAAAGTCGTTCCCTCATTTAAGGCAACTCTTTCAACTAAGTCTACTTCCTCTGGTTCTAAGCCTTGAGCAAAAAGATAAGAATGTTCTTTAGTAGCTACATTCTGTTCTACGTTAGGTTTTTTAATTTCAGGCTTAGGTTCTTCTAAAGACTCTTTTAAGCCTTTAACTTTACCTTCTGCCTTCTTTGCTCTGGCAAGAAATTGTTTCTCACGGTCTGTTAATTCTTCTTTAGAATCTTCAGTAGTTGTTTCTTCCGTAGTTTCAACCTCTACGTCATCAGTTGTTGAGTCGATGTCCTCTTGATTTTCATCTGTCATATTTTTAAGGTCTTTTGATTTGACCATTATGTTACTTCAATGGGGAGTAACTACCCTATATTAATTTGCATTAATCTGTTTTAAGCCAACCCCCCTTTTTAAGTATTTCAATACTATCACCGGCTATGCCTCTCAAGTGGGCTACTAAGTTTTTGATTATGTCATTCATTTATAGCTTATCTTATTTTCAGTCTTACTAGCACCAGCTAGCTCAATTTTATTCAATAGTTTTTCAATCTTATTCGCCGCCTTTATATTACCTAGGCTAGTGGTCTTGTAAGTATCACCGTCTAGCTCATCACTTATCTTCTCACTCCTTAGTTCTACTACTGCATCATCAAACATCTGTTTAACTTCTTTCCAGCCTGCTGTCTTTACTAGGTTTTGTATGTAGTTACTCATTTAGTTCACTTTCTTTAACTATATATATTGTGTAATCTTTAGTTTCTACCTCGTAACATCTTTCTTTTTACCTAAGAATGTTACTAGCATAAGTCCGAACTCTTATTCAATTATCCTATATCAGCTAATTGACTTAGTTTTATATGTAATTTTTTATGACATTTTTTGCATAGAGTTATACCATTGTTGATGTCCCATAGTTCCGCACAATCAACTGCTTCCTCTAATGTCTTTATATTATTTTCTTTTAATATTACACTGAACATCTTTATGTGATGTGCATTTAGTTTTTCTCCCTTTATTGCGCATATTCTACAAAGAAAACTATCTCTAGCATAAACATCGTCTCTCCATTGCCTGTTTTCATATAAGTTTCTTACCGATAAATTAAGTGGTGTTATTCCCCCTTGCCATCTAGAACATTTTTCTCCTTTATTGGCTTTACTTATCCTCTTTTTAGTTTCGCTAGATAGCCGCATTCCTCTGTGAGCTTCACTTATTTTCTTTTTGGTTTCATCAGAAAACCTTCGCCCTTTCGCCGCTTTGCTTAAATTCTTTATATGTTCTTTTGTCCTTGGCGGCATTTTTCTTTTCATACTATTATACGTTCGCCAGTTGACTTAGTTTATCTACTGTTGGTGCTTCTGGTAATGGTTGCCCTTGGGTTTGAGTTAGCTTAGCCTCTTCCTGTTTAGAAAGCCTGAATGAGGCGATACCATTATTCTCTAGCTTCTGTTGGTATAAGGGAGTATTAACGATAGCAGGATTAGCAGCCATATCAGCCAAAGCCCCATCAATAGCAGCGTTTTGAGTGTTCTTGTCTACGCTCTCGCCTGTAGGATTCATATATATACCCCATTTAAAGTCGAACTTAGGCATCTTCTCTTGTCTGCCCTCACGTCTTAACCGTTCCTTTACCTCTTCACGTTTAGCCTCAATATCCTCTTCAAACACCATAGCCTTGCCTTTCATCCATTCTCTAATCTCTCTATCAGCTACTATCTCATCATAGAAACGTAGGTCTGCATCTTCTTCCATTATATCAATTAGTTCTTCACGCCCAAACTTCTTAACTTGGTCTGGCATTATCTGTTCTTGCAATACAAACCCCATCTTTTCACCAATACTTGTCTTAATATATCTGAATGTAGACTTCGCCGCTTTAGTAGCAACTGCCAAACTTCTGAATGGTACACCACTGGGGGGTGTATCCCCACTGATAGAATCATTAATATAACATAAAGAATCAGCTTTCTGCTCTATTAATTGTAATTGATTGATAAAGGTACTAATAAACCTGTTATCTATGCCTAACTGTTGCATATCCTCGCTATTTACAATCTGTCCTGTTCTAACTGAATCAAGGATATTCCCTTTAGTTTTAGGGTCGTTAGTTCTGAATAGCAAAAGAGAAGCAATATCGTTAGCATCGTCATTCTGATTGACTAGTTTGTTTGCTTGCTCTGTAATTGGAAATAATCGCTCTACTACACCCAAGGCTTGCCATCTGCCAGGCACTCTCTCGCCGTGAAAGTCAAAGTAAGGGAACTCTTTAGGCTTACCATCAGAACCTATTTTAATATCATCATCAACTAAGACAACTTCAGCATCTCCTTGTCCGGTAACGATAATATGTTTATATACTGGTACGTCTTGTTCTTCTTCTTTGTGTTCGCCCCATCTTTCAATCACCATATATCGCTCATCTTCACTCTCAGCATCATTACCCTCGTTATCTCTAGCCCTCTCTGCCTTTTCTATGGCTTCTTTAGCTTGTTCTGGGTATCGTTTCCTTATCTCCATTTCAGTCATAAAGTGGGTTTCTACTACTGGACTATCAATAATGTTCTTAACTGTTTGGTCAAAAGATAGGTTCTGTAAGTTTACAAGGTCTAGTCTAACCTCACCATCTGAATCATAGCTTTTCTTCCATACCATAGACCCATAAGTTGATATACCATCGGCTGTATCGTCTAAAGTAATGGATAGTCTATTCTCTCTAGCCCACTTCTTAAACCTTACATTTAATATCCAAGCCTTAAACCAATTAAACTTCCCAATACCTATCATCCGAAAGTCTTTAGTGTCCAAGTCTATACTTTTAGCATACAAAGGGATACGAGGTGTAGCTAATTGCCAAAACAAAGCGTTAACGTCAGGACAATCCCAGAACTTACCCGCCTTATATCGGTTTATACGTCTAATATTTTGATATTGACTGAAAGAATCCCCATCAGTCAGTTGCACAGTGCCATTTTTAAAAGCCTCTATTTCTTTGTATGCTACTTCACCTAGTGTCATATATCTTGTGCCGAACTCTATTTAAAGTTTATTTTATTTACTGTTGAAAAGTTGTTTTGATAGACTGGTGTCCTTACTAATTCGAACATCATTCTAATCTTTAAGGTATCAAGGTAGTCAGGACTTCTGCCTATGTTTTCTTTTATCTCGTCTTTAGGGATAAGTTTAAGCTTACCATCCTTGTCTGCATCCTTACGTTTAAGTTGGGCTATTTCTTCTTCTATCTTCTCTCTTGTTTCAGGGTTAATATCTGCACTAATTCTCATTTCTCTATCCTCTATCTTACTAGCGAGCATATAGCCACACTGGTCATTTAAGCTTGCATAGTTCTCTCTTGATGTAGTGAATATCACTTTGCCATTTTTAATAATCTTAGTCTTCTTTGCATCAGGGTTCTCTAAAGCTAAACTGTTAGCTATAAAGCCTTTAGCCCCTTGTAAGTTGTCTAGTACACCACCGCCTACACCAACCTCATCTATTCCAACGTGTGACATAGGTATTCTTTCTTCCTTAACCCATTCTTTAACCTCGGTAACTGTTACATCTAGTCCTTGTTTGTTGCGAGTTTCAATCCTATAACAGTCTAATCCTTTCCAAAACTTAAAGACTAACGAATCCTTGCCAAACCTTGCCACGTCTATAGTTAAATACTTATCCTTGCTTTCGTCTATTGTATTAGTAAACAAGTCCTGTATAGCATCATAAGTTACTAAAGCATTGTCGTCATCATCATAATCCCAGTTACCATACATCAAGCGTTGTCTAGTAGCGTTATCAACTATATCAGCTAAATTCTCACCATATTCCTTAACAGTATGGGGGTTATCATTGTAAAGCGATTGCACGAAAGCGTACTTAGCTGGTAGTGTTTTATTCAACCAAGGCTTATAAAAGGTTCTATACAACCAATTTCTATTAGGGTTACAGCTAAGGAGTATCTTAGGCTTTATACCTAGTTCCTTGTTCATATGCCTACCTATTCTACTCTTTAGAACATCAAAGGCTTTAAACTTGATTTCAGATGCTTCCTCTATAAATCCCCCAGTGTATTCGGTACTACCTAAATCCTCAAACATTGGGTCACTAGGGTTGTCTTTCAGGTCTAGCAAGTCTATTCTACTTCCATTAAAGAACTCTATATAATTATACTTACCATTAACTTTCCAGTCACTCGCTGGTATCTTGTGGTACTTACAAACCTTTTCAAAAGTAATATAAGTAGAAGCCATTAATACAGTCAGCTTGTTTCTACCTATAAACCATTTAGTACCAGGATAAAAGTAGCAGTTAGTTAGCAACCATTCACAAGCGAACCAACTCTTGCCCCCTCCTGCACCGCCACCAAATAATAAATACTTAGTTACATCATCCCTCAATAGATTCCACGCTATCTCCTGTTTCTGCGTTGGTATTATGTTTACTTCCATTTGTTATAAAATTAAAACCATCTATCTTTTTCCCCTTGCTTGTAACGTCGATACTATCACCAAATTTATTCTTGCCTATCGTCTTAGCAACAAACTTTGTTATGTCTGCTTGTATGTTGGGATTCTTTGTATCATCTAAGAATTTATCTAAGTTTCGTATTGTCTTTGATAGTAATTTAGAATCCCCTATAGTTTCCGATAACCATTTTGGCATTATAGAAGTTATGTTTTCAGCGTATTCTTTACTATAATTTGCCTTTACAGCAGATTGATAGGCATTACTAAAGGTTTCAGACTTAACGTCTAAATAGTATTCTAAAAAACTTATTTGTTGTGGGTCTAATATTTTTGCCATTTTATCGTTCAAATACGTTATACAGACAGTCTTTCTCTTCTTGTCTTCTTTTAATCCAGTATTCTTTATCAGTGTCTTTAATAAACTTTAACCTTATACCATTAGGAAGAGTATCATTTGTGTATGTGTGTTTGTCCATTTTTGTAAATAAAAACACCTCAAAGATAAG
>Ga0207997_1001226_pt1 | contig 13271 bp, 14 predicted proteins | sample AntAceMetag02UKN_FD_184777 | JGI IMG/M metagenome (GOLD analysis project Ga0207997, IMG submission 184777) | Saline lake microbial communities from Ace Lake, Antarctica - Antarctic Ace Lake Metagenome 02UKN (SPAdes) (version 2) | ecosystem: Environmental > Aquatic > Non-marine Saline and...
TTAGAAATAGTGCTTTAAATCAAATCCTCGCAAGGATTTTATATCAAATACTCTAACAAAATGAGCCAACTTCTAACCGCAATCGTACAGCTCAAACAATTCCCCAAATCATCTTTTATCCTTGCAGGTATTGAATAGCTTTAATGTCTTGTCTAATATCTCCCGTCGTGCCTCTCGGCTCAATCGGGATTTAGCGGGTGAGAGTATCCTCAGATACAACGCCTGTCGCTGAACTCCTAACGTCTTATATTTACTTCCATATCGCATTGCTACTTTTGCTTTTCTGTATTCCTCACTTTTTGCTGACCTTGCAGGTCTTGCTTTCATTCGTGCAGGGATTAGTTTTAATCTTAAATTGTTAAATCTCGCCTCGTTGTGAACCGTGCTAATAAAGCCCGGACTGTTCGGGGTTTTTACTCCCCTGCTCATGTTGTATATTCTTAATGAGTTAGCTTGTATGTTTTGCTTCTTGAAAAGAAGATAGTTAATCTTAACGTCGTTTTTACTAAGAAATAGAGCAAGAGCTAACCCGTCCTTAGCTCTTGTTCTTTCTTCTTTTCTTAGCCTCATATTCTCAACCCTCACAATACGCGGATGCTGTCAGAGCTAAGCTGTATTTTCTTTTTCACATGATCAGCCACTACTAAAGGCAGTTTTTGGGATGCTGTCTTAACTGCTTTGTATAAAGCAAAATAGCTCCCCTCAAACCCTTCTGTATTGACCTTTACCCTCTCGCCTCCTTTCACGATAAAGATTAGCTCTCTTTCTGGTGATAGCAGGACTAAGTCCAATATTGTGTTCCTCATCCTCGCACTCTTAAACACACTAACAATTGGGCTATCTTGCTTTATCTCCCAGTTGAAAAGTGGGTTAAGACTCTTGGACAGGGCTTTTCTCATATCTGTTTTAGCCTCGTTAAGTGTCTTACCTGTGGCTTGAGCTTCTTTTACTTCCTCAACCATTTTTTGTTTTTGTTCTTGCATATTTTCACTTCCATAACAACATTATTTGTTATACTATAATTACACTAGCATGATATATAAAGCTTATAGCATGATAATAATAATGTTATTGTTAGTGGTTGTATTGCTACGAGGGAGAGGGTGGGGGAGTAAGGAAATCTGTGGTGTGTGATGTACGACAGTGGTATATAGAATTTCTGTGATAAATACAAAAACTTTGTATTTACAAAACCAAACCAATATAAACTTTCTCTTAATAACAAATCCATGAAATCTCGCGTCCTAATTAATTTTGCAGTATCCTCCTCCGACAAAGCCTCATATACCGCTGCCTGCAAATCCCTCGGAATATCCGTATCAGATGTATGCCGCCGAGCCCTAAATGAAGCAGTCCTCCTCTCCAAGAAGCTCCAGCCATCCACGCCAAAAGAAAAAGATAAATGCCCCAAATGTGGCAGCACAAAATTAGGACAGGTACACATCAACTTGCATCGCGGTGATACACAAACTCCAGCATGGAAAGAAAATCATAGTCGCATTCTTGCATCTCGCGGAAAAGATGGAAAATTCAAAGGAGGAAAAAATTATGATTGTACTTGACGTGGAGACAACTGGCTTACACCCAGACCCAACACTCAGAATGCTTGCTGAAGGCAAGACAGAAGACTATATAGTAGCAAACGGATTGATGAACGATTCCAAACTAAACGTCTTTACACTTCCCTTCCACTGCTTCCAAGAGTCCCTAGAAGCATCAGAAAAAGAAATCCTCATCTCCTCCTGCAAATGGCTGCAGGAAAACAAACAAGAAACTATGATCACCTACAACGGCAAATCTTTCGACATTCCATTCATCACAACAAAACTTCTAAAATATCCCGAACTAGAAATCAATCCGGACTTCCTCCTCAGCATGAATCATATTGACCTCATGGATTTCTCAAAAAAAGTCTGCGGACGCTACATATCCAAAGAATCAGCCTGCCGCAAACTCGGAAATCTTTACGTCCCTAGAATTTCCGACGGAATGTGGAATGCTCGTATATACAAGAATCCTCAACTATTAACTGCAAATGAACATATGGACATGATCCAACACAACGCAACTGACCTCACAGCCACAGCGCGTCTTTACAACGTGCTTAAAGATTTCCCAGACTTCCAAGAATGGGTGGAATCAACTTGTCCTGAATCAAATATCTTTAGGCATTTACGGGAGGATGAGATATAATGCTAACCCAAACTTGCCAAAAATGCGGATACCGTTGCGGATTATTCTGTAGTGTATGTCCTAAGTGCAAAGCTCCGAGGTAAAAATGTATGCCTAGAAGACACAAACCTGAACTCCGCCTATCCAAAAAAGAACTTAACCGGGGATTCGTACTCCGTTCAGATGTCAGATGTGCAAAATATTTTCGCATCGGAGAAATCAGACGTGCAGTAGATAGAGATGGTCGTTCACATTCAGTAAAAATAAAAATAACATACATCGAAATAACTCCGAAAATAAAACTCGGAAAAATAGAATTTGTAAATCTGGAGGGATATTGTGTCGTCAATACAAGAAATAAAAAATAAAGAAAATGAGATTAAGAAACTCGCTATCTGCGTTCCAATGCGCGGAAAAGTAGATGTAATCTTTATGCAGTCCTACTTAGCACTGTTCATCCATCTCCTCAAAAAACGTGGCATCGTAGCTCAACCTGTTTTTTCAGATGCAATGCCTTTAGACAAAGCGCGCAATCAACTTGCAAAATCTGCAATCCTCAATAAATCTGACTATGCCCTATGGCTCGATTCAGATATGGTAATGACAGAGGCGCACTTCGAAAAAGCGTGGAATACACTTCATAAACTTGACGACGAAGGAAAAGAGCGTTTCATCGTTTCTGGAATTTATTACGAGCGTGAAATTCCCTATGACGCAGTAATCCGAAATAAAAACGAACTCGGTCTCTACTCGAAAATCATGGACTTCCCAGATGACAAACCATTCAAGATTGATGGAATGGGTTTCGGATTCGTCCTAATGAAATCACAACCGCTCAAAGATGCTTTTGCAGCAACACAAGGTAAACCGTTCCAATGGACTGAAAAGGTTTCAGAAGATTTGCACTTCTGTGATTTAATGTCTGGGAACTCAGAGCTTACCAATATCCGTATGGTAGATAAGGACAAGAATCCAATCACATACGATATCTGGTGCGACCCTGAAATACAGATTCCGCATTATGGTTCCTACACAACTCAATGGCATCATCTCCATTACAAACTGGATGAGTATGCAGATACGTCTGAACTTGCGAGATACTTGAAAATCCAATCGGAAGAGTGCTACACTAAATGTGTAAATGGGGCCCTCGCCATGTGCAAGGAGTGGCAATCAGTATTCGGAAAAAATCGCGACGACTCTACAATCCCAGAAGCGGAAGTTCTGAAATTCTATCGCAACACGAAAGGATATCTCTACGACCTCACCTGGTTCTGGTCACATAGCAGACAGACGAGAGATATGGTAGTGAAGAGATGGGTGAAAGATGCTCCTCGTGTTCTTGATTTCGGATGCGGACTTGGTGACTATGGATTGATGTATCTCGCTGACTATCCCAAAACTAAGATGGATTTCTATGATATCAATATCGCAAATCTCGACTATCTGAAATACAGAATCGACAAGAAATCCGAAAAGGGACACTTCCAAAAAGAGAACTGTACTGTGTACGAAGGAGAGCTTCCACCAAACGAGGACAAATACGACATGATATTCGCCCTCGACGTTCTTGAACATCTGAAGAATCCTTCAGTTGAAGTTGCAAAGATTCGCAAGATGCTCAAACGTAATGGAACTCTCATAGCGCAAGTGTCTCCAAAGGGTGCCTTCCAACCACAACATATCTCTGAAATCGATATATCTCGACATGGATTTATCCAAACGGATTTGTACACATACGTGCGAGACGACAGCGACATGGCAGTAAGTTATGCTGCCAATGTCAAAAGGATAAAGGACAATATGGTTGTCAACCCGATGAAGAGATAGGAGAATAAACATGCCAATATACCAAGGGAGTGTATTCAAACAGTTCCTCATAGATAGATATGCCATGGGTTTCGAGCCGGCTGCAATATGCAACGAGTTCGAGACTCAGATGGGCGTACCTGTCAGTGAGTCCGAAGTCGAGATAATCCTCAAAGGATGCAATAACGAAATCCGCGCCAGAGAGGAAGAACTGATAACTGAACTCAAATCCCAAAACGTAATTGGCGCACTCCTCTCAATCAAAGCGGAGTTGGTAGAAGTAGCATCAATGGCAAAGGCGGATAAGGATTACAAAACTTTTGCGCAACTCTCAAATTCTTCTATGAAATCTATCGAAGTAATTATCAACATGACGGAGAAGTTCAGAACTCGAGAAGATACAAAAACTCTCGTAGCAGTACAGAATAATTACTTCGCAATCGAAGTCCTCGTAAAAGACGGACTCATCGAGGTAAAAGATGAAGCAAAACTAAAAGAAATACTTGGAGATGAGAGGTAATGCTCAATCTTTCTGACTCACTCTGCCGAGCATCCTTCGAGTATTTCTGCAAGATTATACTCAAACAGAAACTCGGAAGCATGCATAAAGCGTGGATTAAAGCTGTTCTTCAGAAAGACAAACATACTTGCATCATGTCAGCGCGTGGACACTTCAAAACTACTATCCTCTCCATATCTTTCCCTCTCTGGGTAATGTACAAAGAGCGGGACCCAAAGATGATAGTTATTCTTTCAGCAACTCTTGACCAATCAACTGAGATTATGAATCTCATAAAAAGATTGATTGAAGACACTCCAATCCTTCGAGACATGATGTATCCTGAAAATATCCACAAAGCCAAATGGTCAGAAACTCAGATAGGAACTAAAAACAAACATAGAATCCTCTGCCTTCCTTTCGGAGATTCCGTCAGAGGAAAGCATCCTGACTACTGTATCTGTGATGATGTCCTAAAAGCTGAAGTTGCAACAGATATAGAAAGTTCAAAAAGAATATTCTACGGAATAGTATTCCCAATCGTTCAAGCCAGAAAGGGAAAACTTATCGTCGTAGGAACTCCAGTTTCATATACTGATTTACTTGCAGACCTATCAGAAAAACCTGACTTCACCTTCCTCAAATATCCTGCAATAATTTTCAACGAAGATGGAACATGGAAGGAATCGCAATTCCCTGAACACTTCGATATAGAACAACTCAGAAAGATAAAGAATAACATGCCTTCCCATCTATGGGCCCGAGAATACCTCTGCAATCCTGCATCAGAAGATACAGCAGTATTCCCATGGTCAGTTCTCAACAAAGCAACTGCAATGTATGAAGATGTAAAAGCAACATACAAAGCCCATGAAGCAAAACCTCGCAAGGTAATCGGTTGCGATATTGCTGTAAGTGAGGGTGCCAGGGCTGACTTCAGTGTCTTTAGTGTCGTGGACAGTATTCCCAACGAACCTCACCTACTTACTGATATAGTTCGCAAACATCTTACCCCTGAGAATAATGTCATAGAAATACGGGCTCTTTACAAATATCATAATCCTGACCGCATCCTAATTGAGAAAACAGGTGTAGGGTGGGGAACAGCTAAAGCATGTGTAGATGATGATATGATGAAAGGAGTTACTGTGGATTTCGATACCAAGGCTGCCAGCAGAGAACGTATCCTTTCTCGTCTTGAAGTTCTAATGCGCAACGGACAAGTTGCCCTCCCAAAAAATGACGTCCTCTTATCAGAACTCTCCCAGTTTGCATACAAGAAAACGAAGCATGGTATGTCTTATCAATCGTTGGGAGAGCATGATGACTGTGTTATGAGCCTTGCAATAGCGCTCGAAGCGGCATCCGAAGCTTCTTTTGTCAGTTTGACTTTGGTATAAGCCATTCAAGACATTCCAGCCAACTATATAATCGCGTTTAAATATATCTTCCTATTATAGTACTTGATGGCGGCTAAAAAAGTTCCAATTTCAGCGCGATTAATAGACGATTACGTTCCGATGGGGAGCGACCAGCCTCAACCACGCCCAGCCACGAACAGTGTAATGCGAGATAGTTTGTATATCTGGCATGGAAAGATGCCTGAACTTAGGGCAATCGTATCGGGAATGACTTCAGATGTTTTTGGAGAAGGATACGGATTAGATGGAGACAAAGCGCGTCAAGCTAAAACCAAGCGTTTTCTAAGAAAAAACAAATTCAACTGCTACGGAAAGGCAGTTCTTCGAGATGCTCTCATATCAGGAGATGGATATCTTGGTAAAGCTTCTCTAACAGAAACCCAAGTATTCGAAGCCATGGACTGTATTTATACTGACGTGTTCCACAAATCAGCAGACCAACTTACAAAACAAGCTATAATCAATAAAGTAGTTTCTGCAAAACCTGACCTCTATTCTCCTAAAGTTTTATTCCCTCTTATGTCAAGAGCAATGTGGATTAAGTACGACGTACACGGAAAGATAGTTGGATACGTACAGAAACCTAGAAATCGCGGAACAATGTTTGCTACAAATTCAAATCCAAATCCAGATAAGCCATCTTCATTTGCTTATGGAAATATGGGTGCGCTTGGTGGAGTTGAGTTCAGCCCAGAAGAAGTGATTCACTTTCCTTATGAACCAATCGGAGACCAGATTTATGGAAACTCCCCACTTCAAACTGCAATCTTCGACGTAGTTTCATTATGGTATGCAAAAACTTACGGTGGACTTTTCTTCCAAAACGACGCGACTCCGTCCTTCATCTTTAATCTTCCTGACGATTCCCCAGACAGTCAGAACTACAAGAAGTTCATAGAAGTTCTAAAACAGCACCGCCAGAATCCTCATCGCAACATGGTAATTACAGGTAATCTTGGAATAAACAAAGTTGCCTCTCTAAGTAAGGACTTGGAATTCTCAAACTTCATAGATAAATTCACCCAGCGTGTTATGCTTGCTTATGGTGCAACTGCTCGGTTCCAACATCTATTTGGAAAGGGAGATACATCTCCTACAAGTATGGAGAGCTATTACAAACAAATTAATTCTATTCAAACTGAGTACGAGGATACTCTCAATAACGAACTGTTCGATCATTTCGGAACAGAATTTTATTTCAATCGCGTATACAAGCGTGATGAAACTAGAGAGGCAGACATAGCAGTTAAACTTACTAATCTAGTGTGGACTGTAAATGAGTCTCGTGAATTCTTAGGATTCAAACCAATACCGAATCCAATGTTTGATGAACTTACTTCTAAACAGCAGGGTGACATGCGCGAAGAAAGAATCAGAAGTAAGAAAGAAGAAGTTGCTTCGGCAGATGCACGCACTGAACAGAATGCAAATGCGATGACATCAAGAGTAGAAATGAAGGGCGACAAGCCTGTGAATGGTGATAACAATGTTTAAGAAAATTATGTTGAGTGTCTTCCTTATGATGGCTGTTCTATCTGCCGCATATTTTGAAGCGACTATGATTGAATCTGGAGAGAATGCTCTTTCTACATTTTCATCCATAGCTCAGAATGGAACAAATACTTATGCAAACTTTTCAAGTTTGAGTGCAACAGATACACAGGAACTCACAATCGAATATATGACAAATGATTCCAAGGTTAGGGCAATCACATATAATCTGACTGGAACTACTGTAGTTTCTACTGCAGGTTCAAACTATCAATACGTTATTTCGAATATCACAAACAAACCAATTTCGATTGAGATATCTGGCTCTCAGCTTGCAAATTTCAGTTCAAAAGGTTTGAATGATACTTCCAGCAACGCAAGTCAGATATGTACCAATTATACGAATGTATATAGAGTAGATTATCTTCTTGCTAATTACACTTCTAATATGAACAGAACTTCTGCAAGTGCTCTTTCAAATTCTGATGATGGTACCATCGCAACTTTATATTCCACAGAACTAACAAACATCACATTTGCAAACAAAACTGTCCCGACTGCTCTTTGGTACAAGAAAACTCCGTTGCTAAATTTATCTGGAACTGTAAATTCAACAAATCTCGTTCTTCCTTCAACCCACAATTTCCTTTCTACTACCGCATTCACAATATCTATTAAAGGACTGCCGGGGACTGTGACAGTAACTCCAAATAACAATACGAGAACATATAATCTATCTTCAAACAATACACTAGCAACTGAAGTTGCTCTAAACAATACTGCATTGGCAGTTACAACTGGCGGGAATACTAGTATATTATATACTACAATCCAACCAAACATGAAGTTATCAACGATTAATGCAACCTTGACTATCGTCGGAGAGATAAACGGAACAGGCACAGTAGTAAAAATGGGAAGCACCACCTTGGGTAATCTCACCGCGAATACAACTATATTCAATGTATCACAGGCACTATTGTCTGCAAGTTCAACACTCACATATTCTGGAGTTGTAAATGGAACAAACATAACCACTGCGACTCTTGTGTATAGAAATATGTCAAATTCAGGTTGGTATGTAATTCCACAAGCTAACTTCGCGCAGGAAGGAAGGATTATGGTAGCAGTTGCAGATTTAGCAAAATGTCCAAACGCAACTCTGTTTATGAAAACAGGTGTGAATCTAACAACTACAAACTACACAAAAACAGGTTCAGATAAAGACACATATCTTGATTTGAATTATATCTACAATGCCAAACTTGCATCCGCAGCTGCAGGAAATGTAAGTATCACCAACAAATTCGGAGAAACTGTTTTGTCTATTCCTCTTGGAAATACAACTCCGATAAACAACGGAGGTTCTTTCTTCTGTACGAAATCTACAGGATGCAAATTGAACCGTGTTATCTACGGTGGGAATGACAGTTTCAAGATGTCTTTCAAGAAAGTTAGTCCTGCGAATGTATCTAGCACAGTTTACACAGCATGGACTCCAGCGGCTACAATGGCTGAATGGGGTTCAACGATAGTACGATGGGCTATGGGAGAGAGGCTTGATTTGTATGCCACTCCGAAAACAAACAACACAGTAGTAAGTATATATTACGAGGTAGGTTAATATGGAAATTCCAGAATTAGTTAAAATGTATGCCCCATTTGCGAAAATAGATGAGGAGAAGCACATGGTGTTCGGTTATGCGACTACCCCCTCTAAGGATAGTCAGGGGGAGATTATTGATCTAGATGCTTCATTTGAAGCAGTAGATGAATGGAAGAAATGGGCGAATATCAAAGAAATGCACAGACCTGAAACTGCAGCTGGAACTGCCCTCATAATTGAGAAGCATGTTGGTGTTGGAGTTTATATCGGTGTAGAAGTTGTTGATGAACAAGCATGGCAAAAATGTTTGAAGAAAGTATATAAGGGCTTTTCTATTGGTGGTCGTGTTTTAGAACGGGATCCAGACAATAGCAAGCGCATCACAAAATATAGGCTGAATGAGATATCGTTGGTAGATAGATACGCGAATCCAGACAGTCCTTTCATGGTCGCAAAACGTGACGCCTCTACGGAGGAAGAAAAAGGAGGAGATTCTGTGAGTGAAAATAAAGAGACCTCCACCCCAGCAGTTGGGAAAGAAGTGACTGGAAACCCGCCAAAAGCCGAAGAAAAAAAGGCAGTGGTGACTAAGCCTGCTACGCCAGTGGTGGCGGCGGCAGATGAGTCAATCACGGTAAAAAAAGCGGATTTCGAGAAACTTCAATCTCAAGTGCAGGAGATGGAGAAAGCTTTGAATAAAGCGAAGGAAAATGATGTAGTAGCAGATGCTATTATCAAGGCGGTTGAAAAACTTGAGCCGAAAATAAAGAAGGTCCATGAAGAGATGGAACTTGTCGAGAAGACAGAAGAGCAAAAAAAACAAGATAAAAAAGATGAATTAAATAAAATGAGTGTAGGACAGTTGACATCAATGATGCTCAAAGGTGCTCCTGCACCATCGGGAGGGGAATAGTTATGTCAAATCCAGAAACTTTGCTCAAGGCTTTGAACGAGAATACCAACACTCAGGGTGGGTATCTTGTACCAGAGATTTGGGCAGCAAAAATATACGATATTATCTTGGCGAAATCAACAGCCATCCAGCTTTGTGAACAAGTCACAATGACTTCGGATACTCTGTTCTTCCCAAAGGTAACTGCCGCATCTACAGCATACTTTACTGCTGAAGCAGCAGACATCACAGCATCGCAACCAACATTTGGTCAGCTCACAATCAATCCACAGAAAGTTGCAGCATTGACTCAACTATCTTCTGAGGTAATGGAAGACAGCAATCCATCAGTGATGAACGTTGTCACCCAAAGACTTGCAGAGGATATTGCATTGAAGATTGATTATGAAATCTACAATGGAGATACAAATGTTGCAGGGTTCAATGGAATGAGAGATACTACTGTCTATACCGACATCAGCACAGTAGCTGTTGGTGGTGAGATAGATACTGATGATATCTCAGATGCAATCGAGAAATTGCAGAGCCAGAATATCGAGCCAACTGACTTGATTATTCATCCTAAAATCTTGAACAAGTTGAGAAAACTCAAGACCACAACTGACGGAAACGAGCCATTACTCAATATGGTAACTTTCGGAAGTGCACCTCTATCAAACGGGTTAGTCGGAAAGATTTGGGGAATCAATGTTATTCTCACAACTCAGCTTCCTACTGATTTGACTGGCGGAACAGCAACAACTGCAACTGAAGCCTTGCTCGTAGCAAGAGGTAAATGTGGTATCTTCGGAAACCGCAGACAGTTGAACTTGAACAAGTTCTATCTAATTGACACAGATGACTGGAAACTCCAGAGCAACATCAGAGCTGGCTTCTCGGTGAATTACCAGAAGGCAATCTGCGTGCTTCAGGATATCCAGGTGGAATAAGGTACGGTGATTTAAATGACAAAAATAACAAATGAAAAAGGTTGTCTTGTGGAAGAACTCCACAAGTCAGTAGGTAAAGAAGTTGACGAGAAATCTGCAATCTCTGGCAGTATGCACATAGACCACATTCGTGGTGGTAATGTGATAGCTACCATAGAAACTCCGAATTACATCGTTGATGCAGGGCTTGCAGAAGTTGCTGAACTTATTTCTACAAGTGGTTCAGGTTCTGTGTTTAGTGCTATTGCTATTGGAACGAATTCCGGTGCAACTGCAGCTACACAGACTGCTCTGCTTGGTGAAAGTCACAGAGAAGTATTTGCAGATGCAGTTTCTGACAATACAGCGACTTTCACTTCTACGTATTCCTTTGGTGGAGATTTCACTATTCAGGAAGCAGGTATTCTCAACCATACTACGACTGGTGGAGATATGCTTTCTCGCAGAGTTTTCTCTGCCGTGAATGTAGCTGACGGAGACAGCCTCGTAATAACGTGGTCAATCACTGTGAATAGGTCTTAGACCTATTCTCTCTTTTATTTTTATTTATTTTTTGGCGGCAGGTGTTTAATGTGGATGATATTGTTAGTGAGATTTTACAAACAGGGGTTAGTTTTATAGTAGGGTTTATTTTTGGATATACGGTAGCAATATTAAGAGATGTTTGTTAAACGGGTGCTCGAAGAATGCAAGATGAAATTAAAAAAATAGATACAAATCCCAGTGGAATTTTTATTATGCAGGATTGGACTAAACGATTTATTGTTATTGCGTCCTTTTTGGCACTTGTTGGGATTTATTATTTTAACGCAACTAATATTGGAACCGAAGATATTCCAACTGATCTGATAACTGGAGTTATTGGAACTATCGTCGGTTACTATTTCCTGAGAAAAAAAAATGGATGATAAAGACAAGGTAGTAACTGTGAGTACCTTTTCGGTAGTTGCCCTACTTATATTTCTTATCCTCTCTACTACTAAAACTAGCGATGATTCTTCTTTAATAACTGCTGCACTCTCTGGAACTAACTGTACAAAATTTGCATCAGAACTAAATACTTCTATGAACATAAGCGATATAGATTTATTTGTAAAAAAACATAATTGTCAATTAGATGAATATACACAACGATTAACTACAATTCAGGTAGGTGACGAAATCTATATACGTCTTAATGATTCTTCTAATCTTGATTTCAAAAAAGAAATAAAAAACAGTACTATGATAAAATTGAAATCTGATAAAATAGATATCGATTATGAATTCGGAACCAGTAACAAACTCAAGGACGGGTATATCATAGACGCAGGTATATTTGAACTTACAAAAACTGCTGTAGTAAATCCAGCAAGAAATTTCAAATACAATGAAGGTCAAATAAAAATTCATATTTATGGGAACAACAGTCATGTGTTTATTGGTGATATTTATTACCTAGAAAATGAGTCGTATACATACGAGCAGGATATTTATAATGTTTCAAATGTAATTAAGGAATTTTGTTATCTTGATTTGAATACAACTATTGACGGACTGAATGGCGTTGGTGTTGAGAGATGCACAGATTATAATGATACCGAAAGCGAATTCATTGGAGTAGAAACAATAAATGCTACTCGTTTAGTAAAAAAATACGATTACTGGAATAGTCTAGTAAAATCTGGGGAAGATAATATTTTCTATTCTGATTTGCGCAGAACTTCTCCAACTGATAAAATTGAAGTTTACTTTGAAACGTATGGATATTCTGATAAAGATCACTCGTGGTGGAATGCAGCACGATATTTTCAAGATTTAAATGCTACAATGCTTTATGGAGAATCTGCATTATCTAGTGCACTTTCTGATTATGTTGCGTTAGTAAAATTTGATTCTACTAATACAACAGTATTTTCTGCAACTCCTCAAGGAGTTGCATTTACTTTAACTGGTACTCCAGCAACAAGGCTCAAAGCAGAATTAGATACTGGATGGGGTACAGATGAAACTTATTTTTGGGTTGGAAATATAGCTCAAGCATCTGATACAGGAATAACTATTTGGGTAGATAAAGATAGTTCTGAGAGTGTTAATTACACTGTAGCTTCAATGTGGACTACTGCAGATTACTATGCAGTTTATCATGCAGAACAAGCTGGAAATTCAATTCTTGTAGATTCTATAGGTCAGAACAATCTTACAGAAACTGGTACATGTGCAAATACAACACGGTCTATGTTTAGAATAGGTGGTGCTATAGAAGCTAGTGATAATTGTCATTATGGTTTAACATCTGCTGTTGGTGTTCCTGTAGGTGCAGGTCAGAGTACAGAAACTGCAAGAGTTTCTCCAGATTCAACAACAAGTTGGAATGTTGCTTACGCTATAGGAAATGCTGATTCTCAAGCGAATGATAGATTTACATTTTTAGATGGAAAAGGTGGGGTGG
>Ga0207997_1001227_pt1 | contig 13269 bp, 14 predicted proteins | sample AntAceMetag02UKN_FD_184777 | JGI IMG/M metagenome (GOLD analysis project Ga0207997, IMG submission 184777) | Saline lake microbial communities from Ace Lake, Antarctica - Antarctic Ace Lake Metagenome 02UKN (SPAdes) (version 2) | ecosystem: Environmental > Aquatic > Non-marine Saline and...
ATTCGCTACATGCTGAAGCATAATCCGGATGTGTCTATTGTAAACTTGGATGCCCTGACGTATGCAGGTGATATGGATAACTTGGAGGGGTTGCCTCTGGATAGATTGTGGAATGTGAAGGGCGATATACGTGATGCTGCTGTACTTGAGCGCACATGGAGTATGCACCCTATTGATGCTATAGTCCACTTTGCCGCTGAAACACATGTGGATAGATCGATAGACAGCCCTGATGCGTTTATACAAACCAATGTCATGGGGACGTTTACATTACTTGAGTTTGCACGGAAGCACAATATCCGATTCCACCATGTATCCACTGATGAAGTATACGGGTCATTGGAGCCATCTGAGGCACCATGGACAGAGGATAGACCGTATGCACCTAATTCCCCTTACTCAGCTTCCAAGGCTGCCAGCGACCATCTGGTGCGATCGTATGGGCATACTTATGGGTTGCCATTTACTATTACAAATTGCTCGAACAACTATGGGCCTCGTCAATATCCGGAAAAGCTTATACCACTGACTATCATGAATGCGCTGAAATGGAAACCACTACCAATATATGGTGATGGGCTCCAGATACGGGATTGGCTGCATGTGGATGATCACTGCGAGGCTATACGGTTGGTGCTCGCAAGGGGTAGGGTAGGTGAGACCTACAATGTCGGTGGGGATAACCAATTGACGAATACCACAATAGTACGGACTATTTGTAGTATCCTTGACAGCCTCTCTACTAAGGTTGAGTCATATACAGACTTAATAACACATGTGGAGGATCGTCTTGGGCACGATAGGAGGTATGCTATAGACTCCTCCAAGATACAAAAGGAACTTAGATGGCAGCCTACAAAGGCGTTAGATGTTGGGCTTGAGGAGACTGTGAAATGGTACATGGGAAAGGTGGGAGCATGAAAACAATAGTGCTTGGCAAAGGGTTTCTGGGTAAGAAGTTTGAGCAAATGGGGTATGAGGTTTGGGGTAAGGAGAGATTCCACCCGCGCATGAAAGGGCCATCCCAGTTGGCTAGACTGGTGAATTATGACGTCGTTATTAACTGCATGGCCAAAGCAAATACACGGTGGTGTGAGAAACCTGAGAACTTCCGTGAGGCGTTGTGGGTGAATGGGGAGGTTCCTCATATACTCAGCGCGTTCTGTAAGGCCCAGGGTAAGAAGTTCGTGCATATATCCACCGGATGTTTGTATGATAGCGGTTCACACCCGTACGCTGAGGATGACTCCATGACAGCCCACTGTAATTATACTATTACGAAGTGGGTGGGTGAGAAAGGGCTTAATGAGGGGGACTTGGTATTGAGGCCTCGGTTGCTCTTCGGTGACTTCGCGGACAAGGGTAATTTGCTCTGTAAGCTGCCTACGTTCACTCATTACCTCAATGCGTTTAATAGTTATATCAGCGTGAGTGTGCTTGTTGAGGCGATCACGGCACTGCTTAATAAGAGACAGTCGGGCGTGTTTAATGTGGCATGTGATGGGATCTCCACGGTTACGACTCTGGCGAGCACGGTTGGGCTGAAGGGAATAGGGATTACGGAGGAGGAGTTGCATGAGAGGGAGCAACTGTATCTGGTGAATAACATCATGAATCTTGATAAGCTGAAGCAGTTCTACCAGCCACCAAGCCTGATAACTGAGGTTAAGAGATGTTGGGAGGCATTAAAATGCGCGGAATCCTATTAGCGGGTGGCAAGAGTACGCGGCTATACCCGACGACAAAGGCAGTGAATAAGCATCTCCTGCCGATATATGATAAGCCTATGATATATTACTCGTTGTCTATGTTGATGTTGGCGGGGGTTAGGGAGATATTGGTGATTAGTACGCCGGGGACAGTACCATTACTTGAATCACTACTGGGTAGCGGTGAGCAATGGGGGATTGAGTTATCATATATCAAGCAGTATAAGCCGCGGGGTATTGCGGACGCATTTATCATCGGGAGTGACTTTATTGGCGATGATGGTGTGTTCCTGGCTCTGGGCGATAACATAATCTATGGGCATGGGCTACCGGAGCAGTTGCAAAGGGCGGCTAAGTTGGAGCAGGGCGCTATGGTATTCGCCTACTCAGTGAAAGACCCGGAGCGCTATGGCGTGGTTGAGTTCGATGAGGATATGAAGGTCGTGTCGATAGAGGAGAAGCCGGCCCAACCAAAGTCGAATTACGCCGTTCCCGGGATATACTTTTATGATAATCAGGTTGTGGATATAGCGAGGCATCTTACGCCGTCTGCCCGCGGTGAGCTTGAGATAACCGATGTGAATAACGCGTATATTCGAAAAGGTCAGCTTAGCGTGGAGGTCATAGGTAGGGGTATCGCGTGGCTGGATGCAGGAACACCGGATGCGTTACTCCAAGCGGCTAACTACGTGCAGGCAATAGAGGAGCGCCAGGGGATACTGATTGCCGACCTAGACGAGACTGCTCGTCACATGGGGTATATTAAACCTTGACAATGCCAAATTACACTATATATTGTATTAAATAATGAGAGAGGTACATTATGGCAGCGACGATAACAGTAGGAACGAATAGTTGGCTGACTGAGGCGGCCGCCAATACGTACTTCGAAAGCCGTATCCACGGTGATGATTACTGGACAGATGGTGAGTCTGATAATATACCATCCCTGATTACAGCCTATAAATGGCTTAATGCCGGCAGTTACTCATTCCCGACTACCCCCATACAGACTATGAAGGATGCCCAATGTGAGATGGCGCTTTTCCTATTACAGCATCAGCCAGACCTCGATCTACGCATGGGATTGCAGGCGCAGGGAGTTATAGCGGCCGGCGTGGTCAAGGAGAGGTATAAGAACGATAACTATGTGGAAATGCCTATACCGCCTATCGTAAAGAAGTTACTCGAAGGGTATAGTACGGAAAGACCAGTATATCTTATCAATCTTGCGCGGAATGAGAATGAGAGTGTGAGTTATGATGCTTATGGTAACGAAATCGCAGACTTATAAGGAGGAGCATTATGAGCAAGACAGCACGAGGCAAACGAGATGGCACGGGTCCGTACAAGGACTCAGCACAGCGCAGTATTAATAAAACAGGCAAACGCCAGCAACGGGGTGTACCGTGCCCGGTTAGAGGAAAAAGTAAACGATGATCGGTGCTTATTTAGTAGATAGCGTGACTCTCCGTATGGATAAGGGTAATGATAAGTGGCAGGAGCCGCTGACCGCGGAGGATATCACCGTGAAGGCATTTATAGAGTATGGTGAGCACCGTATACAGAACGCCGAGGGGGAAGTAGTGGTGAGCATGGCGAAGGTGTATATGAGGCCTCGCACCATCATTACGAGCGGGTTTAGCACACGGGCTGCCAAGACCATTGCGTATAAAGACACGATAATCTTTGATGGGATAACACACGCTATTATGAGGATCAGCAAGTCACGGGACTTCAGCGTAAGGAGCATGGACGTATATGTCGCTTAAAAGCAAACAGATGCATCTGGATATGTCGGAGGTGACGCGTAATCTGACACGGCTTAATGTAGTCATAATGCCTGCAAAGATAAAGATGGGGTTGACTATGGCTGGTACCCAGTTCATGATGGACTGTGTAACTGGTGTACCTACCGTGCCTATAAAGCGCCCTGACTATGCTGAGTTGACTCGTAAGGCAGGTGAGTTGCGGGCTTCTGGTGCACTGTACGTGGATAGGGTGAAGAAGGGATCTACTGTGAAGTATGGGGAGACAGCTACCGGTAAGTACCAGCCTATGGGTTATGGTGGTACTCCTGTGTTGCCGTTCAGCCATGAGGCATGTGTTGTGTTTAATGCGCCATATGCAGCAAAGCAGCATGAGGAGTTCCCTGAGAAGACCGAACCCACCGCTGGCAAGTACTTTATGTCCTCAAAGCTATATGGTAATGCGCCCACGTACATGGGGATATTGGCGAGGACAATTAAACTATGATAAAAGAACTTTGCACATATATAGCAGCAGAAACAAGCTTCACCCTCGGAACTAACTTATTCGCCATAAGTGTGGACTCCGACGACATAGATACATGCGTAGTCATCGCGGAACCATCACCAGGTCTGGCCGATGGAACCCTCTCTGGCGCGCGCCAAGTACCCCTCGTAGCCTATGCGAGAGCATTAACACGTTTCAAAGCACGGGGCGATGCCTACACCGTGTTCAATCTTCTGCATGGAACGTACCAGATAAGTTTACAGATTGGGTCTGGCGACAACTATATCTGTAATTTCGTGTGCAGGACGCCGTACCATGTTGGTCTGGATGAATCGGGAAGGCGGCATGTATTTGCGATGCCTATCGACGTAACAGTAACGAATATTTTATAAACAAGGAGAAGTACCATGGGTAGAGGACCCTTATACGATAAAGGACCCGCCATTGCAGAGTGGGGAGCAACAGAGATAGCAGAAATATTTGAGGAGATACGATGGACACTCACGAGTGAAAGTGGGGAAGTAACCGAGCTGAAGTTTGGGGCTACCCCTGTGGATCGCATATTCCATGGATATTCCGCGTGTGAGGTAGTTATTCCGGCAACCAGAATCGCGCTGGCAACACTCGCTACCGTCCTGCCCGGAGGTACTAATTCCGGTGGGGCAAGCGGGGCTGTGGAGGTTAAGGTGGCTGGAACAGGAGCCGAGGTAGGCAGGTCTATGTATGATAATGGTCGGCCGTTATATATCAAGCCTATTGAGGACGGTGTCGCAGTAGCTAATGGTAGGTGGCTGCGGCTCGAACATACTTACCCGGAACCAAATTACGACGTGGAATTCAACTTGACGGGTCAGAGGGTGTATGGAATATCCTTCAAAGCCCTTCCGGATGCCACGACCAAACAACTGTTCTCACTTGGCAAGGTAGCCGAGACTGATAACACGGGGTACTAACAAAAGGAGGGGCTTATGCCCAAGATTAACATTGATGAGCTGGTTGAACCTATTGAGGTTACAGTCGGGGGGAAATCCTATACTGTAGCTGACATATCACCGGATACCGCTAAGAAGATTACCAAATTAGCGGGGCAAGCAGACACGCTTCGCCGTGGTGTGGATAGGACGATTAAGCAAATCCTGAGTTTTGAGGATGCAGGCGATTTTGAGTCCGCCGAGGCAATGGAAAAGCAATTACTGGCTCTACAAAAGAAGGAGGAGGACAGTAGCATATTTACCTATATGGTAGATATCATGTCCGGCATCCTCAGTGCTGATAAGGCGGATATTGCCAAGCTCGGCATACGTAAGCTGACTTTACTCATCCAACGTATTATGTCTGTAGTTAATGAGGAGCCAGAAGCAAAAAACGTCCCAAAGGTCGCTGTGACGAAATAGTAGTTATTGCAACGGCCTTTCCGGGGATGTTTACGTGGAGGGGGCTACTCAACATGGGTATCCGGCAGAAAGGGTACTGGTTACGGCAGACAGAGGCCATTAGAAGGCAGAATATTGCCTCTACTGCCCGCGCTATCCGTATCGGCATGGCGGATGAGAAAGGTTGGCGAGGTGCGATGGATGAGTTGGAGCTCACACAGACGGCAGAGGAGAGCAAGAAGCAGTTGTCTGAGTCGTGGTGGGGTCTGAATAAGTTGTCTCAACAATTAGCAAGGTCGCGTAAAGGAGGTAAGGGTGTTTAATGTAGGAAGCGCGCAGGGGTATCTAAAGCTGAATACGACCGGGTGGGCTACGTCGATGAGGGGCGCGAATGCATCCCTCACTTCGCTTTCCCGCTCATTCTCCCGTATGGGTATGGTTGCGGTTGGCTCACTTACGTTGATTACGCGTGAGTTTGGTAAGTTTGACAAGGCTATCCGGCACGCTACCTCTGTAAGCGAGACTACATCAGCACAGTTCGATGAGATGTCCCGTATGGCACTTGATGCCTCCGTTAGGTGGAATAAGGCAGCTACGAGTACCGCACAGGCGTTCTACTTCCTCGGCTCGGCTGGTTTGACCGTGACTGAGCAGTTACAAGCATTTAACACCACTATCATGTTATCACGGGCGATGGGCAGTGAGTTGGCTCAGACCGTCGAGGGGACGGTTGATGTGGTTAGGGCGTTCGGTTTGGAGTTCGCTGATATAGACCGGATTGCAGACCAGTTGACGAAGACCGTGATCAGCTCCAATCAGCAGTTCCGCACGTTGTCTCAAGCTCTGACATACGCCTCATCCACAGCCCGTCTCACGAATAACACGCTCGCTGAGACTACCGCTATGCTCGGTGTGATGGCCAACGCTGGTATTAAAGGCAGTATGGCCGGTACGGTGCTCAGGCGGGCTATGACGAACCTTATGGCGCCTACTGGAGGCATGGCATCACTTGTCTATGAGCTCGGACTAAACATCTATGATTCCACAGGTAAGATGAAACCATTTATCAATATCATGGGGGAGATAAGCGATCAGCTCAAAGGCGCGACGGACTCCTATAAGAACATGGTGTTCGAGACATTGTTCGGGCGCAGGGCTATTGCCGGCCAGATTGTGCTGTTTAATTACGGGTCGAGAGCCTTACGGAAGTACGCCAGTGAGATCAAGAACGCAAGTGGTGTCACGAGAGGCGTTGCTAACAAGCAGATGAAGGCATTCAGTGAGCAGTTAGGGCAGTTATGGCAACAGATAAAGCGGGTGTCGATCGCAGTAGGAGGTACACTTGCACCGGCGATAGAGCGGCTCGGGGATGCCATACAGGCTAGGCTGACGATATTCGAGGCGTATATTGAAGCGAACAAGGACATGATTGCCGAGGCGTTGAAGTTGACGATGGTGTTTGGGGCTGCGCTGGCTGTGGGCGGTCCATTGCTACTTATTCTTACGGGGTTAGTCACGAACTTCGTGACGTTGGCTGCGGTTGTAGCGAGCCCATTTGTGGTACTTGTGGCGGCACTATATACATTCCGAGCACTATGGAACCAAACAACCGATGAGATGAAGAAGAATGCCAAAGATTTGAATGCAGCTATAGCTGAGAAAGCAAACATGAATATCGGCCCAACGGGACAAACTCTTGCCTATGGGGCTGCTGGTGCGATTGCAGGCGCGGGGTTAGGTCCGTGGGGCATGGGTATTGGGGGTGCAGCTGGGTTGGCAGCAGGTGGTATTCAGGCATGGAGAGGTATTCAGGCGCGGAATGCACGTCTGTATGGAGGGCGCCAAGTAATGGGTGGTGAGTTGCATGGTCGTCTCCCAGGTGGTTATATGATGGGTGGACGCAGCTTGGGTGGTATGGATAAGTCGTATGCGCGGATAGGACCCCAGAATGGAAAATCGGAAGGTGATATCAAAGGTAGCTTAGAGAAGCTAATCGCTGACACATGGGGGGCTGCCACAGAGCAATTCAAGCAGGATACTAAAGGCGTTATGGACGGTATCATAAAAGGGCTACGTGAGTCGAGTCCTGAGTTAGCCGCTCTCTTGGATAAGTCCAAAGCCGCCCTCAAGACTATCGAGGATATGCTTAAGGCGTTTATGCGGCCGCCTGACCCCGCTTTGACCAAAGTAGGGAAGGATATAGATGCTTTGATTAAGAAGAGCCGTAAGCTACACACGGTATGGGCTGATGGGCTACTCACGGACGAGGATGCCACGGAGTATGTAAAACGGTTCGGGATGCTTAAAGAGCACTGGAATAATGCGGTAAGGGAGATGTTCCGCCCACTCGTTGTCACGGATACGTGGGAGAGTAAGTTCGGGTCGGCTATGAAGAATATAGAGACATCATGGTCGGACACTATGAATACTATGATGAACGAGGGCGGTAATTGGAAGGATTTCATGGAGAATATGTTTACAGGGGTTCTGGCCTCGTTTAACCGGATGATATCGGATGTACTGGCGCATAACTTGGCGAATGCAATGTTCGGCGGTGGGGAAAAGATGACGGCGGGCACGGCATCAATATGGGACATAATTAATACGATATTTAACACAGATTATGGCAAACAGGGGCGTGGTGCAGTGGAAGCCGACTTAACAGAGGCGCCAACAGTATGGGATCCGAGCCGGGGACTCCCTGGGGTAGACCCGTACAAGGGGAGTATACAGGCGCCGGTGATTATCAATATAGAGAATAGAGGAGCACCAGTCGATATGAGCGCTTCTAAACCTGCATTCAACGGTAAGGACTACGTTGTCAATGTAGTAATGTCGGCGTTCAATACAGACCCTAATTTCAGGAATGCACTACGGGAGTAGACTATGGCTAGTTTTCCTACATTACAGCGGCGCGGGACAGAGACGCATAATCCGGTTGATGATGGTAATAATCTGGGCAATGAGCTTGCCCACGACCCTGCAATCAGGAGCTTGTCGGCTGGCGGGTACGTTACGTCACGGTCGGGGTTCACACGCTTGGCAGATAGTTGGCCTGTGAAGTACACATCGCTGACGGTAGCTAATAAGAAGAAGATTAAGGACTTTGAGCGGGTTACCGTGGTAGCCGGGTCTGATAGTTTTACATGGACAAGCCCTGGTGACGATACCGCATATACCGTACGCTTCCTCGGTAAGGTTAAATATACTCCTGAGCCTAATACCAATGCCCTCTTCTGGACTGTGGAGTTCATGCTGGAGGAAGTGTGATGGATAGTGAGTATCTCAAGGAGTCCAATAAGATAGCATCGCCGTATGCATGGCTATCGTTGGTAGAGATTACGACTACGGGCTACGCGACACCCCTGAGATATACTAATAACAACTCGGATGTATCATGGGGTGGCAACACGTACACCCGTATGCCATTCCGCATGGATGATGTCAATGTATCCACCAGTGGCGAGTTCCCGGAATTCAAACTTGAAATCGGGGATGTGGATTTGGCAGGGGATCTCCGTACGAGGGTGGCAGCCGCGGGCGGGCTTGTAGGGAGCACGGTACGGTTCATGATTGTGCATTCCGACCACCTCACCCTCACAACGGCAGCCGTAGACGAGTATGCGGATATCCTAAGCTGTGAACTCACGAATAAGGCAGTGGTGTTTACGATAGGGACGCCGAATCTCTTAACGCGGCGACTCCCGCGGGATCGATACGTGCCGGGGTATTGTCGGCACCGGTTCATGGGGTCTCTATGCCAGTACGAGCAAACCCTATATAGTAAATTGAGCTTGTTCATGGATTTCGTCGAGGGGGCGGCAGCACCGGCACCACATTACCTATATACAGAGAATTTCAGTCTGATTAACTATATATTCCAGTACGCGGAGCCGCGGGGCTATATGAGTGGTACAAATATATCCACACAGACATGGATACTATCGAAAGACACCGGATTCGTGATATCCGGTTCTGATTACAATGACGGGTTCTTCCTCGCGGATAGTCGATACGGAGTGAAACATAATCAAGTATTTGTGGTTCGGGGTGCCAGTTACGGGCGTACTTTTGTAAATGAGCCTAACAGCCCGAATGTCACTATTACACTTGGATATGATAAGTGTGATCACACACTCGAGGCGTGTCGGCTCCGGGATAACTCGCAGAATTACGGGGGCAGCCCTGGGATAGCCGGAGGTATTTATGGTTGATGTTAATGCTCTTGTCGGGGTGCCTTTTGTAAACGAGGGTAGGAGTCCGGTTCTTGGTATGGACTGCTGGGGGTTGGCAATGGAGGTGTTTAAGCGCTTTGGGATTGAATTGCCGGACTTCACGGTGGATGCGTTTGCGTTCAGGCAGATTGGGCAGCTTGTGGACGGGGCGATAGGGAATCCGGCATGGGAGGAAGTGGTACGGCCAGTAGATGCGGATATTCCCCTCGTGGTACTCATGAGGATGCATCCAGTGTATATCACGCACGCGGGGGTGCTTATTACAGGTGGAAGAGTCATCCATACGATGGAATCAGCAGGTGTTATTATTTCGAAGGTAGCAACGCTTAGGAAATCCATAGTGGGGTATTATAGACCATGTTCACAGTCATAACGACATTAAATCCACTTACAGGCGGCGAGACCTCTCAGGAGCATAAATGGGAGAAAGGGAAGCCTCTGTCCTATTATGTAGGGCATGATGGTAAGTGTATGGTCGAGTGGAACCAGTCTATTATAGAGTTGCCTCTGAGTGAGGTATATCCGGCCCGGAGAGAGGTGTATCGGGTTACGTTCTTGCCAGAGGGCATGGATAGGCAGGAGCGGCGTCTGCTCGGATATACAGCCATGATGGGGGTAAAGATGATCCCCGGATGGGGGCCATTTGCGGCTTACGTGGGTATGAATATTATTAATACTGTGCTTAGGGATAAACCGGAGAGTCAGAAGGACTCACAGTCGTACGCGTGGAAGCACATGGCGAGTCCCACAGCGGCATTCGGGAGCGCCATGCCTATCGTGTATGGGAAAGCCCGTGTGAGACCTACCCTCAAGAACCGCTATGTAGAGGTCGATGGGGATAAACAGCGGGTATATGCGCTTTACGGTGCGACAGGGCACCTCGTGGATGAGTTGAGCACAGTAGAGGCCCCGAGATGGAATCCAGACGTAACGTGGGCGGCAGGGAACGAGGTCAGGCCCACACTAGACGCAGACGAGCCAGGTAAAACGTATCGCTGCCTAAGACCCAATAAAGGTATCCATTATGTGAGCGACCAGGCTATGGAACAGGAGTATTGGAGGGTAGGTGCGGGTACTGCGTCCTTCGCAGGGGATGTGTATATTAATGGCAGGGCGTCTGGAGATTACGATGCCGACGTCAGGGTAGAAACACGACCGGGGCTTGCCAAGCAGACACTCATAGAGGACTTTGACGTTACGTATGTGAATACCTCCATGTCAGCACCTCTTTACCGTACAGAAGTCCCCGAGGTTCCCAAAGGAGCAAATGGGATGAGCCTGCGCGTTGGGTCTACAGCAGGTTGGGTTCGTTACTCTCTCCATAATCTAACATTCAAGGGGATTACTTACAAGATAAGCTACGCCCCCGCCATTAATGCAGGATTCAGCCTTAGTTATCTCGTGTGGAAACTCACCAAAACCAACCGATACTACGTGGAAACGGCAGCCCCCACCGCCGAGGGTGAATACCTCGTAGCTACATTTAGGATTAGCACGCGTGGTGACTGGGCAGTGGAGCCGGTATACACAATCGATGCTGAACCCACCGCGGATGACTGGTATTACCCCCCCACACAGGTGACGAACGCCCATAATATAAAACTATACTTCGAACTCCCGAATGGGCTGTACGACATAAGCAGCACTGGATCGATAAAGACGGCTAACTGCGAGATATTTGCTCAGTATAAGGCTACGGACTCCTCTACGTGGCTGAACTTCAACCTCCTTAATCTGGGTAAGAGTGGGACACCAAGTAAACCCTACCCGAGCGGCTATATATCCGGTAAGTTCAGTCGGAAGAGAACTATTGCTTTTGGCGTGTCCATGTCGGCCGTACGAGAGAACCCCTCCGCGTATCTGAATACGAGTAAGACTTACGAGGTTAGGACGGTGTCGTATTCGCTATCCGCGATTAACCTCACTAATATTGCATCTCTCGTGTACGGGGCATCGGATGCCGGGGGATCATGGCCTGGGTTCACGTATCCCGGAGAAGCCCTTGTAGGCATCAAAGCCCTCGCGTCCGGACAGCTCAATAGCGACTTGGACGTGCAGGTGGATGTTGAGAGGAGTAAAGTGTGGGCGTGGAACCCGAATATCACCGCTACTAATAAATGGCAGCAGGTGGATGCTAACAATCACGCATGGGCTGTCTACGACATCCTCGTGCAGGGGTATTATAACGCATCGTCTACGCTTATCCATCCAGCGTACCCCGAGCCGAACATAGAGGGGAATACATGGACTAACAATAGCGGGGCAGGCGGGACACCTGTCACATACACCGCCAAGGCAGAGGCCATCTACGGCTGTGGTATCAATCCGGCACGTATAGACTTCGACTCGTTCAACGAGTGGGGGACGAACATCAATACCATCGGGTATACTCTTAATATAGTGTTCGATACCTTCATGACGGCGTGGGATGCGATACTCCGCATCTGTCAGGAGGGACGCGGCATGGTCTACCCCATCGGGGCCAAGATATACGCATTCACGGACAAGGCCGAGGACGTATCACAGATATTCACGATGGGGACTATCCAGACCGGCTCGTTTGTCCAGAAGTACGTGGAGTCAAAGCAGCAGATTAATCTCGTGGAGGCGGACTTCTTCGATAAGGCTAAGAACTATGAGAAGACGAGTATCACGGCCCGGAAGTCTGACTGGGATAGCAGTCGGGATGTGAGTGTACCCACCAAAGTCACTCTCTACGGTACGGACACGTTCGACCAAGCGCAGTCCATAGCGCGGTTCATGATTATGGGGAGTGAGCTCCTGGATAACGTCATGTCGTTCGAAGTGGATATTGACTCGCTGGCGGCAGTCGCAGGAGAGGTCATCGGGGTACAGCATAGCGTTACCGACGCTGAGATAGGATGTGGAGGGCGTGTGGTGTCGGCAACCTCAAAAGCGGTTGTAATCGATCAGACGTTCACGCTGGAGAAGGGCGTAACCTACACCATGGGGATTAAGCATACAGATGGCACTATAGAGTACAATAACATCATCGTACAGGGATCCGAGACTACCACGGCCAATATGGGGTTTACTACGGCGTGGGTTGCAACACCGACCGCGTATGCCCCCTTTACGATATATAAGGCGTCCGAGGGGATTAAGAAGTACCGGATAACCCGTATCAGCCGGTCTACGGAGCTTATGAGGACTCTCCGCGTGGTGCAGTATGATGCAGACCTCTATGGCAGTTATGTGCCCGGGGACACCGCTATTGACGCAGCTCTCGGCGAGTTTACAGCGGCTAAGATACCCGTCAACGGGGATACCATTGAGACCCTCAAGAGCATTCTTAACGTAGCCACCAATCTCACGCTGCAGGAGATAATATCACGTAATGATGTTACCGGAAAGATTACATCCAGCATCATTGCGACGTGGGATACGGAGAACGGTGAGGCTCGGGGTGAGTGGGAGGTATGGTTCAGGGATGCAGATGCGAGTGATATTGACTGGGAGGGGGAGTGGTTGACCGGAGACACATACGATTATGGGGATAAGGTGGAGCATGATGGATACGCGTATATAAGTTTAGTTGACGATAATATAGGGCAGATACCGCTCTGCGGTGGGAGATCGACATGAGACCAATTAATATATCTAAATTCTATGTGAAAGGGCTGTTGTATGCTAAGTTGTTTGGGCCGGATGGGGGGCTTGTGGAGGATAAGGGGC
>Ga0207997_1001229_pt1 | contig 13239 bp, 26 predicted proteins | sample AntAceMetag02UKN_FD_184777 | JGI IMG/M metagenome (GOLD analysis project Ga0207997, IMG submission 184777) | Saline lake microbial communities from Ace Lake, Antarctica - Antarctic Ace Lake Metagenome 02UKN (SPAdes) (version 2) | ecosystem: Environmental > Aquatic > Non-marine Saline and...
CAGTTAATCCGTTTTTATCTATATGATGGACTGATAATGATCTGTTAAATACAACTATACATTTTTCTTGTGACATTCCGCATTTTTGGCATGTCCAGTTATCCCTTTCTAATGCCAAATCCCTATTCCCACTAAAGTAAAATTTATTAGAACTTTGTTTCTTTTTATGTGCGTTTTTCTTATCCCATTCTCTATGGTATTTTAATATTTTATTCTTATTCTTTTTATCATAACATCTTCTACATAAATCTTTTACAAATAATTGTTTCTTCTGATTACAATCTTTACATATAGCTATTGTTCCACGAATCATTCTAATTCCTCCTTGGACGTCAAGTTTAGATTTGGCGAATTTAACTCTTTCAAAAAATAACTACCCAATTCTTCTGCTAATCTTTTCATTGTATTGTTTGCTTGTTGCATATTGAATTTTCCTTTATCTTTTAGTATTTGGTTTTGGTTTACGTGTTTTTGGAGTAGTTCTGATATTTTGTTTATTCTTTGTTCTGTTTTCATTTTTTTAACTTGGTTTCTTTTTTAATTAAGTAAAAAATAAGTCCACTCAAACTTAATATTCCCATTATCCATCCTAAAATTATAAATCTTGACAAGATTACGGATAAAATAGAAATTGGAAATCCTATTATAATGAATACTAATGCTATTTCTTCTGATATTTTGTTTGTTCTTTGTTCTGTTTTCATTTAAAATATTAGTTCTTTTATTTGTTTACCTAGATCTTCTATGTCGTCTGATAATTTATTTAAATCTATTACTATATAATTTGATGACTTCATTCCATAAACTTCCCAATTACTATATGCCTTTTGTGTTTCTTCTAACCACTTCTTGCTAACATCTTTTTGAATTTCGTATGCGTATGCTTCTTTCTTTCTAATATTTTCATAATAAATGTCACATATCTTTCCGTCTACTACTGGAAATTCAGAATATAGTTTTGTCCAATGTGAATCTTTTCTGTGTTTTATTTTTAGGTATAACATTAATAATGTTTTTACAACTAAATGTTTCTGTTGAGACTCGTCGGACTCTCTTACTCTAATTTTATTTTGCTCGTTCCACTTGATTTTATCCGAAGTATGATTCATGTCTTTCTTTTTCCTCTATTTTTAGCGTTGCTTCATTTATTTTTATTTCAGAAGTTTTCTTTATGTTTTGTAGATCTAATAATTCTTCATCTTTGATTGCTACTTGGATAAATCCCTTTCTTGTTTCTATAAAATATCCTTCGTTCTTTCCGTTGTTGTATGTTATTTTTTTAATTATCATTGTTTATTTATAATTAATATAGTTTATATATTTATGTTTTAATTTTATAGGGATAAAAAAATTTAATAAATTCCAACTCCTTCATAAAATTTTCTAAGGTCCTCTGTGTCAAATGATGATGGGTTTAATTTAATTGTTTTTTTGTTTATTCTCTCTGTTAATTTCAATTTTTCTAATTCTTTAATTATTATTGGTCTTATCTTTTCTGGTATTCTCCATTCAAATAAAAATTTCATTGCATCTTTTGTGCTTATTATTTTATCTTCTCTATACTTTTCTACTAGCATATAATGTATGTAGTTGTAAAAAACATACTGTACTTCACCCTTTTGTTTCATTATTATTTATGTAATATCATTGGTACACAATTTTCTTTTAGTACTTCTATATAACTGAAAAGTTCATAATATCCTAATAATATCATTGCTACAATCATCCCAATTAATAATAATTTTATTAGGTTCTTTTTTCCTCCAAATACTAAATTAATAATATTCCAAGAACCATTTTCATTAACTGGTGGGTGTATTCTTCCCCAGTCTCCTGTTAGTGGCATTTTTGATCTCTTTAGATATACTGTTTCTGTTATTGGTTCTGAATTTCTTTTTTTTCTATATGTCATTGTAGATTTTACTGCGTCTCTTTCAATTCTTTCTAAAAGTTTTTGTTTTAATTTTTCAAACATTGTTTTTTAACCTCCTTTCATTTTATTGGAATATTACTTCCAAATATCCTTTCTTTGGTTTAGTTTTAAAATAGAATCTTGCATACCACTTGTATAAGTCTATTTTTTTCTTTCCTATTCTTCCTTTTTTATATTTGTAATATTGATGTTCTCTTATCTTAATTCTCTCAAGCTTATCTGAGAAGTCTCCGTCTGTTTTATAATCTAGTTCTATGTTATTGAATAGTGGTATCTCTACCATATTATTTTCTACATCTTCTGGTGTGAATTTTACATATTTTTTTGAACCAATTCTATTTTTTAGCCATCCCTCTGCTTGATGTTTTGGAAGCCACTTTTGATACCACTTTTGTTTTATAAGGAAGTTTGTTAAAATATGATTCACTATGAAAAATAAAATCATAGGTAGTACCGTCCAGAAAAACATATCCCATAACATTTCTTTTAAATTAGAATCATCACTCTGGAATCCTGCCCTACTTGTGCCACTCTCAATGTTCTTAAATTTAATCTTATATATTTTATTGTCACACGTTATATTATAACCACTTATTGCTTTATAATAAAAATTTGACTCTTTCTTTGTTATGTGATTTATAATTGTTTGGTTTGATTCGTATGATATTTCTGAAAAATTACATTCTTCTGGACTTAATATATATTCAATAGGTTCGAGTGTTGCGAAATGGCTTAATGGATAATATATAAAACATATCGTAATTATTATTAGAATAATTGTGTGTGGTCCTACTCTGTTCTGTTTTTTTGCTTGTTTCTTAGCACTATCTCCGTTGTTTGGATAAGTAAATTTAATCTTAGGTTTCCCTTTTGAATAATCTACATCTACTCTTGCATTCGCTGGATATGTTCCATGTTCTTCTACCATACTAAATAATTATTCGCATACTGCGATTGGATCTCCGTAAATTTTTCCTTTCTTCATAACTTTCTTTATTTCTTTATCTGTTACTTCTACGTTTTTCCTTTCTAGATATGCTTTTGCTTTTTCTTCATTCATTTTTTCCTCCGTGTTGATTTAGTTATCAATTTATTCGTCTATCCCTTTTATTTTAAATGCCCTTGCATAAGCTAATCCAAATCCACCACCAACTAATAAACTACCCAATGCTGCATATCCTGTTGTTCTTAAATATTCTTTTGGCATAAAGAACGTTGAGCTGAATACACAGAAAGCAAGTGCTCCTATAATTATTAGTGACCATACAAGTAATCTCCATTGTGTTTTATTTATTTCTTTTTTTTGCATTGTCTTACTCTTAAGTTTAGATATAACATTTGTCCCCATAAAAATACTGTTGTCATAGAACATATTAAAACAAGACACAATAAAAATCCTATAAATATTCCATCACTAAATGATTCTGCTACCTGGATTAAATTATTTGTATAATAAAATAAAGATATTGATATTCCCATTAGTATAAATATTATTGTTTGTCTTTTTCCTAGTTTCATTTTGAATTGTTTCCTATTACTTCTCCGAATGTTTTTAATGGGAGATGCCCATTGGGATATTTTTCTATGAGACTTCCTAATAAATTTATATTTACATAATGATTGTGTAGGGCGTAACACATAATTAAAAACAAAATTCCTATTACTATTGGGTGTGCTGATTTGCTTATTATGTAAATTAAAGAAAGTATTATTATTGAACCAATAGCCATTCCCAAATGTAGACCGAATGTGTTCCACAAGAAAACTAGTAGTGGATTGTTCTCGATTAATTTATATGGTTTATCTGGTTGCCATTTTTTATATTTTGATACATAGTGATATGTTAAAGCTAAGTCTACTACACTCATTGTCATTAAAATTATTATTATATATATTCTCCAGTTATCTATCATTCTTTCTTCTCCTGTTTATTGTCTACGCATTTCACATCTTCTTTAGTTAAATATCTCCTAATATGATAAAACAAACATTCTTTATTTTCACACCAATACTCACTTCCTAATTCTAAAAGACTTCCGAAGTTTCTCATCTTGGTTTTACATGATGGACATTTCATTTCTTCTTTCTCCTTGGTTTTCTAGGTTTGATATTCATTGCTTCATTAAAAGCGTCTTGGGCTCTTTTCTGTGCTTTGTATTTTTGAATATTACTTATGAATTGTATTGTTGTTATTGGAAACGATCCTACTAGAATCAATGTAAGCCAGTATGTTCCTCCAAGAAAGGTCATTACTATTCCCCAAGTTAAACCTGCGAATATTGGTATGAAACTCCATAGCGTTGTTTTTGTTTGTTGAACTGGTGTTATATTTATTACTCCGTTCTTCCATCTTTTAAGAAATTGTTTTAGTGTTAATTTGTTTCCTGTTCTGTCTTTCCAGAAATATTTTCTTTTTTTAACTCTGATTAATAAAATTAATACTAATATGGTAAAAAATACTAATATGATTTTACTTAATACTTCCATAAATCCTCCAAGAGTTTTTGTTGTTTAGTTTTTAATTCTGTTTCCATTTTTTCTTTTGATATATGTTTTTCTTCTAATTGTTTTTTAATTCTTCTTTCTTCTTCAACTAAGTTTTGTATTCTTTCTTTTGCGTCTTTAAAGATAACTCCCTTTCTAACTAACTGTTTTAATAATATTTGTTTTTCTTGAAATGTTAAATAGCAATTATTTTTTGCTTGTTTTTTTGTTATCTTGTTTCCTTTTGGGATTGGTGGTTCTGCTTTTTTAGTAGTTCTTTGTTTTCTATAATTTTTAGCATATTCTCTTTTTATTTTTTTATCAAGTGTTTTTAGTTCTTTTGATATTCCTGCTTTTTCTATTGTTTCTTCTCTGTGTTGTTTTTTTATTTGTTTACTACATTCTTTACATAGAAATCTTTTCCTTATTTTCCTTAGGTGTTTTACCTCTGTTAGCTCTCCGCAATTATCACATCTTTTTTCTGCCATCTTTTATGTTTATTCTATGTTCTTTTTATTTATAAATATTATGTTTCATTTATTAGTAGTTAAAATGTTATTTTATTTGAGATTTTTTAGTTTTGTAATTTCGTTTTTTAGGTCTTTAACTGTTTGGCTTAGTGTTTGGATTGCTTCTACGTGGCTTCTCATATTTTCTGCGTAGTAATTCATATTCCTTGCATTCTCTCCTACTAATCTTTGAATTTCTGATGGTAGTAAAATTTCTTTTGTTAGATAGTCTTTTGTTATCTTCTCCATTTTTTCTTGTCCACCTGGATAGTTTGCTTCTTTTCCGAATGGTTCAGACATATCAACCCACATCTTTCTTCTTTTGTCAATCTCTACTAAGAATTTTCCCTTCATTTGTTTTATCTTGTTTGCTATTGCATCATTCATTCTATTAAAATCATTACCTCTTACTTCTACGTGTGGTATTTCATTGCTCCAGAACTTAAACCTGAAGCGTTCACAGAACCATTCTAAGATGTCTAGGATGTCAGATAATGCTTTTATTGATGTTTCGTATGGGTTGTTTGAATAATATCTCTTACGTGCCATTATAATTAGTGATTCTGCATAGCATTGTATTACAAAATTTTCATTTATTATTTGGTGGTATGGGTTTGATCCGTTCTTTCCGAAGTTTACTTCTTTGAAGTTCCATTCTTTTAGTTTAATTAGATAATTTTTTCTTTTGGACCACCAATCTGGTTTTTTCATTAGCTTAACTACATAAGACATATTGTGTAATTCAAAGATGTTACTATCTTCAAGAAGTCTTGCACACTTTGCCGACTGACCATTAACTATTTTCCAGATTGGACTTATCTTTTCTATAAGTTCCATGTCTTTTAATAAATTTAATCTTTTATATACGACACGTTGTTTTAATGTGGTTAGTTTTATTATTGTTTTAACCCTTAATCCTTCTGGGTTGTTATGTAGTTCTCTTAGAATTTTTCGGTCATTATCAGATAGATTGCACACCTTTTTCATTGCACACTTTGCACGGAGTTTTTTCTTAGATATATCAATGGACACCTCTTTCATAACTTATTAATATCATTATTGTTTATATAATTTGTTTTTAATTTATTAGTAGTCAATTTTAGCGTTTCACTATTAAGTGACAAAAAACAAATGTTTATAAAGTTGCTTTTATTAGTTGTTATACTGAGAAAAGGTGGGTGGAAACGTTAGGTGTGTTTATCTTTCCAACGTTTGCCTCCCTTCCTATTTGTTTTATACTTATCTCTAAGTAAAAACGAATCCCTAAAAAAATTAATTGGGATTAATTAAAAAGATTTTAATATATTCGCAGTTTCTCCTATTAAACTAATTCCTACAATATTTTTTACGCCCTGTCCTATAAAATCTTCGGTATTCTTATTCTTTTTCTTTGCGAAACTAATATTGTCTCCAGCTAAGGAAGCAGATTGCATTATCGTTATTATATCTCTTGGTTTTACCATCTTGTATAATATTATCCACTAATCCATTCTTTTACGCCTGGAAGTGTACTTGCAAATATTGCAAGAGCTGTAAATATTAATATTATTCCAATAATACTTCTTGAACCAGAGCTCGTGTTATATCCATCTGCACAATAGTTATAATCCACATACGATAGGTTTAATGCTGTTGTCGGAATTGTCTTTGTTGTATTTAATAATGAAAATACACCCTCATCTGCATAAACTAAATAGTCTGTATCTTTTGTTAATGCTGTTCCTGCTCCATTTCTTATTGCCACAGATCCCAAAGAACATTCTAATTTCTTCCAATCACTTTGCGTATAAATTGTAAAATTAATAGATTCATTTACATCATTAGCATTTACCCAAGCGTCTACTGTGCTTACTGATTGATTAGAAATATCTTGTTTTGATGTCATTTGATTCGATGTGTTAATAATTGGAATGAACAAAGCGATTCCGAGAATAACAGCTATAAAAATCATTATTATTACTCCTAGCCCAACTTGACCTTTCTTATTCATTTATATTCTCCCCTCCTTAATATTACAACGTTTGTTGAATCTAACTTAACCATTTGCTACCTTCCTTTTCGTATTCTTTTTTAAAAAATAAGCTTCTTTCGTCTTTTACCAATTCTTTTGGTGCCACTTCTCTTACTAATGGTTCACTAGTTTGTGCGAATGATTTTAATGTTTTAAGTGATGATATTGGCGTTGGTCCTTTTACCCTTGGTTTTCTTAGAATCTTTTGTTGTCTTGATTTGATTTTGGTTTTCTTAGAATCTTTTGTTGTTTTAGAATTTTTTGTTGTCTTGATTTGATTTTTGCTTCCGATAGCATATTTTTCTCTTTTTATCTTACCTTCACTTTCATATGTTCTTTCTACATTAAATCCCATATTGAATACTCGTATCACCTATTTATATATTAGAGGTATAAACTACCAGTCTAAAGCTTTTTCATGTAATTTAATTCTTTGAAGCGTTTCTCTATCTTTATCATGTCTAAACGCTGAAGCTTCATCCCTTAATGTTTTGCCTATCTTTCTTTTTATTGATTTTAGATCTGCATATTTTACTCCTAGAATCTTTTTGAAGTTTGGTTTTTTACCCTGGCTTGAATAATCTGCTATGGTTCTATTTGTTACATTTGATTTTACTTTATATGTTCCTTTGTGTAGTGCCTGTTGTATTCTAAAATAATCTCCTCCGTATGCTTTGTCTAACTTCTTTTCCATTTGTTCTGCTTGTTTTTTTGATTGTTTTGTGAAAATATCAAAGTCTTCTGTGTGTTTTCTTAGATGTGATGGTAATTGTTTATTCGATGCTTGTGCACCATATATAATGTGTCCATCTTCCATTGCGTCTTGTACTATTAGTTGCTTTGCTATTTCTTTGTTTTTATAATACTTTAATTTTTGTGATGGTGTTAATTCCATTTTGGTTTTACCATTTGTTTATCTTCTGTTTCTTATTTTGGGATGTCTACAATTAGATGTTTTGTTTCTTCTAACTCCTCCAGATTTCTTTCCAGTCTGGCTTCCATTTTTTCTTCCGTATGCTGATTTCATTTTAATATTTTATTGCTACCAATCAAACTCTTCCTTTCCCTTTCCAAATTCTTCGGTTATTTTACATCCTCCTCTTCCTTTGTTTAATCTTATTCCACCACCACTTCCGTCTTTTTTTGGAACTCCTTTTTTAAATTCTTTTGCTTCTTTTTTGAACCATTTGTTTGCCATTTTATATTTTAAATAAATTACCACCTTTCATTGCGTTGTCATTACTCTTTAGTAAGTTATTATTACTTTTTAATATTGATTTATGGTTTGTAAACATATCACTCTTCTTGGAAAATTGCGATTTTTCCTTCATAATTTCCCATTGTGCTTTCATTATATTTTTTGCGTTTATTGGATTGTGTCCAAACTTAATATCCTCATCTCTTTTTCTTCTTGCAAATTCTAATTGTTCTTTTATCATTGCTTCTCTATCTTCGTTCGCATAGCGATTAAGTTCACGTTCATTACTACTTAATTGTCTTTCTTCTATTATCTTCTGCATTCTAACCTGTTGGTCCATCTGTCTAAGTACTTCTTTTCTTTCTTTGTTCTTGTTTCCAAAGTTTTTTATTATATCTTTAAATCCCATTGTTTTGTTTATATGTTTCCATTTTTATATTAGAGGTATTACTGCCATAATCTCGATAGTGATTTAAATATGATGAATCCGATTAATACTAAAATTATTATGTATATTGCTTCCCCCATATATCCAGCAAGTATAATTGAACTTATCATTAAGATGAGTAGAAAGTTTCTATTCGTCATATTAAATTTTGCTGCTAAAAAGGAAATTAAAATTATTGATGCAAAGGCTAAGATTGATGGGTGTCCTAGGAATAGATCTAAAATAACTTTTTTTATATCTAGTGGTTCAATATACGTCCCCATATTAATCTGAACCCCCTATGAATGAAACTAAACTAATCGCATATCCTACAAGGAGTGGAACTATCATAGCCCAGATAACCCAATACTCCCAACCACATCCAACTATTCCAGCTCCAACTGGGCACGTTGTTTCTGCTACTTTTGATACTATTGAAAATAAATCTGCCATAAAAAATATATAAATTGCTGTTGCAAATCCTGCCATTACTGATTCTCTTGATGCTTGAAAACTAAATCCACCTACAACTATTTTATTTGTTGCTACAAATGCTAGGAGTGCTATTCCTATTGCTATCCATAATGTACTATTTTGCCACAATGAAACATCTCCAGTTCCACCGATTCCACTAATTATTTTACTGCTTGATGTTTCAATTCCACCTATTAAAAGTATGAACATTATTCCAACTGCTATTACTGATGCTGTATATATTTTTGCTATCTTGTTTCCTCCTTAATTATTGTTACTATTCCAAACATTGCTATTATAAATACTAAGAAGTCTCCTAGTTTTATAAAGTGTAGGAAGTCTGGAGTTGGTATTAAATTAAACATATTTAACATAAATATGGTTCCGAATAATAATCCCATTACTGCGGATTCACTTGCTAATCCATATCTCATACTTAGTGTTCCAGCTACCAGTATTAAGATAACTATACTTAATATTGCCTTTGCAAAATATCCATCATCGTCTCCCAAAATCCCAAATATATTTGCTGAAAGATAAGTTGTGGTTCTTTCAAAGAAATGATAAATACTGAAATCATTTGATTCATAAATTAGCCAATAAGTAGAACCATTTATTCTTGTACTATTAGTTATATAATAATAGGTCATTAATATTCTGCTTTCGTTTGTTGTGTTAAAGCTTTTATCTAGTATTCCCCCTGTGCTTACTGAACCAGTACTTGAGTAAATTGAAGTTCCGTTATTATAAAATAACTCAAACCCATATTCATCTAAATCTAAAATTGAACTATTTATTGTATATGTAAAATCATAAAATGTATTTGTGTCTAAATAACTTCCTTGTGGTAAGGTTGTTGTTTTTACTCCCTGTGCGTTATTTATTGTTTCTTCTGTTGTTCCTCCACCCATTGTAATTGTATAAAGTGTTTGTGTTGGCGTTAGTGATTCTATTACTGTTTCATATCCAGTTTTAATAAATGTTAATGTGTGTGTAAAATCTGGGTTTAGCCAAAAGGTTACTGTTCCTGCTGCGTCCGTTGTTCCTTGTGCTACTGTTGTTGTTGAACCACCTATGGTTCTTGTACCCAAAACATCTACTCCCGTTAATGAGTTTGCTTGTCCCCCAAATACTTGAAAGGTTACATATAATCCGTCTGATACTCCCAATAAATAAAGTATTAAATCTGTTGATGTGTTTGTTAGACTTGTGTCTTCTACGTCATATATTCTTTGTGGATATGCTGAACCCTGTTTGTATTGAATATAAATATCTGTGTGTAGTGTTCTGTCTGTTGGGGTTGCACAAAAAGTATAATCATAGTTATTTGAGTTATTTATGTATGTATAAGTTTTCTTTGTAGTTCCATCTCCTAACCAATAATTAAATGTACTTGTTGGAATACTTGCGTTAATTACGCTTGAATCTGATTCATCTTTGAAAGAAATATTTAAGAACTCATTTGAATAAGTTGTGTTACATAAAGTAAAAATTGTTTCTGAAATGTTTTGATATGATATGTATGAGTTTTGTGCGTCGTTGAATCTCCAGTAAATAGAGTTGTTTCCAATTTGTCCTTCTGGAATTTGTATTGTTCTATTAAAATTGTCTCCTGTTTTTGTTGTGGTGTATTCTGTTCCATTATAAAATAAAGATGCTGAACTTGGACCCTCTACATTTATATTAAATGATTCTCCTGCTGTTTCATAACTTTGATTATTGTGTGTTCTATTGTGTTCTAAATAAGAATAATTCCATTCAATAAAAGTAGAGTTTTTATTTCCAATAGAATCGTTTGCGTAAATAGTCATATTAAGATTACCCTCTTCTAAAATAAATGTTGTTGAGTTTTTTACTCCAGTTAAACATCCGTCTATTGAAATGTTTGTTCCGTTGTAATTATACCAACAAGAATCTAGGTTTGTATCTGTGAATGTTGCGTTAAGTGTTTCTAATTGTCCTATTGCATTATAATCTAGTGTTCCGTTTGGTGTTTCTATTTCTATTTGTGGTAATTCGGCATCTAAAAAAACTGTAAAGTTACTTGTTGCAAACCCACAATCTCCATCTGAGTCACAAGCTTGGCATGACCAAAGTAATGTATCTGTTATCGTTCTATTGAATGTTTTTGTTGTATGTGTTGAGTAATCATAACCAATAATTAATGATTCTACGGTCGCTACCGAATTAGCTCCAATATTTCTAGCTTGGTCTATTCTTCCTATCCAAGTAAATGCACTATTACTTCTTACTGTTGGTGGAGAACCTTTCCAATAAAAACTTCCTCCAATATTTCCAGTTATATAATAATTTGTATTATTTGATAATTCTACTGGGCTAGAAAAATTACAAGTATTTCCGACAAAAGAACAAGTAGCTATATCTCCACCAAGAACAGTAGTTCCTATTCTACCAGTTGTTACTCCAGAACCAGAAACTTTATTAAAACCAATAAGTGTTCTTCCTCCAGAGGTAACATTTATCGCCATTCCAGTTGATCCTGGTGTTCCACCATATGCATCCATTGATGTTCCATGTGCTAGAGTTTCTATGGTTTCATTTGAACTAAATTCAGTATAATTATATCCTTCCCAACTTCCACTTTCATTAGTCCATAAACTTATATTTGTAAGAAATGCTCCTCCTGTAATATTTGCTGAACAATTTAATACCACATCTGGTATTAATGCTATATAATTATTTACTGGGGAATTAAGTATAACCTCTGCGTCATCTCCCAAAGAAATATTACCCCAAGTCGCCCAAGATTCTAGCCACTCACCATTCGTTTTAATAATCCAATCAACTGTTCGGCTTGGTTTTTTTTGTGCATCGAGTTTTAAGGTATAAATTCCCTTGCTTACTTCTTCGCCTAAGTCATAATTAATCCATCCTTCGTGAGAACCTACTTTCTCGTTTGAGCAAATTTGTTCATAACTTTTATTTACTTCACTATATTTTCCATCAATACATTTTAATTTATAATCATCTATATTTCCTAAATATTTGAATTGATAATTTCTAACATCTTGATTTATCCAGCTTCCATCTTCTTGTAATGTTTTAAATATAATCTCGTCTACTAAAACTCCATCTTCGTGTAAGTTAATTTCTATTGTGGATTTACAATCTATTCCACAAATTTCTGTGTGTTGAGAAAGGTAACCTTCAAATAAAGTTTCTCCTAATCCAAGCCAGTTTTTAATTTCTATTGGTTTGTATTTTTGTAGAAGATTGTTTTCTGAAACTAATTTTCCATCAAAAGTTTTATCTTGTTCAAATTTCCAATTATCTATATCTAATGCACTCGCCAAGCTAATTAAGAAAAATCCTAATAGCAATATTGTTAATATCTTTTTCATTACGTCTTTCCCCCTATAATAAATCCAAATGCTAATGATACAAAAAACCAAATTAAATAAGGAATAGCTGCATCCGAAATTAAACACGATAACATTGTTCCTCCGCTTATATCTGAACCACTACAATCCATTGCATCTCTAAAGGTTGTAACATCATCCATAACAAAAGGAAGAAGTAAAACTCCCATTATATAAATAAATATTCCTATCGTTACTCCAAAAAATACTGAACCACGTTTGTTAATCATTTTATCTTAAAGCTATTCCCCCTATTAATATTCCAGCTAATCCGAATATTGTTCCCATAAATAAGAATGGTTGAATATCTATACTTGAACAAACTGCTTTGTCTTGGTCTGATATAGATGTGTTTGAACAATTTAATTCAGAACTTGACATTGATTCTCTAGTTACTTCTGTTAGTGCTGGAGTTAATGCAAGACCCAATACAAAAAAAACAATCCCCATCATAAGAAGGAAAAAAATTGATGTACCTCTTTTATTCATTAGAAATTAAATCTATTTTTTCCTCTATTAGAAGAGCTGAATAGATTTCCTCCTCCTTTAGATTTACGAAAAAATTGTAAAGCTTTTGTTTCTGGTGTTGTACCTAGCCTCCGAGATTTTTTTTGCACTACACGAAATTGATCCACATAACTTTCTCTAAATTCTCCATTTATTAATCCCGTTTCTTTTGATGATATTTTTGTTCCCGCTTGTTCTATGAATCCAGAAGCTGCTATTGTTTTCTTCAAACGTTTAGTTAATAGTTTTTTTGCTTCTTTTTTTGTTTTAACTTTTCCTATTGAAATATCTTTTCCTTCTACTCTTGTGAATACTT